>Ga0137409_10001352_pt1 | contig 26560 bp, 23 predicted proteins | sample CZODoug1_16funga_FD_122059 | JGI IMG/M metagenome (GOLD analysis project Ga0137409, IMG submission 122059) | Vadose zone soil fungal communities from Angelo Coast Range Reserve, California, USA - CZODoug1_16fungal (Hybrid Assembly) | ecosystem: Environmental > Terrestrial > Soil > Vadose zone...
GCCATGCAGTAGCGAGCGGTCGAGCGCCCGCGAGTCAACAGCTGGTTCCGGCGCGGTCAGTGCGGGAATGGGTTGGCTGCTCATGCAGCAAGCGTCTTGAGCAAGACGAAGACCAGAAGGGGACGCCCGCCGCACGTCACGATGCAACGAGGACTGTTGCGCGCGTGCAACACTCGGATTGTCATGGGCCGCCCTGACGGCTTCCTGTTGCTGGCACCTGACTTGCGCCGGGTAGTCAGTCTATGATGATCGTCGATACCGCTTTGGAACGCCGTGAGCGGGAAGGGCGACCGATCCGGGTGGGTCTGGTTGGGGCCGGGTACATGGGACGCGGCATCACCCTGGAGCTCCTGACCCCGATCGCGGGGATGCGGCTCGTCGCGATCGCCAGCCGCACAGTCGCCGCAGCGGAGCGAGCGTACCGCGAGGCTGGGGTGGACGCCATCAGCTCAGTCGACTCAGTCGCTGGGCTGGAGCGTGTCATCGCGAATGGGGGGTTCGCAGTCTCGGAGGATGCGCTACTGCTATGCCGGGCCGATGGTGTCGACGCCATCATCGAATGCACGGGCGAGGTGGAATTCGGTGCCCAGGTCGTGATGGAAGCGATCGAGCATCGCAAGCATGTGATCCTCATGAACGCTGAGCTCGACGCAACATTGGGCCCCATCCTCAAGGCGTATGCCGACCGCAACGGCGTGGTGATCACGAACACCGATGGTGACGAGCCGGGCGTCGCGATGAACCTGTTCCGGCTCGTGAAGATGATCGGGTATCGGCCGGTGGCCGCAGGGAACTTGAAGGGGATGATCGACCCCTACCGGACGCCCGAGACCCAGCAGGCGTTCGCGGAAGAGTACCACCAGAACCCCCGCAGGATCACCGCGTTCGCCGACGGGACGAAGCTGTCGATGGAGGCAACGATTCTCGCCAACGCGACCGGTTTCCGCGTGGCGCGGCGCGGGATGTATGGGTATCGCTGCGCGCATGTACGCGACACGGTCCACTTGTACCCGCTCGAGGAGCTGCTGCAAGGCGGCGGGGGGGGGGGGCTCGTGGAATACGTCCTCGGTGCCGAGCCGCATAGCGGCGCCTTCGTGCTCGCCTACGACGACCACCCGACCAGGCGTCAGTATATGAGCTACTTCAAGATGGGAGACGGTCCATTGTACGCCTTCTATACGCCGTTCCACGTGCCGCATTTGCAGGTTGTGTCGACGATTGCCCGCGCCGTGCTCTTTGATGACGCTACCGTCGCCCCGAGAGGGGAGCCGGTGTGCGATGTGCTCAGTGTGGCGAAGCGGGACCTGAAGGCCGGCGAGGTGCTCGACGGCATCGGGGGCTTCTCGTGCTACGGCACGATCGATAACGCCGACGTCGTCACGCGGGACAACCTCGTGCCAATCGGCCTCGCGCAGGATTGTCGCCTTACGAGGGCCATCGTGCGCGATCAGCCTATCACCTGGGACGACGTCGTGCGTCCGGAAGGACGGCTCGCCGACCAGCTGCGGGCGGAGCAGGACGCGCACTTTGCGGAGGTTGTCCATGCGTAGCGCCGGTTGCCGATTTTGCGGGTCGGCCCTCCACCACACCTTCGTGGATTTAGGCATGTCGCCGCTGTGCCAGACTCACATCGCACCCGAGCAGCTCGACCAGATGGAGCGGTTCTATCCGCTGCACGTCTACGTGTGCGAGCAGTGTTTCCTGGTGCAGTTGAAACAGTACGTCAGCCCCGACACGCTGTTCACCGAATACGCCTACTTCTCCTCCTTTGCGGACACGTGGCTGCAGCACGCGCAGGCGTACACCGAATCGATGATTGAGCGTTTCAAGCTCGACGCCCGCAACCGGGTGATCGAGATCGCCAGCAATGACGGCTACCTGCTCCAGTACCTCGTTGCGAAAGGCATCCCGGTACTGGGCATCGAGCCCGCGGCGAACGTGGCGCGCGTGGCTCAGGAAAAAGGGATCCCCACCCTCGTGGAATTCTTTGACGAGCGCCTCGCTCACGACTTGGTGGGGGAAGGGAAGCAGGCGGATCTTCTGCTGGGGAACAACGTCCTCGCCCACGTGCCCGACCTCAACGGCTTCGTCGAAGGGATGCGCATTCTGCTCGCGCCTCACGGCGTCATCACGATGGAGTTCCCCCATCTCATGCAGCTGATGACGCAGAACCAGTTCGACACGATCTACCACGAGCACTTCTCCTACTTCTCGTTCCTCACCGTTGAGCGCGTGTTCGCGGCGCACGGTCTGACACTGTTCGACGTGGACGAACTCACAACGCACGGCGGCTCGCTGCGGATCTACGCGCGGCACGCCGGCAACGCGGCGTTGCCCGTGGGCCCCAGGGTCGCTGAGCTGCGCGCGCGGGAACACGCGGCCGGGTTCACGCGCCTCGATCACTACGCATCCTTCGGCGAACAGGTCAAAGCGACCAAGCGCAAGTTGCTCGACGTGCTGATCAAGGCGAAGCGCGCCGGCAAGTCGATCGCCGCCTACGGGGCGCCCGGAAAGGGCAATACGCTGCTGAACTACTGCGGCATCCGGACCGACTTCGTCGACTACACGGTGGACCGGAGCCCATACAAGCAGGGCAAGCACACGCCGGGGACGCATATCCCGATCTGTCATCCGGACAAGATCCGGGAGACGAAGCCGGACTACGTCCTCATCCTCCCGTGGAACCTGCGCGAGGAGATCATGCGGCAGACGTCCTACATCGGCGAATGGGGCGGCCAGTTCCTCGTGCCCATTCCGGAGCCGCGCGCCTATCCGGCGCAGCCCACTCCCCTCGCGGTCCAGGAGGCGGTCCGATGAGTGTCCGGCTGCCCGCCGCCCCAGCGGACGTCGCGCCGCGCCTGTCAGCGGCGTCGGTCGTGCGGCGGGACCTGGATTACATCTGCGCCGGCCTGGTCGACGAGTTCGCGCGCCTCGCCGGCAAGCGCCTGCTGATCACCGGCGGCGCCGGCTTCCTGGGGCACTATCTGGTGCAAGCGGTGCTGCACTGGAACCGCACGCATGGGAAGCCGCGGCCGATCGAGCTGACGGTGTATGACAGTTTCGTACGCGGCGTGCCAGGCTGGCTGACGAGCCTCCGAGGGTATGCCGACTTCGCGCTGGTCCAGCACGACATGACGGCGCCCCTGCCGGCGGACATCGGAGACTTTCAATACGTGATCCATGCCGCCGGCATCGCATCGCCGACGTATTACCGCAAGTACCCCATCGAAACAATGGACGCGAACGTCACGGGGCTGCGCGCGCTGCTCGAGTACGCCCGCCGCCGGCCGCGCAGCGCGCGCCCGGTCGAAGGATTCCTCTTTTTTTCGAGCAGCGAGATCTACGGCGACCCCACCCCCGACAACATTCCCACGCCGGAGACGTATCGCGGCAACGTGTCGTGCACCGGACCCCGCGCCTGCTACGACGAGGCGAAGCGCTACGGCGAAACGCTGTGCGTGAACTTCGCCCAACAGGCGGGGATCCCGGTCAAGGTCGCCCGGCCGTTCAACAACTACGGCCCCGGTTTGAAGATCACCGACCGTCGGGTGCTGCCGGACTTCGCTCGTGACGTCCTCGCGGGTCGGGATATCGTGATGCTGTCCGACGGATCCCCGAAGCGAACGTTCTGCTACGTCGCCGACGCGGTGATGGGCTACTACAAAATCCTGGTGCGCGGCCGTCCGGGTGAAGCCTACAACATCGGGGTCGGGGATCCGGAGATCTCGATCGTCGAGTTGGCCGAGCTGATCGTAACGGAGGCGCGGGAGCTGTTCGGCTATGGTGGGCGCGTCGTACGCCAAGCCTCTGCGGACGCGAGTTACCTGCTGGACAACCCGACACGGCGCTGCCCCGTGATCGCCAAGGCCCGGACCGAGCTCGGTTACAACCCCACGGTTACGCTGCGCGAGGGGCTGCGGCGCTCGCTCACCTGGTACGCCGAGCACCAGCACGCGGTGGATGCCTGAGGTGCGGGTCTCAGTCATAGGCACGGGGTATGTCGGGCTCGTGACGGGCGCCGGGCTCTGCGAGAAGGGACATCACGTCACGTGCGTGGATACGGACGCGGCGAAGGTCGCCTCCGTCCGGCGCGGCGTGTCGCCGTTCTACGAACCGGGGCTCGACGAGCTCCTCCGACATAACGCGGGACGGCTTGCGGCGACCACCGAGCTGCGGCAGGCCGTGCTCGACACCGACATGTCCCTCATCGCGGTGGGGACTCCGTTCGCCGGCGGTGAGATCGACTTGGGCGCCGTGCGGGCTGCCGCTGACCAGGTCGGCGCAGTCCTGCGTGACAAGCCGACCTACCACGTCGTGGTAGTGAAAAGCACGGTCGTCCCCGGGACCACGGACCAGGTGGTAGTCCCGCTGCTCGAGCGGGCATCGGGCAAGCGGGCCGGCACCGACTTCGGCATTGCCGTGAACCCGGAGTTTCTGACGGAGGGCGAGGCGGTGCGGGACTTCCTGTCTCCGGACCGACTCGTGTTCGGCGCCTTGGACGCGCCGAGCCTCGCCGCTCTCGAGGAGCTCTATGCAGGCTTCAACGGGGTCGAGCGCGTCCGTACCAACCTTCGCACTGCCGAGATGATCAAGTACACGGCGAATTGTTTGCTCGCGACCGCGATCTCCTTCTCCAACGAGATCGCCAACCTGTGCGCGGCACTGGGGGGGGGCGGCATCGACGTAGCGGACGTGCTGCGAGGAGTGCACCTCAGCAAGTATCTCACGACGACCGGGCCGGACGGGCAACGCAGCAGCCCCGAGCTCGCGGCGTTTCTCTGGGCCGGGTGTGGCTTTGGGGGCAGCTGCCTGCCCAAGGACCTGAAAGCCCTGGTCGCATACGGCGCACGAGTCGGCCAGCGGATGCCGTTATTGCGGGCCGTGATCGACGTGAACGAGCGACAGCCGGAGCAGGTGCTCGAGCTGGTGCGGAAGCGATTCCCTTCGCTCGCGGGGGTGCGCGTCGCCGTGCTCGGACTCGCATTTCGGCCTGGGACGAGCGACATGCGGGAGTCGCCCGCGATCCCGATTGTGCGTCGGCTGCTCGCCGAAGGCGCGAAGGTCAGCGCGTACGATCCCGCGGCACAGGACGAGGCGCGCCGCATCTTCCCGAACGGTACCGTCCGGCTGTGCGACGATCTCGCCTCTGCCGTCGCGGAGACAGACGTCGCCATACTCGTCACGCGCTGGGAAGAGTTCCGCCGCCTGCCCGACGCGCTACGAGCCACTGGGCGCGAGCCCCCCCCCCTGCTCATCGACGCTCGACGGATGCTCGAGAAGACCGTGTACGAGCCATACGAAGGGATTGGTCTATGACCAAGGCAGCACTGCCGTCTCTCACCGATCAGCGACGCTACTGGGATGAGCGTTGGGATCAGCACCGGCTCCCGAACGCCTATCAGCAGCGACGCGGTGACACGGTGCTCGCGATCCTCAAGGGGCTGCGGCTCGCGAACCCCGAGATCCTCGACTTCGGCTGCGGCACCGGCTGGTTCACGGCGGAGTTGGCGCAGTATGGACGCGCGACGGGGATCGATCTCTCCGAGGTGGCGATCGCCGAGGCGCGCGCCTCATACCCGGACGTGCGGTTCATCGCCGGCAACCTGTATGCGACCACATTTCCTGTCGAGCACTTCGATGTGGTCGTGTCGCAGGAAGTCGTCGCGCACGTCGAAAGTCCGGCCGCCTACCTCGACATGATCGGGCGGATCCTCAAGCCGAACGGCTACCTCATCATCACGTCGGCAAATCGGCTGGTGATCGAGCGCTGGGATTACGGACCCGACCCGGACGCCCACATCAAATTCTTCCCGAATCGCCGCGAGTTCAAACGAATGCTGCGCGGCCGGTTCCGTGTCCTTCGCACGACGAGCATCATGCCGATCGGGGATCGGGGCATCCTGCGGCTGGTGAACTCTTACAAGCTCAACAAGGCGCTGGGCTGTGTGGTCCCGCCACGCTACCTCGAACGACTCAAGGAATGGGCCGGGTTCGGGTACACGCTCGTGGCACTCGCGCAGAAGCGGCCATGAGAATCGGCGTCTTCGGTCATGTCGGCAACGCGAACCTCGGCGACGAGGCGCTGATCGCCGCCGTGATTCAGAATGTGCGGCGCCGCTACCCCCACGCGGAGCTGCGGGGCTTCACGGGTCGCCCGCAGGATACCGAGCAGCGGCATGGGATCGCCGCCTTTCCCATTCGCCGGTTGAAGGGACGCCCGCCCACGTCGCCACCGCCGGAGACGGGCGGGGTACGCGCACCCGAGCCGGGCGACACGCTCCGGTCGCGCCTCAAGCGGCTTCCCCTGCTGCGTGCCCTTGTCCAGGCAGCACGCCGCGTGGTGCGCACGGCCTTGGATGTACCCTTGGAGCTCGCATTTCTCGTCCGGTCTTACCGCAACCTGCGTGGTACGGACCTGCTCTTCGTGGCCGGCTCCCAGCAGCTGAACGATTACTGGGGCGGCCCCTGGGCGTTCCCGTTTACGCTGTTCAAGTGGTCCGTGCTCGCGCGGGCGACCGGCACCAAGCTGGTGCTGCTCAGTATCGGCGCGGGGCCGCTGCGCACGCGACTAGGCAAGTTCTTCATCAAGCAGACGGTCCGGCTTGCACATTACCGGTCCTATCGCGATGACGACGCGCGCCAGTGTGTGGTGGCGCTTGGCGCGCCAGGAGAGCATCGGGTCGTTCCCGACCTGGTGTTCAGCCTCCAGGTTGCGCCGCCTCGTGCGATCACGGCGCGCGCGCCACGGCGGGTCGTGGGGATCAACCCCATGCCGTGCTTCGACGACACATACTGGCCCGAGAGCGATCGCCGACTGTTCGGCCATTACCAGCGCGTGCTCGCGTCGTTCGCGGACTGGCTCGTCGAGAGCGAGTACGACGTGCGGTTCTTCGCCACGCAATTGGCGGTCGATCAGGGTGTCGTTGACCGCGTGAGGCGCCTCATGAAGACCAACGCCGGGGCGAGCGCGGGGAGCATCGTGGCCGATCGGATCCGCTCGTTCGACGAGCTGGTGTGCGTGATCGACGGCGTGGACTTCGTGGTGGCCACGCGCTTTCATGGTACCGTGTTCTCACTGATCCGACACAAACCCGTGCTCAGTATCGCCTACCACCGGAAATCGCTCGAACTGATGAAGCAGATAGGACAGGCGCAATACGCCATCGATATCGGCCAACTGAGTTTCGCGGCGCTGGAAGAGCGGTTCCTGGCGCTGGAACGAGACGTGGACGGGTTCGCCGCCGATGTCGGACGGCGACTGCCGCAGATGCGCCTGGCGCTCGACGCGCAATATGATCGCGCGTTCGCGCTCCTGGACAAACGCGTCCTGGGCGGAGTGTCGCGCGAGTGCCACACCGGGGACGTGCGCGCCGTCCGGACGCCAGAAGCCGTATGTGGTACAGGAAATGCTCCTCGGCTGACGTAACTCGAGTCTGGAGCTTGCGGAAATGAAAGTTGTGCTGTTCTGCGGTGGTCTGGGCATGCGGCTGCGGGAGTATGACGAGAACCTGCCGAAGCCGATGGTCCCGATCGGCTACCGGCCGGTGCTCTGGCACGTGATGAAGTACTACGCGCACTTTGGGCACAAGGACTTCATCCTCTGCCTTGGCTACCGCGCTGATGTCATCAAGAACTACTTCCGCAACTACGACGAGTGCGTCTCGAACGATTTCGTGCTCAGCGAGGGCGGGCGGCGACTCGAGCTGCTGCAGAGCGACATCGGTGATTGGCGCATCACGTTCGTCGACACCGGCGTCAACTCGAGTATCGGGCAACGGCTGAAGGTCGTGGAGCCCTACCTTGCGGGGGAGAATGAGTTCCTCGCGAACTACAGCGACGGGCTCACCGACTTACCCTTGCCGGCACAGCTGGAGCATTTCCGGCGGCACGGCCGGATCGCGAGCTTCGTCTCCGTGAAGCCGCACCTGAGCTATCACTTCATCGCGTCGCGCAACGGTGGTCAGGTAACGACCATCCAGGACATCGCTCAAACCGGCCTGCGGATCAACGGCGGTTTCTTCATCTTGCGCACCGAGGTGTTCGATCATCTCAGACAAGGCGAGGACCTCGTCATGGACGCCTTCAAGCGCCTCTTAGCGGAAAACCAGTTGATGGCCTACCGCTACGACGGTTTTTGGGAGTCCATGGACACGTTCAAGGACAAGCAGCGCCTGGACGACATGTATGGTCGGGGCGATGCGCCGTGGGAGGTCTGGAAGCACGGGCCAGTAGTCGCAGATCCGGCGGAGGCGAGCGCCGCGCCCGCGATCAGGCTGGCGCACGGGCGACGCCGCGCGCTGCGACAGCAGTAATGCTGCCGCTGCGTCTCGCGACGAACGGTAGGAACGCCCCGCTGCGCGTGCTCTGCCTCGGGGCGCACGCGGACGACATCGAGATCGGTTGTGGCGGCACTGTGCTCCGGCTTGCGGCGACAGTGCCGCGGGCGGAGTTCACCTGGGTCGTATTGAGCGGCGATGCGCGGCGGGCCGAGGAGGCGCGTCGCGGTGCCGCGCTGTTCGTAGGTGCTACCAACGGGACCAGGGTAGTAGTCAAGGAATTCCGCGACGGCTTCTTTCCGTACGGCGGTCCAGAGCTGAAGGACTTCTTTGAATCGCTCAAGGACGAGCCAACGCCCGACATCATCTTCACGCATTACCGGGGCGATCAGCATCAAGACCACCGCGTCGTGGCCGAGCTGACCTGGAACACGTTTCGAGACCATCTGATTCTGGAGTATGAAATCCCCAAGTACGACGGCGATCTGGGGCGGCCCAACTGGTACGTGCCGCTGGACGAGCGCACATGCCGCACGAAGACGGGGAATCTGCTCGACGCCTTCGTGTCGCAGCGCGAGCGGCGGTGGTTCACCGAAGAAACGTTTCGTGCGCTGATGCGGCTGCGAGGCGTCGAGTGCGCCGCCCCGCAGGGGTACGCCGAGGCCTTCTACGCGCACAAACTCTCGTGGGTGACGCAATGACTGCCCCGCGAGTGAGCATCGGCGTCCCCGTATACAACGGTGAACGCTACCTCCGGGAGGCACTCGACTCGTTGCTGGCGCAAACGTTCGAGGACTTCGAGCTCATCATCTGCGACAACGCGTCGACGGACGGGACCGCCGAGATTGCCCGGTCCTACGCGACCAAAGACAAGCGCGTTCGCTATGTCCGCAACGACCGCAACGTCGGATTCGCGAGAAACTATCGGAAGGCCTTTGAGCTCTCATCCGGTACCTACTTCAAATTGCATGCGGCGGATGACCGAGCCGCTCCGGAATTCCTGGCCCGGTGCCTGGAGGTTCTGGACCGGGAGCCGAAGGTCGTGTTGGCCTACCCGCGAACCAGGTTGATCGACGAAAGCGGCGCGGTCGTTTCCGATTATGAGGATCGTCTGCATCTGCAATCGCCTCGACCGAGCGTGCGATTCCGGGAGCTGTACGAACGCTTGCGGCTGTGCAATGCGATTCACGGCGTGGTACGGGCCAGCGCGCTGCGGCGAACTCGATTGCTCGGGACCTTCATCGGCTCGGATGTCGTCCTTCACGGAGAGTTGATACTCTATGGCACGTTCTGGGAGGTTCCGGAGTACCTCTTCTTTCGCCGGTTCCATCCCGAGGCCTCGAGCGCCCTGTTCGAGCAGTATCTGCAGGGTAAGGGCATCGACCGCATTCAGGCGTTTTACGACCCGCAGCGTCGCCGCAAAGTCTACATGCGAACGTGGCGACACCTGTGGGAGAATTGCCGCTCGGTCGCGCGGGCGCCGCTGGGCTTCGCCGAGAAAATGCGCCTCGGCTTCTTCATGGTTCGGGTCGCCATCTGGAATCGTGGCAGCCTTTGGCGCGAGCTGTCGGGCGCTACGCGACAACTCGTCGCAAGCGCGGACGGCGTAAAAGGGCGCTAGTGGCCGGGCGCCTGTCGATCCTCCATCTCGTCGCTCCCGGGCAGGAGGGTGGGCTTGAGCGCGTCGTCCGCCTCCTCGCCCGGGGCCTTTCCCGGCGCGGACACGCCGTGCCCGTGGCGACCGTTGTGCAGCGCTCGAGGGAGGACCACCCCTTCGTCCGATCGCTGCGCGCCGATGGCGTCGCGGTGCATCCCATCGCCCTCCCGGCAAGAGCCTATCTCAGGGAGCGGCGGGCGATCGGCGATCTCTGCCGGCGGCTTCGACCCGACGTCATTCACGTGCACGGGTACCGTACCTCCGTGCTTGACGCTGGCGTCCCTCGGCGTCTCGGTATCCCCGTGGTGACCACGGTGCACGGGTATACGGGCGGAGACTGGAAGAATCGCCTGTACGAACTGCTGCAGCGCGTCGCGTTGCGGCGGTTCGACGCGGTCGTTGCTGTCTCCCGACCGCTCGCGCATGAGCTGGCCGGTGACGGCGTGCCCCGGGACCGCGTGCACTTCGTCCAGAACGCGTGGGAGGCTTCGGTTCCCCCGCTCGAGTGCGCCGCCGCGCGGCTGACGCTCGAGGTGCCTGCCGATCGGTTTCACGTCGGGTGGGTGGGACGACTCAGCAATGAGAAGGGGCCAGACGTGCTCGTGGAGGCGGCGGCGCGCCTGCGCGACCTCCCGCTTGCGGTGTCCGTCATTGGGGATGGCCCGGAGCGGGCCGCGCTCGAAGCACGGGCGGCAGCTCGTCACCTCGATTCACACCTCATCTGGCACGGGGTCCGGGCTGAGGCGGCTCAGCTCTTCCCTGCGTTCGATGTTTTTGTCCTGAGCTCCCGTAGCGAAGGCACCCCGATCGTACTGTTCGAGGCGATGGCGGCTGGTACTCCGATCGTCGCGACGCGGGTGGGTGGAGTCCCCGACGTGGTCTCGTCAGCGGAGGCGGTCCTGATAGCCCCGAACGACCCGAGCGCACTGGCGGCGGAGATCCGCGCCATCTATCACAATCCTGCCCGCGCCCGCGCGCGCGCGCAGCGAGCGCGGGAGCGCTTGCTCAGGGACTTCGCGGTCGGCCCCTGGCTCGATCGGTACACCGCGATCTACGCGCTCGTCAGCCGGGCAACCCCGGCTGTGGTCGCCGTATGACGCTCGTGGCGTGGGTCCTGCTCGCCGGAGCGCTGGGGCTCTGCCTGTACTCCTTGGTCGGCTACGTCGCGCTGCTGAAGGTGTTCAGCGTATTCCGCCGCTCGCCCGTCCCGCCGCCAAGCGTCGAGCTCGAAACGTGGCCGCGCATCAGCATCACGATCCCGGTCTACAATGAGGTTGCGGTGATCGCCGACACGCTCCAGGCGATTCTCGCCATCGACTATCCGGTCGAAAAACGTCAGATCCTCGTGGTATCGGATGCGTCCACCGACGGGACGGACGAGATCGTGGGCCGCTTCGCCGGCCGCGGAGTCGAGCTCTTGCGTTTGCCCGAGCGCGGCGGCAAGACCGCTGCGGAGAATGCCGCTCGGCCCTACCTCACAGGCGAGATCATTATCAGCACGGACGCCTCCGTGCGGGTCGATCCGCGGGCAGCGACGTGCCTGGTTGCGGCCTTCACCGACCCCTCGGTCGGCGTCGCATCGGGGCGCGACGTCAGCGTCGCAAACCTGGATGAACGGACGAATCCGGGAGAGCGGGCATACGTGGGCTATGAAATGTGGGTGCGCGACCTCGAGACGCGCGTGGGCGGGATTGTGGGCGCGTCGGGATGTCTGTACGCGATTCGCAGGGACCTCCATACGCGTTTCATGCCGGAACAGCTGAGTCGCGATTTCGGGGCAGCACTCGTCGCGCAGGAACAGCGTTCCCGCGCGGTGTCGGTTCCCGGCGCGATCTGTTACGTCCCACGCAGCACGTCGCTGCGGCGTGAATACTGGCGTAAGGTGCGCACGATGGCGCGTGGTCTCAGAACTCTGTGGCACAAACGGGCGCTGCTCAACCTGCGTCGCCATCGACTCTTTGCGTGGATGCTGTGGAGCCACAAGCTCTGCCGTTGGCTCACACCGTGGGCGTTTCTTGGAATAGCTGCAGCCCTTGCGGTACTTGCGCAGTCGCAGTGGTGGGCGATCGCGGCCCTCGTGCTTGGCGGGGCGGCAGCTCTGGTGGCGGCGATCGAGTGGCTGTTGCCCGAGGGCCGAGGGCTGCCACGCCTGATCGCGCTCCCCGCCTACACAGTGATTGGAACGGTCGCCGCGCTGCACGCTTGGATTAGAGCATTGGGGGGAGAGGGAACCGCGCTGTGGGAGCCAACGCGCCGTGGTGTTAACCGCCCGGTAGGCCCCCCCGCGTAACCCGCGAGATTTCCGTCGCTTACACGCAGTATGCGGTCTCGACGCCACATACACGTCACCGGATGTAGGACACGTGCAACGGTGCCTCGCACGTCGCGATGAATCCGTATGCGGTATAGGTCTTGCTGCTTGAAAACCTTATGAATTCACGTCCCCTTCCAGCGATCCGCGGCCAAACCACGCCAGCACCCAGGCGGGGCGTGACTCCTCCCCAGAGCAAGAGTTTCCCCGAAGAAGAAGCCGGCTTGGACTGGCGACGTATTGCAAGCGCCCTGCTGCACTTCAAATGGGTCGTGATCATAGTGATGCTGGCGGGCCTCGGCGCGGCAATCGTGGCCACGCGCAGGCTACCTCCGGTCTATCGGGCACAGGCCAACGTCTGGGTCGATGTCCTGGACCGCCGCGGCGAAGTTGGCGCCGACGCGCGCGGGCCGATCCGGCAGCGGGCGTTGCTCGACGCCGATGCTTGGGTGGAGTTGCTGCGGTCGTACATCGTGTTGGACCAGGTGGTTCGCGATCTGCGGCTGTACTTGGGGGTGAAACGACCCGCCGATCGGGCGAGCTTCGCCGACTTCGGCGTGACCGACACGTTTCGTCCTGGGAGGTACGAGCTCCGCATCGGCGCCAATGGTCGGGAATACACGCTGGCCTCTGCTGATGGTATGGAACTGGAGCGAGGAACTGTCGGCGACTCGGTCGGGAAGCGGCTGGGCTTCCGCTGGGCACCAGCGCCCGCAAGCTTGGCGCCCGGACGGATCGTCGAATTCTCCTTGGTGTCACCGCGCGAGGCCGCCCTGTCGCTTGGCGAGCAGTTGGCTGTCCGGATGGATCTAAACGGCAACTTCTTGGCGCTGGAACTTCGCGGTACAAGCCCAGTCGCTATTGCCAACATTCTGAATGCTGTGACGCAGCGCTACGTGGACGTGGCGGCGCAACTGAAGCGGGAGAAGCTCACGGAACTGACGAAGATCCTTGAAGACCAGTTGAGGACGGCACAGCGCACCCTCGACGATGCAGAAACGTCGCTGCAGCGATTCCGCACCCGCACCATCACGCTCCCTTCGGATCCGGCGGCCGGCGGTGCTGCTGAGACGCGCGACCCGATTCGCTCGAGCTTCTTCGAGACGCAGGTGGAGCGCGACCAGTTACGCCGGGACCGTGAGGCGATCGAGGGCCTATTGACGCAAGGGGGGCAGGGAGACTCCGGGGTGCCGACGAACGCGCTATCCGCCATCGGGGCTGTGCAGAATGCGCCCGAAGTGGCGAATGCGCTGAAAGAACTGAACGACAAGCAGGCGCAACTGCGTGCTTTTCGTTACCACTATTCCGAGGCGTATCCACCGTTGCAGCGTCTCGAGAGCGAGATCGCGCAGCTTCAGCAGCGGACGATCCCCTCGCTAGCGCGCGCGCTCTCATCACAGCTGGCTGCACGAGAATCGGAGCTCGGGAGACAGGTCGACGCTGCGTCGGTCGATCTGCGTCAGATTCCCAGCCGCTCCGTTGAGGAAGTCCGGCTGCGTCGCAACGCCCAGCTGAAGGAGCAGACGTACACCGCGCTGCAACAGCGGTTCGATCAGGCCCGGCTCGCCGCGGAGGCCACCGTTCCTGATGTTCGGATTCTCGACCCGGCAGTCGTGCCGCAGCGTCCGGTCAAGAACACCGCGCCACGCCTCCTTGTCATGGGACTCCTGGCTGGCCTCGGGTTGGGCGTCGTGGGCGCGGTTATGTTGGACCGCATGGATCCCAAAGTGCGATACCCGGAACAGGTATCACGCGACCTAGGGCTATCAATCCTCGGCGCGCTGCCGCATCTCCGGGCCAGCCAGCCGGCGGAAGTCATCGAAGCCCTCCGTGGCTTGCGCCTCAACGTCGCACACGCATACGGTCCTCCCGGAGCTGGGCCGCTCATCGTCACCATCACGAGCCCGGGACCGGGCGACGGAAAGTCATTCCTGGCGGCCAACCTGGCGCTCACGTTTGCCGACGCAGGGGAACGCACGCTCCTGGTAGATGGCGACCTCCGTCGTGGCGTCTTGCACCGCCGGCTCAAGACGCATCGCCAGCCCGGCTTGGTCGATGTCCTCAGCCAGCACGCGAGGCTCGACCAAGTCGTGCAGACGACCTCCTATCCGCGACTGACGTTCATCGGCAGTGGCACGCGTACGCACCGCGCTCCGGAGGTCCTGGGATCGCCGGCTATGGCGACGGTTCTCGCCGAGTTACGCGGCCAGCATGACGTGATCATCGTGGATAGCCCGCCGCTGACCGCTGGAGTGGATCCCTTCATCCTCGGAACGGTGACGGGGTCGCTGCTGATGGTCCTGCGGACGGGGCACAGCAAGCGCGACGTCACGGGGGCTAAACTCGACGCGCTGGATCGGCTGCCGATCCGGTTGCTCGGCGCCGTACTGAATGACGTCCCGCAGGGTGCCGCCTATGGGTACTACGCGTACTACTCCTACTATCTCCCGGGTTACGAGGCCGTGGACGAGGGCGAGCCCGAGACGTCGTCGCCGCGCGTCGTATAGCGGGGTACTTGGTCCTATGAATCGCTCGCGCTGGTCACTGATCGTCGGACTGCTGTTGCTCCTCACCGCAACGAGCGGGGCGGCGCAAACACCCGCTACGGCATTCCAGGTGGGCGACCGCATCCTGCTCCACGTGGAGGGAGACTCGGCGCTGTCGGATACCTTCACGGTTGTGGCCGGGCCGGCTCTGCGCCTTCCTGAGATCGGCGAGATCTCCCTCGCCGGCGTGCGCCGCGCCGACATCGAGGCCTATTTGACCCGCGAGCTGGGTCGCTACATCAAGGATCCCGTGGTTGAAGCGCGCGCGTTGATCCGCGTCTCCGTCCTCGGCGAGGTCACGAAACCGGGGTTTTACGCCGTTCCTGTCGACTTGGTCCTGCCTGATGCGGTGATGCTCGCGGGTGGCGCCACACAGCGCGCGCGCATCGACCGCATGCGGATCCTGCGTGGCGACTCCTCGTTGTGGAGTGGCGACCAGCTCCAGGCGGCGATCGCGCGAGGCGCGACGATGGACCAGCTCGGCATGCACGCCGGCGATCGCATTCAGATTCCGGGACAACGCGATCCGGAATCGAACTGGCGCATCGCGGGTCTCGTCGTCTCGATCGTTGCGACGTCAATCGGTATCATCGCGCTCACCCACAAATAGCGCCACACAGGATAGCCAGGACTAAACATGTGCGGGATCATCGGCTATACCGGCACACGCGACGCACCGCTGATTCTGCTCCAGGGACTGGCGCGGCTGGAATATCGCGGCTACGACTCTGCCGGTCTGGCGATCGACAGCGGCGGCGGCATCGTCACGCGCAAGCTCGCCGGGCGCGTCGCGGCGCTGCGCGAGCTGATGGATCGTCTGCCCGCGCACGGCGGCTGCGGCATCGCGCATACGCGCTGGGCCACGCACGGCGCGCCGCATACCCGCAACGCCCATCCGCACAGCGACTGCCATGAGCGCATCGCCATCGTCCACAACGGCATCATCGAGAACGCGGAGACACTGCGCGCCGCGCTCGGCGGTTCCGGCCATCAGTTTACCAGCGAGACCGACACCGAAGTCCTGGCGCACCTGATCGAGCAGACGCCGGGCGACACGCTGGAGGCGCGCGTGATCGCCGCGCTCGAGCATGTCGTCGGGACGTACGGCCTCGCGGCGATTGCGGCCGAGGAGCCGGGCAAGATCGTCGTCGCGCGCCGCGGCTCCCCGGTGCTGCTCGGCATCGGCGATGGGGAGTACCTCGTCGCGTCCGACGCGTCGGCGGTCCTGGAGCACACCCGCGCCGTCGTGTATCTGGACGACGGCGACATCGCCGTGCTCACCCCGACGTCCTATCAAGTGCTCGATCGGGAAGCGCGCGTGCAACGCCGCTCGCTGAACGACCTGCAGTGGGACCTCGAAGCGATCGAGCTGGGCGGCCACGCGCATTTCATGCAGAAAGAGATTCTCGAGCAACCGGAGACGATTCGCAGCACGCTGCGCGGCCGCCTGATGGGCGACGGCAGCGTCGCACGGTTGAATGGTCTGAATCTGACGCCCGCCGACTGTGCCGACATCCGCCGCATCGATATCGTGGCGTGTGGAACTTCATGGCACTCAGGACTGGTCGGACGACACATCATCGAAGAGCTGGCCGACATTCCGGTCTCGGTCGAGTATGCCTCCGAGTTCCGCTACCGGCGCCGGCCGCGCCCCTCGGGGAAGGTGGGGACCAGACTCACCATCGCCATCTCGCAGTCGGGCGAGACGGCCGACACGCTGGAGGCGATGCGCGCGGCGCGGGCCGCCGGTTCGCGCGTCGTCGGCATCGTGAACGTGGTCGGCAGCACGATCGCGCGCGAAGCAGACGGCGGGATCTATCTCCACGCTGGTCCGGAGATCGGCGTCGCCTCGACCAAGGCCTTCACGTCGCAGATCGTGGCGCTGACGCTGCTGGGCGGCTACCTCGGCGCGCATCGCGGGCAGAGCCTCGATTCCAAGAAAGCCGATGAGCTCGTCTGCAGTCTGACGGCGCTGCCGGGGCTGGTGTCGCAGGCGCTCGCGCTCGAGCCGGAGGTGCAGGCGATCGCGCGCCAGTACAGCGACGCGCATCACGCGATGTATCTGGGCCGCGGCGTGAATTTCCCTGTGGCGCTCGAAGGCGCGCTCAAGCTGAAAGAGATCAGCTACATCCACGCCGAGGGCTATCCCGCCGCGGAGATGAAGCACGGCCCGATCGCGCTGATCGATGAGCACATGCCCGTCGTGTTCGTCGCGCCGCACGACGAGGTCTATCCGAAGGTCGTTTCCAACATGCACGAGGTGCGCGCGCGTGGCGGCCGCATTCTGGCCATCACGACCGAAGGCAACGGCGATCTCTCAGGGGGGGGTCTCGTGGATTATCAGCTCCGCGTCCCCCGCACGATCCCGCTTCTGTCCCCGATTCTCACGGTGATTCCGTTGCAACTGCTCGCCTATCACACGGCGCTGCTGCGCGGCTGCGACGTGGATCGGCCGCGCAATCTCGCGAAAAGCGTGACGGTGGAGTAGGACTGACCAAACTGTTCTAACGTTTCGGAATGGCCCGCTGTATTATGTAACGATGCCCGTGGCGACTGCGGCTGTGCGGCTGGTGCTGGCCGACGACCACCTGGTGCTGCGCCAGGCGCTGAAGGCCCTGCTGGAGAAGCGGGGCCTGGAAGTCGTTGCGGACGAAGCGGATGGCAAGGCCGCCGTCGAGGCCGTACAACGCTACTCGCCCGACGTTGTCGTTTTGGACGTGGCCATGCCGGTGCTCAACGGCGTGGACGCCGCCCGCGAGATCGCCCGCATCGCGCCTGGATGTCCCGTGATTCTCCTCTCCGGCATCGATGACGCACGCTTTGTGAAGGAGGCGTTGAAGGTTGGCGTCCGGGGATTCGTCCAGAAGAGCCAGGGCGCCGACGACCTGGTCCACGCTATAGAGGAAGTACGCGGCGGCCGGCTGTACGTCAGCCCGGGCGCATCTCAAGCCATCGTCGATGCTTGCGCGACGCAACAGGAGGAGGGCTCGCATCTGACGCCGCGGGAACGTCAAGTCCTGCAACTGGTTGGCGAGGGGAAATCCACCAAGCAGATCGCGGAAGTGCTGCATATCAGCGTCAAAACCGCCGAGTTTCATCGCGGCCGGCTCATGAAGAAACTCAACGTCCACGACACCGCCAACCTCGTGCGCTACGCGATCCGGGAAGGTTGGATCGCGCCGTAGGGATTTCCCTTAAGGAAACCCAGCGGATTCCCTAGGGTAACAAGTCCCGTGCCTCCACAACGAGCGACGCCGATTCCGTTGTCACCTCGGAACTCGCACCCGCCTGCCCATCCATTCGGCACGGATGTTCGCTGCGTGCCCTGCAAAGTCCTCAAGAGCGCCATACGCACCGTGCTGTCGCACGGCAAACGGCCGCGCTCCATGGGTGCCGACGAAGTGTCCGAGCTGCTGGGATTGCTCGCGACGGCGATTCACCAGGCGTGGTTTTCCACGAGTCCCGCGGTGCCGGTGCGGCCCAAAGTCGATCCGCGCATTCACTCCTCACTCGGCCGGCGTCTGCTCGAGCTGCTGCGCAGCGAGGTGGTCGAGGGATGGCGCGAAGGCGGCGTCCCGGACACCGAGTTGTTGCCGCTGCTCATCGCGATGGAGCGGGTGCGCGTCACGATCCAGCCGAACTGGGCGCAGACGTTCGCCCAACAGCTCTCGGGTGCGGACGGACTCGCGCTGCTCATGGACGTCGCGCACGATTTGCGCTCGCCGCTCACGTCGATCCTCGTGCTCGCCGAGACACTGCAGCGCGGCCAGAGCGGTCAGGTCAATGACGTGCAGCGCCGCCAGCTCGGCCTGATTTACACCGCCGCGCTGGGACTGTCGTCGGTCGCCAGCGACATCATCGAGTTCACGCAAGGGGGGGATCAGCTCGTGGAGCAGGAGCCGTCCGCGTTTTCCGTGACGGCGATGCTCGAGTCGGTACGCGACATCGTCCGCCCCATCGCCGAAGAGAAACATCTCACCGTGCGACTGCTGGCGCCCACCCACGATCAGCGCACGGGACATCCCGTCGCGCTCAGCCGCATTCTCCTCAACCTCACGACCAACGCGCTCAAGTTCACCGATCAGGGATACGTGGAGATCGTGGCGCAGGAGCTGAATCAGGGTGAGGCGGGAGGGAGCCGCATCGAATTCGCGGTGCGCGACTCGGGCCGGGGAATTCCGCCGGACAAGGTCACGACGCTGTTTCAGCCGCTGCGCAAGGAATCGGGCCGGCGCGGCCAGCTGTTCTCGCAGACCGGGCTCGGGCTCACCATCTGTCGTAAACTGGCGACGGCGCTGAAATCGGAGCTGAAAGTGGAATCGCGGATCGGGTGGGGCACGCGCTTCTTCTTCGAGCTGGATCTGCCGCTGGTGGCGGCGCGGCGCTCCGGGCCGCGGTCTGCCCGCACCGGCGTCGTGCATCCGGTGCGCAACAGCGGCTCTCACACCCCACGGAACAGCGGGCCGCAGCGCCGCACGCCCTAGTGCAGCGCTTCGCGCGCGCGCGCCAGTAGCTCGGTCGGCGAAACCGGTTTGGGCGTCTGCGGGTTGCCGGCGGACTGTCGGGCACCGGCCCCAACCGAGGGACGTTTTGGCGTCGCAGGCGCCGTGCTCGTCCCGACTCGCAACTTTACCGCAGCATTCTTTGCCACCGCATCGCCGATCCGCTGCACCAAACCCTCCACGCCGGTTTCATCCGTCGCGGGTGCGAACACCGTGAACTCCGCGGGGCCGGTGCGGCCGACGGCATCCGAGATGCGTCCGGCGCGCTGAAACGCCTGCGCCAGCCGGTCCGTGCCGCCGGCGGTGAGGACGCCGTCGGTGGGTTGGAAGACGGCGCAGGCGAGCGGCAGGCCCTGACGCGCCGTGAAGGCGGCGAGCTCCGCCGCGCGCCGCGCGATCCCCTCGTCGTTGTAGAGTCCGCTCGCGCGGTCGATCAATCCCTCGGCGCCGAGGCGGTCCACCTCGAGCTTGCCCTGGACGTAGACGCCGAGCCGCAGCACCAGCTCTTCCACGTCGAGCGGATCGCCGCGCAGCTCCCAGGCGCCGGCGCGCAGCGCTTCGAGCTGTTGCGCGCGCAGCGCCGGGCCGGCGGTGGTGAGAATGATCGGCGTCGCGCGCGAGATGACGGGATCGGCGCGCAGCGTGCGGCACAGGGCGAGGTTGTCGGTGACGCGCTGATCCAGCGCCATGTCGAGCAGAATGGCGTCGGGCAGCTGGCGCCGCGCGAGCTCCAGCACCTGCTGCCGCTTGGCGGTGACGATGACCCGATAGCCGCTCTGCGTGAGCACGCTCTCGAGCGACTCCGTCAGCCACTTGTCGGCGTTGGCGAGGAGGACTAGCGGTTCTGTGGACACGGGTGCGTTATGTTAGCGTATATGCGCAAAGCCGCCAGCGCCGTCGTTCTCAGCGTCGCCGTATTGGCCTGCGCGACGCTCCGCAACGCGCTCACGTTCGAGAGCCCACAAATCGAGCTGCAGGAGATCAACGTCACCGGCATGGGCTTGAGTGGCGGCACGCTCGACCTCGTGTTCGACGTGTACAATCCGAACCAGTATCGGTTGCGGAGCACACGGCTCGAAGTTGGTTTGGAGCTCGCCAGCACGGACTTCGGGGAAGCCCTTATAGACAAACCCCTGGACTTGTCCCCGCAAAACCATAGTCGCGTGGTCATGCCCGTGCGGTTTACGTGGGCGGGGGTGGGCGCAGCGGCCCGCTCACTGCTGCAGTCGCAAGCATTGCCCTATGGGATTACCGGGGCTGTGATACTGGATACACCCCTGGGGGAGCGTAGGGTACAGTTGCAGAGTAAGGGCAATGTGCCGCTTCGCAAACTGCTCGAATGATCATTGATCAATGTCCAATGATCATTGATCAATGATCATTGATCATTCGGAGGACCGATCCGCAAGCTAATTGACATACAATCGCCGATCGAGCGCGCTTTTCTCGTTGGGGCTCCCCGCAAGGGCTCCGACGACGCCGTGCACGTCGACGAGCACCTCGAGGAGCTGGAGCGCCTGGCGGACACCGCCGGCGCCGAGGTGATCGGCAGGGCCATCCAACGCATCGAAGCGCCTACGTCCAACTTCTACATCGGCCAGGGCAAAGTCGAAGAGCTCAAGGACACGCTCGCCGCGGCCGGGGCGACGCTGCTGCTGTTCGACGAGAGCCTCTCACCGGTGCAGGGCTCCAAGCTCGAGAAGGCGCTCGGCGTGCGAGTCATGGACCGCACCGAGGTCATTCTCGACATCTTCGCGACGCGCGCCCGCAGCAGCGAGGCCAAGCTGCAGGTGGAGCTGGCGCAGCTCGAGTATCTGCTGCCGCGGCTGACGCGCATGTGGACCCACCTGTCGCGTATCCGCGGCGGCATCGGTCTGCGAGGACCGGGCGAAACACAGCTCGAGACGGACCGCCGCCGCATTCGCACCAAAATCTCCGTGCTCAAGAAGCGGCTCAAGGACGTCGCCGAGCACCGCGCCAACCAGCGGCAGGGCCGGCGCGACTTGCCGACCGCGGCGCTGGTCGGCTACACCAACGCCGGCAAGTCGAGCCTGCTCAAGGCGCTCTCGGGCCAGGACGTGTTTATCGAAGATCGTTTGTTTGCGACGGTCGACACACTCGCGAGAGAAGTCGACGTGGGCGAAGGCTATCGGTATCGGCTGACCGACACGGTGGGGTTCATTCGCAAGCTGCCGCATCATCTGGTCGCGTCGTTTCGCGCGACGCTGGAAGAGGCGGAGGACGCGGACCTGCTGTTGCACGTGATCGACGCTTCTCACCCTGGATGGGAAGAGCAGGTGGAAGTGGTGGAAGAGGAAATGCGAAATGCGGAGTTCCAAAGGCGAAATGCGGAAGTCGAAATGCGAAATGACAAGGCTGGTGTCGAGCGCAAACGGACGATCTATGTGTTCAACAAAGCGGATTTGCTCCCCGACCCGGACGCGTTTCTCGCCCTGGTTCGGGAGAAATACCCGCACGCGATACTGGCCTCCTCCATTTCGCATTCCACATTTCGCATTTCGCGTTCCGGCGTCGACGCTCTCCGCCTCGCGCTCCGCACCTCGGCCCAGGCGCTTCGCCCCATCGCCGAGATTCGCGTTCCAGTCACGAACGGTAAAATACTGGCGGCCTTACACCGCGACGCCGAGATTTTGCACCAGGAGCAGACGAACGGCGTGGTGACGCTCAGGGCGCGGATCGAAGCGCGCGTACTCGGAAAACTGCGGCAGGAGGGTATCGAGGTGGTGCTCGGATGAGATATCTCCCATTGCTCGTGTTGCTCGCCGGGTGCGCCGATTGGTTCACGTCGCCGTACAAGCCACCGCCGCCGCCGCCGCCGCCACCACCGCCGCCCCCCGGCGCACCGACGCTCCACTCGGTGGGCGACTTCACCAATCCGACGTTCGTGTCGGCGCCGCCCGGCGACACGGGACGGCTGTTCGTGACGGAGCGCATCGGCCGGATCCGATTGGTGAAGCACGACATCCTCCAGGCACGCCCGTTCCTCGATATCGTCGGCAAGATGAGCTCGGCGGATGAGAACGGGGTCTACAGCATGGCGTTTCACCCGCAGTATGCGGCCAACGGCAAGTTCTACGTCTTCTTCACCAATCTGAACGGCGACATCCGCGTCGTGCGCTACCTCGTGTCGTCCAATCCCGACAGTGCGGACGAAGCGGCGGCCGACACGATCCTCGCGGTGCCGCATCCCGTCGCCGGCTTCAGCCTGGCGTTCGGGAATCATCACGGCGGCCAGCTGCAGTTCGGGCCCGACGGCATGCTGTACGTCTCGCTCGGCGACGGCGGCTGCTGCGGTGATCCGCAGCAAAACGGCCAGCGCCACCACACCCTCAACGGCAAAATCCTGCGCATCAACGTGGACGGCGCCATCGGATACACGGTGCCGACGGACAATCCCTTCGTGTCCGACACGTCCTTTCCGCCCGAGGTGTGGGCGTGGGGCTTTCGCAATCCGTGGCGCTTCTCGTTCGACCGCCTGACCGGCGATCTCTACATCGGTGACGTCGGCCAGGATCAGTGGGAAGAGGTCGACGTCGCCGCGGCGCCCAATGCGGCCAAAGGGTTGAACTACGGCTGGAGTATTATGGAAGGGACGCACTGCTATTCGAGCAGCAGCTGTAGCTCGGTGGGATTCACCATGCCGGTCATCGAGTATGCCCACGCCAACGGCGCCTGCGACGTGCAGGGCGGCTACGTCTATCGCGGCAGCGTCGTGACGCAGCTCACGGGTCGATACCTCTACGCCGACTACTGTGCGGGCTTCGTGCGCAGCTTCACCTACAGCGGTGGGGCGGCGATGTCGAGCCGCGATTGGCCGCAGCTCGGGATTGGCGGCGGCGGTGGCATCGTCTCATTCGGCGAAGACGCACGCGGCGAGCTGTACATCATGACCTATGGTGGCACGGTCTATCGGATCGTGCCGGGGAGTTGAGCATGCAGCGAATGCTACCGTTGCTGTGCGTGCTAGCGGCGTGCAACAGCTGGATCGATTCGAACCCGCCGCCGCCGCCGCCGCCGGGCACGCCCTCGCTCAAGCTCATCGACAACTTTTCGAACCCTGTCTATCTCACGGCGCCGCCCGCCGATTCGCAGCGGCTGTTCGTCGTGGAGCAGGGGGGCGCGATCCGGGTGCTGCACAATGACACCGTCCGCACGCGGCCGTTTCTCGATTTGACGGGCCGCATCTCTTCGGGCGGCGAGCGCGGGCTGCTGAGCGTCGCGTTCCATCCGTCGTACGCGACAAACGGGCGGTTCTACGTCTATTTCACCAATCCCGCCGGCGACATCCGCATCGTGCGCTACACCGTGTCGAGCGATCCCGACAGCGCCGACGAGGCGACCAAGGACACGGTGCTCAGGGTGGCGCATCCCGGGCAGGACAATCACAACGGCGGCCAGCTCCAGTTCGGCCCCGACGGGATGTTGTGGGTGGGGACGGGGGACGGGGGAGGGGGCGGCGATCCGAACGGCAACGGGCAAAACAAGCACGCGCTGCTCGGCAAATTGCTGCGGCTCGACGTTAACGGCGCGAGCGGCTACGCGATCCCGGCGGACAATCCGTCCGGCAGCGATACCAGCTTTGCGCCGGAGGTGTGGTCCTACGGGCTGCGCAATCCGTGGCGCTTTTCGTTCGATCGCTCGACCGGCGACCTCTACATCGGCGACGTCGGACAGGATACGTGGGAGGAAGTGGATGTTTCGCCGACCGCGGTGCAGCGCGGCCGCGGCGTGAATTTCGGCTGGAATATCATGGAGGGGCGGCACTGTTATCCCAATGCGCCCTGCGACTCCACGCACAGCGTGTTACCGGTGCTCGAGTATCCGCACGTGCTCGGCGGCTGCGCCGTCACGGGCGGCTACGTCTATCGCGGCGCCGCGTTTGGGGCAACGGCAATGGTGGGTCAGTATTTCTACGCCGACTTCTGCAACGGCGAGGTCCACAGCTTTGCCTACCCGGGCGGGGCGGGTCTCGTCGATTGGTCGTCGCTGCTCTCGCCGGGGCCGAAGATCAGCTCGTTTGGGCAGGACGCGAAAGGGGAGCTGTATATCCTGCAGCTTAGTGGGAAGGTGTATCGGATAGCGCCGAGCCCATAACCCCGGGGTTACCCAAGACCAATCCCAACTCGATCCCTCCCAGCGCCCCAATCCATTCCCACAGGGTCGTTCCCTTCAATCCTGTGACCAGCGGTGCGACGACGAGTCCCAGCAGCACGATCCCGACGGCGATCCGAGCGATTACCGTCTCATAGCGTCCCTTCCCGTCCCTGACCGTCGTCGTTGCCGTTCTGGCCGCCCACCATCCCACACCGATCACGCACCCCGCGACCCACAGGGCATTGATCGTCGTAAGCACGCCGCCGGGCCAGTGCTCCGGATCGAAGATCAGCTTCCAGCCGTCGCCCACGGTGTAGCCGAAGCCGCAGTGTTTCTCGCCGTTCAGCCCCAGGCAGATCTGTTTGCCGTCGGACGACGTCGCCGCGGTGAAGGTGTCGCCGGGCGCAACGGTGGCGAAGGCGCCGCGCCAGCGCAGGTCGGGGTCCCCGAGCGTCCAACGGATCGCCGGCATGTGGTAGCTCAGCGAGAGATCGCGGCCGTCCATCGCGAGGATGAAAACCGCGACGTCGTGCGCATCGAGCACCGCCACGAGCGGTCCGGCGCGGCTGGCCGGGTGCGACGGTGCGGTCGCGCGCACGCTCAAGGCGCCGATCGCAAAGTTCGACCACAGCACCTGTCCCTGATACGGGCCCCAGAGGTTCAAGTCGGGTACATCGACGATGTGGTAGGGCGGGGGAGGAAATGATTGCCGCAGCATGGCGCCCGTACCGATCCACACCAGCACGGCGGCGACGGCGGTGGCGAGCGCCTGCCAGGCGCTGCGGCGCGGCGCCGTCGTGAGCCACTGCGGCGCGAAGCGCACGAGCGTGACGCCGAGCGCCGTGCTGATCGAGTTGCACACGATGTCGCCCACGCTGGGATCGCGGCCCGGGATCCATTGCTGCGCGAATTCGACGGCGAACGAGAGCAGCGCGCCGAGGGCGACGGCGCGCAGTGGCCGGACGCCGGCGAGCGTGAGAAAGATGCCGAGCGGGATGAAGAGCAGCAGGTTCTGGATCAGCTCGGCGAGGGCGGCGTCGCCCGAGGTGAGGCTGAAGGACCAGCCGGGCGCGATCTGGGCGCCGCCCGGGTGCAGCGTGGCGACGAGGATGGCGAGCGTCGCGAGCACAACGCCGCCCCACGCCGCCGCCTTACCTCGCCGCCGTATCACCGACAGAACGAAATCGCGCAGCTTATTTGCGCAGCAGGAGAGCGACCACTGCGATGGCGGTCCCGATTATTCCCACCGCCGTGGGGACCCAGAACGCGAACATTCGCCACGTGAGCCGAGACTCGAGTTTGGCAAGGCGATCGGCGAGGTCGCGATTGAACTCTGCCAACCGCTGCTCAAGCTTGGCATCGAAGGCCAAAAAGCGACCCTCCCACCGTCCATTCATCTCCGCGAGCCTCCCATCGAACCGGTTGAAGTTCGATTCATGCAACTCGCGCAAATCTTCCCTGGACGTGGTATACACGTTATTGAGCAATTCCACGAGCTCGTTCGTGAGATCCTCGCCGAACGTCTCGTAGAACTTGCGGGACAGCTTGGCGGTAACGGGCACGGTGCAAGATGAGCGGGATGTTCAGAACAGCGATCATCGTACGGCCGCCGGTAGGAGCGAAACGTCGCATGAGGCACAGTACGCTCGGCTCGGCAGCCGAGTCAATAGGGACTGGTGGCGTCCCGTTAACCGTGTCCTGAAGGACCGGCTCGGTCGTTGCCGTGCGACCGCAGATTCCCCGACAAACCTTCCAGATTGTCGCCGTGCGCTTCCAGATTGTGCCGGAGAGAGCACTGCGATCGGCCGCGAGCGACCTGCGCGGGGCCGAGAGACGACCGCGCGGCGCTCAGAGGGGGGCGCGATCGACGGTGAGTGACCTGCGCGGACCCGAGAGACGACCGCGCGGGGCTGAGAGGGGAGCGCGATCGACGGTGAGCGACCTGCGCGGGCCCAAGAGACGACCGCGCGGGGCTGAGAGGGGAGCGCGATCGACGGCGAGCGACCTGCGCGGGCCCGAGAGACGACCGCGCGGGCTGAGAGGGGAGCGCGATCGACGGTGAGCGACCTGCGCGGGCCCGAGAGACGACCGCGCGGGGCTGAGAGGGGAGCGCGATCGACGGTGAGCGACCTGCGCGGGCCCAAGAGACGACC
>Ga0137409_10001353_pt1 | contig 26549 bp, 28 predicted proteins | sample CZODoug1_16funga_FD_122059 | JGI IMG/M metagenome (GOLD analysis project Ga0137409, IMG submission 122059) | Vadose zone soil fungal communities from Angelo Coast Range Reserve, California, USA - CZODoug1_16fungal (Hybrid Assembly) | ecosystem: Environmental > Terrestrial > Soil > Vadose zone...
AGCAGCGCGCCGAGGTGCGCCTGGAAGATCTGCTGACGGTGGCGCTGGTGCTCATGGACCCCGACTACAGCGTTCGCACGCTCATCGATCGCGCCTTCGAGTCGATCGGGCACCTGGTGGTGCCCGCCTACGAGGCCAGCTACGTGCCGACCGCGTTGGGGCTCGTCAAGGCGGGGCTGGGCGTGGCGGTGATCGCTTTCTCCGCCGCCGACGAGGCCGCCACCCAGGCCGCGGGGCTCCGGGCACGCGTCATCGAGCACCCGATGCTCGTGCGCGAGATCAGTCTCATCGAGAGCACGAAGCGCTCGCTGTCGCCGGCGGCGCAGCAGTTCCTCGAGGCGGTGCGCGAGCGTACTCCGCAGCCGATCGCGTGAGCGCGATTTGCGGGCCGTCGGCGCATCGGCTACACTCGCTGAACAGCGGTTCATTTCCCCCAGGAGGCCACGCGTGGATCGACCGATCGCGTATGACAAGCTCGCGCGCGAGGACCGGTTCGTGCGCATGCGCGCGCGGGAGGTCGGCGAGCTGAAGGTCGAGCAGGGGCTGCCGCCGTTCCCCGATCTCGCCAGCCGCGAGTCCATCCGCGAGCGGGTGCACGGCATCATGGTCGGCGAGCTCCAGGCGATGGAGGGGGCGGGGCGCACCGTCTACGACTTCCCCGACGCGCCCTGGGAGTTCACGCTGGACATGGCGCGACAGGTCTGGGACGAGTCGCGCCACGTCGAGACGTACCTCGACTTGCTCGAGCATCTCGGCGGGCGCGTGGGCGAGTTCCCCGAGTCCACCATCCTCTGGCGCTGCGCGTGCGCGGAAGACGCGGCGGCGCGCGTGGCCGGCGTCAACCGCGGCCTCGAGGGCCTCGCCTGCGACGTGTTCAACCAGCTCATCCACATCGCGCAGAAGATCGGCGACCCGATCATCGAGACGTCGGTGGACTACGTGCTGGCGGACGAGATCACGCACGTGCGCATGGGCTCGCGCTGGCTCAACGAGCTGACGCGCGGCGACGCCGAGCGCCGGCGCAAGGCGATCGAGTTCCAGGAGACGATCGACGAGCGCTTCAACCTGGGCGGCAGCCGCCAGGACGGCCATCATGACGTGGTGCCGATCTCGATCGCCAAGGAGGCGCGCAAGCTCGCCGGCTTCACCGACGAGGAGATCGAGCGGCTCATCAAGAGCACGCAGCGCTCGCAGGTGTATTGAGCGCTCACCGCCTCGCCGGCCACCTCTCGGTCGACGACTCCGCGCGGCGGATCCGCAACTACCGGTACGCCGAGGAGCGCATGATGCGCGTGCTCGGCGGCTGGATCGCGCTGACGCCCGAGCTGCCCGCCAAGCTGTTGTTCGGCCGCCACGTCTGGGACTGCGCGCAGCACGCCGATCTCTGGGGCCGGCGGCTGCCCGAGCTGCGGGCGGCCGCGCAGCAATCGGCGCCCGCGAACGACGCGATGGTCGCGTTCATGGAGATGCTCGAGAGCCCGGAGGGTCCGCGGCAGACGCTCGAGCGCGTCGTCGGCGTCTACACCGTGCTCAAGCCGCACCTGGTGACCGTCTACGCGCGTCACCTCGGCGGCACGAACGCCGTGTACGAGCCCCCCACCCGCCGCATCCTGGCGCGCTGTCTCGAGGAGGAGCGACGCCACGCCGCCGCCGGCGCCATCGTGCTCGCTCGGCTCGCGCGCGACGCCGCCGGCCGCGCGCGCGTCGCCGACTGGGAGCGCCGGCTCCTCGGCACGCTCGAGAAAGCCGGTGGCGTCACCGGCGGCGTGACGGCACCGCTCGTCGACGCGGCGCTGCTCGGCGTGTCCCCCGATGTCGTGGCGCCGGACCTCGTCCAGGTCCCGCCCGACTTCGATCCGGCCACCCTGCCGGCCGACCTGGCCGCAGCGGTGGATGCCCATCGCACGGCGCTGGAGTCGGGTGACGGCGCGGGCGCCGCGGCGTGGGTCGAGCCCGCGGCGTGCGACGCGCTGACGGCGGCCCTGGCGCCGCTCGCGGGGCGCATCACCGGCACGCGGGTGGTCGGGCTCGCCGCGATCGGCCGCCAGCAGATGGTCAAGGTGCGGATCGAGAGTCCGCGCGCGATCGGATTCGTACAGCTCCGCTGGACGCCGACGGCGTCCGGCTGGCGCATCGCCGCCGGCGACCTGGTCTCCACCGAGCCCGTCTCCGCCGCTCCCTGAGCGTGTTCCGCACCGTCCTCGTCGCCAACCGCGGGGAGATCGCGCGTCGCGTCTTCCGCGGCTGCCGCGCGCTCGGGCTCTCCACCGTCGCCGTCTATTCCGAGGCCGACCGCGACGCGCCCCATGTGAAGGACGCGGATCGCGCGGTGCTGCTCGGGCCCGCGCCGCCGCGCGAGTCGTACCTCAGCGTGGAGCGCATCCTCGCCGCCGCCCGCGAATCCGGCGCCGACGCCGTGCATCCGGGCTACGGCTTCCTCTCGGAGAACTGGCGCTTTGCCGAGGCCTGCGTGCAGGCGGGCCTGACCTTCATCGGGCCGTCGGCGGAGGCGATCCGTGCCATGGGCGACAAGCCGGAGGCGCGGCGCCGCATGGCCGCCGCCGGCGTGCCGATCGTGCCCGGCAGTCCCGAGCCGGTCGCGGACGCCGTGGCCGCCGCTCGCGTGGCCGGCGAGATCGGCTATCCGGTGATCCTCAAGGCGGCCGCCGGCGGCGGCGGCATCGGCATGGCGAAGGTGGCCAGCGCCGGCGGGCTCGCCGGCGCATTCGCGACCGCCACGCGGCGCGCGCAGAGTGCCTTCGGCAGCGCCCAGGTCTACGTCGAGCGCTATCTCGAGGCGCCGCGCCACGTCGAGGTGCAGGTCTTCGGCGACACGAAGGGCAGCGTCGTCCATCTGCACGAGCGCGAGTGCTCGATCCAGCGGCGTCATCAGAAGCTCGTGGAGGAGTCGCCGGCGCCGAACCTCGAGACGAAGACCAAGCGCGGGCTGACGGACGCCGCGGTCGCGGGCGCGCGCGCCATCGGATACGTCAATGCGGGCACGCTCGAGTTCCTCGTGGACCCGCAGGGCCGCTTCTACTTCCTCGAGATGAACACGCGGCTGCAGGTCGAGCATCCGGTCACGGAAGAAGTCACCGGCCTCGACCTGGTGGCCGCACAGCTGCGCGTGGCGGCCGGCGAGCCGCTGCCGTTCTCGCAGGACGAGGTCGAGCAGCGCGGCGCCGCCATCGAGGTGCGCGTCTACGCGGAGGACCCGGCGAAGAATTTCCTGCCCTCGCCGGGTACGATCACACGGCTGGCGCTGCCCGGCGGCGAGGGGATCCGGGTCGAGTCGGGTGTCGTCGAGGGCAGCGTCGTCTCCGTTCACTATGACCCGCTGCTCTTCAAGCTGATCACGCTCGGCGCCGACCGCACCCGGGCGATCGAGCGCCTGGCGCGGGCACTGGACGGCTGTGTAGTGGAGGGCGTCAAGACGACGCTGCCGCTGCTCCGCACGATCGCCGCGCACCCGGATTTCCACCGTGGCCGGGTGCACACTCAGATGGTCGAACAAGGAGCGTTCCATGGCTGAGGAGATCAAGGCGCATATCACGGGCGTCGTCTTCCAGGTCACCGCCAGGGTCGGCGACAAGGTGGCCGCCGGCGATCCCGTGATCGTGCTCGAGTCCATGAAGATGGAGATTCCGGTGGAGGCGCCTCGCGCCGGCGCGGTGAAGGAGATCCGCGTGCGCGAGGGACAGACCGTGCAGGAGGGCGAGACCGTGGTCGTGCTGGAATAAACCACACGAGGAGCGCACGATGAGCATGGCGATGATCCGCGATCTCTACGAGTACCATCGCTGGGCGAACCGCAAGCTCTTCGACTTCGCCGCCGCGCTGGGCGAGGGGACGTGCGCGCGCGAGGTCGGCGCCCAGTTCAGCCATTCGAAGGTGACGCGGATGTTCGCGCACCTCTACGGCGCCGACTGGGTCTGGCTGAGCCGCTGGCAGGGAACGTCGCCGACCTCGCAGCCGGGCGCCGAGCTGCCGACGATGGCCCTCGTGCGCGGCAAGTGGGCCGCGCTCGAGACCGAGCAGAAGGCGTTCATCGATGGCCTGAAGGACTCCGAGCTCGGCCGGATGGTGGAGTACCGGAACACGGAGGGCAAGGCCTTCAGCGCGCGGCTGGGCCCGCTGCTGCAGCACGTCGCCAATCACGCAACCCACCACCGCAGCGAGATCGCCACGATGGTCACGATGCTCAGTGGCTCGCCGCCCGATACCGGCATCAACACCTGGATCCTGATGCGGACGGGACAAGCGCGCTGACCGCAGGGCGACCAGCATGAGCATGAAGGATCACGCCGTCATCGATCGACCGTGGCGCAAGCATGGGATGATGCCGGTGTGATGACGAACAGCAGGCGGCTCGCGCCCGTCCTCTACCTCGCGAGCGCGCTGGCCATCGGCGTCGTCGCCGGCTCGCTGAACCTGCCGCACTACTCCCGGCTCGAGGCGCGCGGCGCCAGCGCCAACGCCCGGGTGACGTCCACCGATTGCGGGAGTCATGGAACGGTGGCCTACCGGTTCCGGGTCGACGATCGCACGTACGACGGGCAGGGTAACGCCGGCTTTGGCATTCCCGCGTGCGGCCACCTGAAGCCGGGCGACACCGTGCTCGTCCGTTACCTCGTGGCCGACCCCACCCACAGCCTGCCCGGCGACATCAACGATCGCCTGCAAAACGAGTGGCTCAGCGTCGTGGTGGCTGCGTTCGGGCTGCCGCTGATCATCCTGTTCGTCGCGCGGCGCGGGATTCGGCGCTGGAGCGGCGCCCCGTCGTCATGAGAGCGGCGCCGCTCTTCCGCATCTCGTCACGCCTCGCCGGCTGGCTGTTCGCCCACCAGCTCGAGAAGTCGCATCCGGCGCACGTCGTGGCGTGGTGGGAGCTGCGGCGGTTGCCCTACAACCTGATCGTGGGAGCGACCGGCGTCCTGAGCCTGGCCGTGTTCTTCGCCGTGGCGTTCGGATGCGAGCGCAGTGGCGGCCTGCCGCTCGGGCTGCCGAGCCCGCCGCTGCTCGTGCTCATCGCCTCCGCCGCGTACCTCATCGTGGCGAACGTCTTCTACACGTGCGGCTGGATCCTCGAGCTGCTCGTGGCGAAGGTGTGGCGCGTGAGCACGCCGGTGTTCGGGCCGATCGCGTTCACGCTCGGCACGGCATTGTCGGTGGTTGTAACCCTCGTTCCCGCCGGCCTCGTCATCCTCCTGGCCGTGTTCACGTCGTGCCACGGACTATGAGGCGCCTCGTGCACGCCGTCGATTCCCGCCGGCTCGACTCCGCCGTCCCGCCTGACCGGCATACGTGTTGCTCGCTTCACCGCGCGATGCGGCACAGCGGTCGGACGCCCTCGGCGACCGCGCTCAGCACGAGCGGCAGGGGGGCACGTCGCGGCTGTAGAGGGGCTGGCGGAGGAACTCCTCCGGCGCGTATTTCCAGAACTGCGACACCGCGGGGATGGTGAGGATGACGGTGTTCTGCAGCTCGCCCTCGCGGTTGCGCTCCACCCGGCGGATGTAGACGTTCTGGATGGGGTTGCCGTAGGCGTCGAGCTTCACCGGTCCGCGCGGCGCGTCGGGAATCTCGACCTTCCGGAGGGCCGCGAGGAACTTCTCGCGGTCCTCCACGTTGCCGCCGAGCGCGCGGACGGCCTCGTTGATCCAGCGCCCACTCGTGTAGTTCGTCTCCGCGAAGTACGACGGGACCTTGCCGAAGCGCGCGCGGTACTCCCTGGCGAAGCGGCGATTGGCCGGGGTATCGAGCGCGCCGCTGTAGATCAGCGGGCTGATCGTGCCCAGCGCCTCGTCGCCCATCGAGGGCAGCATCGACTCGTCGACGGCCGGGCCGCCGGCGATCAGCGGGAGCTTCGCCTTCAGCCCCGCCTCCTCGTACTGCTTGAAGAACTGCAGCGTCGAGGCGCCGGCGATCATCGTCAGGACGGCATCGGCGTCACGCCGGATCTTGGCGATGTAGGGCGCGAGGTCCATCACGCCGAGGGGCGCCCAGAGCTTCTGGATCACCTGGCCGCCGTTCTCCTCGAACGTGCGCTGGAAGCCGCCGACGACCTCCCAGCCGAAGGCGTAGTCGGACGCGATGACGGCGACCTTGCGGTGGCCGAGCGTCTTGGCGACGTACTCGCCGAAGGGATGCGAGGGCTGGCTCGATGCCCAGCCGGTGCGGATGACCCAGCGATACTTCTGGCGCTGCGTGAGGTCGTCCGCGGCGGTGACGGTGAAGAGCGCCGGGACCTTGTACTCCTCGACCTTGGGGGCCATCGCGTACCCGATGTGCCCGAACAGGACGCCCGCCACGAGCTGCACGCGATCGTGCTCGACGACCTTGCGCAGCTTCGTCACGGCCGCGTCCGGTCGGCCCTGACTGTCTTCCACGATCAGCTCGACCTTGCGCCCGGCCATCTGCGAGCCGATCTCGTCGAGGTACATCGTGATGCCGTTGACCATGTCTTTGGCCGCCTGCGCCGCCGGGCCGGTGAGATCCGTGATGAACCCGATCTTGATCGGCCCCGACTGGGCCGGCGTGCCGCCGACGGTCCCGAGGAACGCGATCAGGACGAGCAATGCCATCGCGAAGCTGCGGGGGCTCATGGTCGTTCCTCCTGAGGGAAGCGTGGGGCCGATGATACATCCCACACACGAGTGCTGTTGCCGGTCCCGCTGGAGGCTCTGGGGACGTGCTACGATCCCGACCTCCATGACGCGCGCGCTCCTCCGGCGTCGGTTCGTGATCGCGGGCCTGCTGGCGGTCGTCGGCGGCGGATGCGCGGCATCGGGCACGCGCGAGGGCGTCATCGCCGAGTCGGCGGCCCTGATGGCGCCGTCACCGCGCTTCGCGCAGGACGGGCCGGAAGCGGAGGAGTATGGGGCGAGCGACGGCTTCCCGACCGGGGATCGCACGACGTTCTTTCGCATTCCGTTCCTCGTCGGCTCCCACAGCCAGCTCGATCAGGTGTTCGAGAGCCGCCTCGTACGGCGCGCCGACACGCCGTCGCGGCTGGCGCGCGCGGCCTCGGAGCCTGTCATTCAGTACTACTACCAGGGCACAGCCGCGAGCCTGGACCAGTACCTTGCGCGCAACCCGGCGACCGGCCTGCTCGTCGCGCGCGGCGACACGATCCTGATCGAGCGCTACCAGTACGGCCGGAACGATCGGCACCGCTTCACCTCGTGGTCGATGGCCAAGACCGTCACTTCGATGCTCGTGGGGATCGCGATCGCGGAGGGCCGCATCCGCTCCGTCGACGATCAGGCCGCCGCCTACGTGCCGGGGCTCGCCGACACGGAGTATGGCCGCACCTCGCTGCGCCACCTGCTGCAGATGTCCTCCGGCGTGCGCTTCGTCGAGAACTATTCCGGACGGGACGACGTGGCGCGGCTCGCCGCCGACACCTTCCTGCAGACCGGCCCGGGCGGCGTGGAGGCGGTCGCGCCGTTCAACGAGCGGGCCGTGCCTGCCGGCACCAAGTTCTCGTACGCCTCGGTGGAAACACAGGTCCTGGGACTCGTCCTGCGAAACGCGGTCGGGCGGCCGGTGGCCGAGTACCTCTCAGAGAAGATCTGGAGACCGATGGGAGCCGAAGCCGACGCGACCTGGCTCGTGGATCGCGCCGGCCAGGAGTCGACCTACTGCTGCATCAACGCCGTGCTGCGCGACTATGCTCGGCTGGGATTGCTGCTGGCGCACGACGGCAACTGGCGCGGCCGGCAGATCATCCCGGCCACCTGGATCGAGGAGGCCACGCGCGTGCGTCCGGAGCAGGGCCATCTCAAGCCGGGCGTCGCGACACCGTACCTCGGCTATGGCTACCAGGTCTGGATCGCGCCGGGCGAGCGCCGGATATTCGCGCTTCTCGGCGTGCGTGGTCAGACGATCCTGGTTGACCCCGCCAGTCGGCTCGTCCTCGTCCACACGGCCGTCCGTAAGCAGGCCGCCGGTGGCAGCGCGACCGAACTCGGCGCCCTCTGGCAAGCCGTCACCGACACCCTCGCCAACTAAAATCATCGGCCGCCGGGCCACCGCTGCGCCCGCCAGACGCTCTGGTGGGGCACGGTCTCCGCGGGTAGGGCCGGGGGCGGCGGCAGGGTTGCCCCCGTGAGGGCCGTGTTTCGGGTATTGCGTCGGACCCGACTGGGAATCGGTGCTCGTTTACAGGCGCACCGTGCTGTCGATTTGCGTGCCCGAACGGGGGCAACCCTGCCGCCGCCCCCGCCCGGGCCCCGAGAGGCTAGTTCTCGACGAAGGCCTTGAGGTTGCGCCCGCGCAGCGGATGGCGCAGCTTGCGGAGCGCCTTGGCCTCGATCTGCCGGATGCGCTCACGGGTGACCGCGAAGCGCTTGCCGACCTCTTCCAGCGTGTGCTCGCCCTCTTCACCGATGCCGAACCGGAGGCGGAGGATCTCCTTCTCCTTCGGCGACAGCGTGGCCAGCGCGCGCTCGACCTGCGTCGTGAGGTCCTGACCCAGCAGCGTGTCGTTTGGCGAGCCCGCCGACTTGTCCTCGAGGAAGTCGCCGAGCTCGCTGTCCTCGCCGATCGGCGTCTCCAGCGACAGCGGCTTGCGCGACGACTCGAGAATCAGTCGCACCTTCTTGGCCGGCACGCCGGTGCGCTGCGCCAGCTCCTCAGGCGTGGGCTCCCGGCCCATCTCGTTGACCATGTTGCGGTTGACCCGCGAGATGCGGTTGAGCGTCTCGACCATGTGCACGGGGATCCGGATCGTGCGCGAGTGGTCCGCGATCGCGCGCGTGATGGCCTGACGGATCCACCACGTCGCGTAGGTCGAGAACTTGAACCCGCGCCGGTACTGGAACCGGTCGACGGCCTTCATGAGGCCGATGTTGCCCTCCTGGACCAGGTCGAGCAGCGACAGGTCGCTGCCGAGGTAGCGCTTGGCCACCGACACGACGAGGCGCAGGTTGGCCTCCATCAGCTCACGCTTGGCCTGACGTACCGTGCGGTCGCTCGTCTCGGTCTCGGCCAGCAGCGTCTGCAGCTGCTTGCGCGGCAGCCCCGCCTCCGACTCGAGCCGCTTGAGCTCCTTCGCCAGCGCGGCTGTCCGGTTGCGGCGCGACTCCTGGGCGAGCGCGTCGATCCGCTGGCAGAGCCGTCGCACCTTCCCGACGAGATCGTCGATCAGTGCCGGCTTGAGCGGCATGTCGGCGACCGTCTTCTGGATGCCGGCGCGATGGGTCACGATCTGCTTCTGGACGTTGGCCCGTCCTGTGGCGGAGCGGCGCTTGTCGCCGAGCGACTCCTCGAGCCGCGCGATCTTGCGCTCCAGGCGTCGGATCCGGCCGAACGCCAGGAGCACCGGGCGGATCTCCTTGGCCTCCAGTTCGCCGCCCTCGGGCAGCACGATCACGTCGTCGGCGGCGATGTCGTTGTGCCGGAGCCGGTCGCCCACCTCGAGCAGAGCGCGGACGGCCATCGGGATGCCCGCGAGTCCACGGCGCAGCGCGATCTGCCCGACCTCGATCCGTCGGCCGATCTGGACCTCCTGCTGTGCAGTTAGCAGGGGGACCTTGCCGATCTCCTTGAGGTACAGACGGACGGGGTCCTCACCCTTCGCCGGAAGCGGGGTGAGGGCCTCCTCCGGTACAGGCTGGATCTCTTCGTCGTCGTGGATCGTGGCGGGCGGCGTCTCCTCCTCGGTGGCCAGCGCGGCCGCGGGGACGAGGTGCTCCGCCTCGTTGCTATGATTCTCGTGTGTCTGCTCGCGAAATGTCATGGTGTCACCGACTCTTGAGTTTGCCTGTATGATGCTTGTCTCCCCCGGAGCGGTTCATTTCGTTTGGGGAGGCTTCAAGAAATAGGCCAAGGATTCCCAAGTTTTCCTAAGCGGTTGTAAGACCTACGTCTCCGCCGCGCAATGGGACCTTGATCCAATGGTTCGATGGGAATTTCTCTTCATGTATTCAGGTCTTGATTGCTCTGCTATCCTTTTTCGGCCCGGGGATCGTGGGACGCCGAGGTCATTGCTCCGGACGCAGGCCCTCCACGGGGTCTCGATCGGTCGAGCGTGTTCTACAACATGACTGCCGCCGAAGTCCATCCGCCGCGCGCCATGAAGGAACCTTCGTCACCGGGGTTCGGGTTCCCCGCCATCGGGCTGGTGGCCGCATCAAGTTGACTTCGCTCGCCGGGCGAGGGTAGAAGCGAGGAATGTCCACAGTCGCGCCGAGCGCCAGTTATAGCCTCACCGTCCGCGTGGCGATACAGAATCGGCCCGGCATGCTGGGCCGCGTCGCCATGGCCATCGGTGACGCCGGTGGCGATATCGGCGCCGTGGACCTGGTCGAGTCGGGCCGTGACCACATCATCCGCGACATCACCATCAATGCGCGGGACAGCGTCCACGGCACGCAGATCGTCAACCGGCTCAAGCAGGTGACCGGGGTCCGCGTCGTCAACATCTCGGACCGGACCTTCCTGATGCACCTGGGTGGCAAGATCGAGATCCAGAGCAAGGTGCCGATTCGCACCCGTGACGACCTCTCGATGGCCTACACGCCGGGCGTGGCGCGCGTGTGCCTGGCGATCAAGGAGGACCGGCACCGGGCGTTCTCGCTCACGATCAAGCAGAACACCGTGGCCGTCGTCACCGACGGCACCGCGGTGCTCGGGCTGGGTGACATCGGCCCCGAGGGGGCGCTGCCGGTGATGGAAGGCAAGGCGATGTTGTTCAAGCAGTTCGCCAACGTGGACGCCTTCCCGATCTGCCTGGCGACCAAGGAGCCGGACAAGATCGTTGAGACGGTGAAGTACCTGGCGCCGGGGTTCGGGGGGATCAACCTGGAGGACATCGCGGCACCGCGCTGCTTCGAGATCGAGGAGCGGCTGCGCAAGGAGCTGGACATCCCGGTCTTCCACGACGACCAGCACGGCACCGCCGTGGTCGTGCTTGCCGCGCTGCTCAACGCGCTGCGGATCGTGAAGAAGGACCTCAAGAAGCTCCGCGTGGTGGTGACCGGCGTGGGCGCCGCCGGCACGGCGACCATCAAGATCCTCCTGTCGAGCGGGGTCCGCGACATCATCGGCGTGGACGAGCACGGCACCATCTACCGCGGCCGCACCAAGGGCATGGATTTCATGAAGCGCTGGGTGGCCGGCGCGACGAACCCGCGCCAGGTGAAGGGACGGCTGGCCGACGCCATGGCGCGCGCCGACGTCTTCATCGGGCTGTCCGTCCCCGGCATCCTGAGTGTCCGCGACCTCAAGCGCATGGCGCGCGACCCGATCGTGTTCGCCATGGCCAACCCCGTGCCGGAGATCCAGCCGGAGGTGGCCCAGAACCACGTGCGCGTCATGGCCACCGGCCGCTCCGACTACCCGAACCAGATCAATAACGTCCTCTGCTTCCCGGGCTTCTTCCGCGGCCTGCTCGACTCGCGCGCGCGCACGGTGAACGACGAGATGAAGGTGGCCGCCGCGCGCGCGATCGCCGCCTGCGTCGGGCGCTCGGAGCTGAGCGAGGAGTACATCATCCCGAGCGTGTTCAACAAGGCGGTCGCCCCCGCCGTGGCCGCGGGTGTCGCCCGCGCGGCGCACGCCACGGGCGTGGCGCGGCGCCGGCGGCAGACCGACCTGTCGGTCATCCCATCGTGACGGGCGCCTCGGGCGCAGGCCACCGTCGGACGGACCCGGGCACGCGGCACCCGCTCCAATGCTCGGTCGTCATCCCCGCCTACAACGAGGCGCGCCGGCTGCCTCGCTATCTCGACGAGGTCGTCTCGTATCTCGTCACCCGCGGCGAGGCCTGGGAAGTGGTGGTCGTGGACGATGGCTCGACCGACGCCACCGCCGACGTCGTTCGGGCGATGACGGCGCGCTATCCACAAGTAAGGCTGCTGCGTCAGGAGCCCAACGCGGGCAAGGGGGCGGCGGTGCGCGCCGGCATGCTGGCCGCCCTGGGGAGCTGGCGGCTCTTCGCCGACGCCGACGGCGCCACACCCATCGCCGAGTGCAAGAGGCTGGAGGCGGCCCTGGCCGCCGGCGCGGACGTGGCGATCGGCTCGCGCGCGCTGGCGGCCCCCGGCGTCGTCGTGCGCGCCCGGCGCCATCGCGTGGTCGCCGGACGCCTCTTCAATGGGCTGGCCGAGCGGCTCGGTCTCGCCGGCATCACGGACTCGCAGTGCGGGTTCAAGGCGTTCACCGCCGCCGCGGCGGGCGACCTCTTCCCGCGCCTGGCGACGACCGGCTTCGGCTTCGACGTCGAGCTGCTGCTTCGGGCCCGCGCGCGCGACTGGCGCGTGGTCGAGGTGGCCGTGAACTGGGAGGACCAGCCGGCGAGCAAGGTGGGCATTCTCAAGGACGGCCCGCAGATGCTGTGGCAGATACTGGCGGCGCGCCGCCGCGTCTCGCGTGAGGAGCGGAGGCGGTGACGGGTGGCGTCGCGCGCCGCGTCCGCGACATCGAGCCGTTCCTCGCCGTCGAGGTGGCCGAGCGCGCGGGCATGCTCGAGCGCTCGGGCGTCGACGTCGTGCATCTCGAGTACGGCGAGCCGGACTTCGAGGCGCCGCCGGTGGTGCGCGACGCGCTGGAGAAGGCGCTCAAGGACGGCCGCGCGCGCTATACGCACAGCCTCGGCCTCCTCGAATTGCGCGAGGCCATCGCCGAGCACTACGCGCGGGTCTACGGCGTCGCCGTCGCGCCCGACCAGGTGCTGGTGACGCCGGGGACCTCGCCCGCGATGCTGCTGCTCTTCGGGCACCTGCTCGATCCCGGCGACGAGGTCGTGCTCTCCAACCCCTACTACGCGTGCTATCCCAACTTCATCCGCTACGCTGACGGCGTGCCCGTGGAGGTCGGCGTGACCGAGGCGGACCGGTTCCAGTACCACCCCGAGGCGATTCGCGAGCGGCTGAGCTTGCGCACGAAGGCCATCGTGATGAACTCGCCCGCCAATCCGACGGGCAGCGTGCTCGCGCCCGAGCGCATGGAGGCGATCGCCGGCCTCGCGCGCGAGCGTGGCGTCGCCGTCGTCTCGGACGAGATCTACCACGGCCTCACGGAGGGCGGCCGCGATCGGTCGATTCTCGAGTTCACCGACCAGGCGTTCGTGCTCAACGGGTTCTCGAAGGCCTTCGCCATGACCGGCTGGCGGCTCGGCTGGATGATCGCCCCGCGCGAGCACGTGCGCGCGCTCCAGACGGTGTACGGCAACTTCTTCATCTCGACGAACGAGTTCGTGCAGTGGGCGGGCGTGGCCGCACTCCGCGAGGCCGCCCAGGAGACGGTCCGGTTCCGCCGCATCTTCGCCGAGCGGCGACGTGTGATGGTCGATGGCCTGCGGACGATCGGCCTCGGGGTCGGCTTCGAGCCCGAAGGCGCCTTCTACGTCCTGGCCAACGCGCGGCGCTTCACGTCCGGTTCCGTCGCCTTCGCGTACGAGATCCTCGAGCGCGCCCACGTGGCGGTGACGCCGGGCGCCGCCTTCGGCAGCAACGCCGAGGGGTACCTGCGCTTCTCCTACGCCTCGTCGGTCGAGCGCATCCGCGAAGGGCTGCGGCGCCTCGGCGACTTCCTCGCCGCCCGGTGAGTGCCGCCGAGTGCCGGGCCTGCCGCGGCGACTGGCCGCCGGCCGAGACGCTCATCGCCGACTGCGGGCCCGCGAATGCGTATCTCTATCCCGACCAGTTCTTCCCCGGCTGGACGGTGGTCGTCCTCAAGCGCCACGCGACGGAGCTATGGGAGCTCGCGCGTGACGAACGCAACGCGCTCATGGACGGCGTCACGGAGGTCTCGCGCGCGCTGGCGGCCGTCTACGAGGCGAAGAAGATGAACTACGAGCTGTTGGGCAACGCGCTCCCGCACATCCACTGGCACCTGGTGCCGCGGCGGGCCGACGACCCCGTGCCGCGGCTGCCCGTGTGGACTCATGCCCACGAGCCCCTCGCGCTGTCGCCCGCCGGGCAGCGCGCACGCATTGCCGCCATCCGCGCCCGCCTGAGGCCATGACGCCACAGGGGGCGCCGGGCGCCGGCCGCGAGTGGGCGCTCGTCGGCGCCGCGTGGCTCGTGATCGCCGTCTGCGTCGCGGTCTGGCTCGCGATCGACACCCGGCCGCCGGAGTGGGACCACGCCAATCACCTCGAGCGCGCCGTGGCCTGCGCGCGTGACCTCGCGGCCGGCGACTGGCGCACGATCCTCGAACGCTCGTCGTTCTATCCGCCCGTCGTGCCGTGCGCCGCCGGCCTGCTCTACCGAGTCCTGCCGACGGACGTCGCCGCCGCGCAGATCGTCATGCTGCTCTTCCTCGGCGCGGGCATGGCCGCGACGTACGCGCTCGGCAAGGCACTCGCCGACGGCACGGCTGGCGTGGCGGCCGCGTGGATCTTCGGGACGGCGCCGTTCGTCGTTTTCAGCGCGCTGCGTTTCCAGCTCGACCTGCCGCTGGCGACGATGGTGGCGGTGGCGCTCGCGACGCTGACGCGTACCGACGGCTTCACGCGCGTGGGCGCCTCGCTGCTGAGCGGTGTCGTGTTCGGGGTCGGCATGCTCACCAAGCCGCCCTTCGCCGCCTACCTGCTGCCGCCGGTCGTCTGGCTGCTCGTCCGCGAGCGCACTCGTCGCGCGCTGGGCCACGCGGTGCTGGCCGGGCTGGTGGCCGCCGCCGTGAGCCTGCCGTGGTACGGCCCGCGCTTCATCGGGATGCCGCGGCAGATCGCCCTTCGCGCGGTGACGCACGCGGCCGAGGAGGGCAAGCCGCCGACGCTCTCCGCCGCCGCGCTCGCATTCTATCCGACCTGGCTGCCCGTTCAGCTCGGCGTGCTGGCGACCCTGCTGCTCGTGGCGGGGATCGTCCTCGCCCTGATGCGACGTGACCCGCTCATCGTCGTGGCGTTCCTGGCGCCCTTCGCGCTGTTCATGCTCCTGCCCAACAAGGACCTGCGCTACACGCTGCCCGGCCTGCCCGCGGCGGCCGCCCTCGCGGGACTGGCGGTCGCCGCCCTCGGTCCACGCCTGCGGCGCGTCGCCCTCGGCGTGCTGGCCGTCATCGGCGGCGTGCAGCTCTGCGCGGTCGCGTGGGCGGTGCCCCCGCCGGTGACGCTGCCGGGGCTCGAGGTGCCGTGGGTGCTGGGCAGCCCGCCCATGCAGAACGATTGGCGCCAGCGCGATTTTCTCCGGATCATCGCGCAGGACCGCGCCGGCCGGCCGGCCACGGTCAGCGTCGTCCCCAACAGCAGCTTTTTTTCCGTGAGCAACTTCCGCTACTACGCTGTCCGCGACGAGCTGCCGCTGAAGCTGACGCGCTCATGGGACGGTGAGCCCCTCGGCATCGATTACATGCTCCTCAAGACCGGCGACCAGGGACCCGACTTCAGCGTGGCCAAGACCCGCCGCGTGATCGAGCGGCTCGCGCGCGATCCCGCGCTCGCCCGCGCGTATCCCGTGATCGCGGAGTTCCCGCTCCCCGACGGCTCCACGGGCATGCTTCGCGCGCGCCGGCTCACCGAACCGGCAGCAGGGACGCCCGAAGCGCTCGCGCGCAGGCTCGAGGCTGCGATGCGCCGGCGGCTCGGCGAGGTGGCGCGCGACGTGGACGGGCTCGAGATCCGGCTGACGTACGACGACGCGATCGCGCGCGGCCGCGTCCAGCGCCTGGAGGTCACCGCGCGCGTGGCCGCGGTCGGCGAGCTGCGCCGACGCGACGCGGCGACCCTCCGCATCCAAAATCTTCGGTTCGTCGCCGACGACGTCCTCGTCAACCCGTACGCGCTCGAGGCCGGGCGCGCGGAACTGCTGGACGTCGGACGGTTCCGGCTCGAGCGGATGGAGGTCACCGCGCCCGATCTCCAGGCCTTCGTGACGGCGATCAAGGGTTTCCGGACAACGCGCGTGCGCCTCGCGGCCGGTGGCCTCGACGTCGTCGTCGAGCAGCCGGGACCCGACCTCGCGGCGCGCCTGCGCATTGTGCCCGCCGCCGACCGGCCCTTCGCGATCGCCGTCGATCGGGCGCGGCTCGGCTGGCTGCCGCTGCCGCGACTGCTCGTCGACTGGGTGGTCCGCAATTACGATCCGACGCCGCAGATCGCGAGCCGGCTGACCTTTCCGGTGGCGATCGCGCCCGTCAGCGTCACCGAGCAGGCGATCCGAGTGGGGGACTGAGCGGTGGTGACGGAGAGTCGCGCGGCCAAGCAGGCGCGGGCGAAGAAGATCCTCGATCTCCTCGCGCGCGCGTATCCCGACGCGAAGATCGCGCTCGAGTTCCGGACGCCGTTCGAGTTGCTCGTCGCCACGATCCTGTCCGCGCAGTGCACGGACGAGCGCGTGAACATGGTGACGCCCGCGCTCTTTCGCAAGTATCCGGCCGCACGCGAGCTGGCGCGGGCGCGCACGCCGAGTCTCGAGAAGGAGATCCGGTCCACCGGATTCTTTCGCGCCAAGGCGCGCTCGCTGCTCGGCATGTCGAAGGCGCTCGTCGAGCGCCACGGCGGCGAGGTTCCCGAGACGCTGGAGGCCCTCGTCGAGCTGCCGGGCGTCGGGCTGAAGACCGCCAACGTGATCATCGGCAACGCCTTCGGCGGTCAGGCCCTGGCCGTGGACACGCACGTGTTCCGCGTCTCACAGCGGCTCGGCCTGGCGCGCTCGGACGATCCCAACGAGATCCACGACCAGCTCGTCGCGCTGCTGCCTCGCGAGTCGCTCACGCAGGCGACGCACCTGCTCATCACGCACGGCCGGCGCACGTGCCTGGCGCGGAAGCCGGCGTGCCCCGTCTGCCCGGTGCGCACGTTGTGCCCCTGGCCGCACAAGACGGGCGCCCCCGCAGGCCGCGCGCCCGCCCGTCGCGCGTGAGCACCGGACGCGTGAGCAGCAACGAGGAGCTGCTCGCGCTCCAGCGCGCGCTCTACGAGTCGCGCAACCCGACGCGCCGGTGGCTGCACTGCACGCGGCGCGACTGGATCGCCGGGCGGCTGACGCGGCTGGCCGCCGACGGACGACGCGCCGCGCTGGAGGTCGGCCCCGGCTCCGGCGTCTACGTCCCCCTGCTCGCGCGGCTCTTCGAGCGCGTCACCGTGACCGACGTGCACCACGCGTACCTGGATGCCGCCCGCGTCCTCGCCGCCGACCATCCGACCGTCGCCGTCGTCCAGGACGACATCCGGCAACCGGCGCTGCCCGTCGCGTCGTTCGACGTCGTGCTGTGCACCGAGGTGATCGAGCACGTCGTCGAGTCGCGCGCGGCGCTGGCGGGCATGCGGCGGCTGCTGCGGCCGGGCGGCGTGCTGGTGCTGTCGACGCCCCAGCGTTATAGCGCGCTCGAGGTCTGCTCGAGGATCGCGCTCCTGCCCGGCGTGATCGACGTCGTCCGTCGCGTCTACCGCGAGCCGATCCTGCCGACGGATCACGTGAACCTCATGACCGCGGCCGAGGCGCGGCGACAGCTGCGAGAGGCTGGCTTCGAGATCCGTGAGTCCCACAAGTCGGGCCTCTACGTCCCGGTGCTCGCCGAGGCGGGCGGCGAGTCGGGCCGGCGTCTGGCCGCGTGGCTGGAGCGCCGGCTCTCCCAGGGACCGCTCGACTGGCTGCTGTGGACCCAGTACTACGTGGCCGTCGCGGGCGCTCGGGATTGACAGGGACCCCTGGCGTCCGCTATCATCCCTCGTTGCGATTTCTGCCGGTAGAATGCCTATTTAGAGCCGCAAATCAGCCGAAAGGGCCGCGATGAGCGAGATCGAGCGCAAGTGGTACGTCGTCGACGCGAAGGGGCAGGTGCTGGGACGCCTGGCCACCCAGGTGGCGACGATCCTCCGAGGCAAGCACAAGACGACCTTCGCTCCGCACCTCGATGTGGGTGACCACGTGGTCGTGCTGAACGCGGCGAAGGTCCACCTCACCGGCCGCAAGCTCAAGGACAAGCGGTACCGCTGGCACACCGGCTACATCGGCGGCCTCAAGGACGTCTCCGCCGAGCAGATGCTCGACAAGCACCCCGAGCGGGTGATCGAGTGGGCGGTGCAGGGCATGCTCCCCAAGAACCGGCTCGGCCGCGCGATGGCCAAGAAGCTGAAGGTCTACCGCGGCGCGGAGCATCCGCACAGCGCTCAGCAGCCGACCGCGCTCGCGTTGCGGACGTCTCGTTCATCCACGTCGGCGGAGGGTCGATAGATGGTGGCGGTGCTCGACAGGTTCTACGGCACCGGACGGCGCAAGACGTCCGTGGCGCGCGTCTGGATCAAGCCCGGCACCGGGCGGATCGTCGTCAACCGGCGCGCGTTCGAGGACTACTTCCCGCGCGAGACGCTGCGGATGATCATCGCGCAGCCGCTGGCGATCACGAACACGGTGGGCCAGTTCGACGTGCTCGCCACCGTCAAGGGCGGCGGGCCCACCGGCCAGGCCGGCGCCGTCCGTCACGGGCTCGCGCGCGCGATCGCGCGCTTCGACGACAAGCTGCGGCAGCCGCTCAAGAAGGCGGGGCTCCTCACCCGCGATCCGCGCGCGCGCGAGCGGAAGAAGTACGGCCAGCCGGGCGCCCGCCAGAAGTTCCAGTACAGCAAGCGGTAGCGTGGGCGGCGTAACCTCCATCCGCGTCGCGGTCGCCGGCGCCAGCGGCTACATGGGCGCCGAGCTGCTGCGGCTCCTGCTCGTGCATCCGCGCGTGCGGCTGGTCGGCGTGACGTCCGAGCGGCTCGCGGGCGAGCCGCTCGGCGCCGTCTATCCCCACCTGCGCGGCCTGTCCGACCTCGCGTTCCACGAGCTCGACGCCGAATGGCTGGCCGGCGTGTGCGACGTCGCGTTCCTGGCGCTGCCGCACATGGAGTCGCAGAAGGCGGTGCCCGTGCTGCGCGCGCGTGGCCGCAAGGTGATCGATCTCTCGGCCGACTACCGCCTGCACGACGCCGCGGACTACACGACCTGGTACAAGACGCCCCACATCGATCCGACCGGGCTCGCGGAGGCGGTCTACGGACTGCCGGAGCTGCACCGCAAGACGATCGCGGCGGCCTCGCTCGTCGCCTCGCCCGGCTGCTATGCCGTCGGCGCGATCCTCGCGACGGCGCCCCTGCTCAAGAGCGGGCTGGCACGGCTCGAGGGCATCGTGATCGACGGCAAGTCCGGCGTGAGCGGCGCCGGCGCGCAGGGCCGCAAGGTCGACCCGATGTACCTCTACACCGAGGCCAACGAGAACGTGCAGGCGTACTCCATCGGCGGTCTGCATCGCCACACCGCGGAGATGGAGCAGGAGCTGTCGGCGCTCGCGGGCGGGACGGTGCGCGTGTCGTTCACGCCGCACCTGCTGCCGCTCACGCGCGGCCTCTTCACCACGGCCTCGGTGCCGCTGGCCACCTCGCTGCACACGGCCGATCTCGTGAACGTGTACCGCGAGTTCTACGCGGGCGAGCCCTTCGTCCGCGTGCTCGGCGAGGGCGAGCGGCCGACGACGCGCGCGGTGGTCGGCTCGAACTTCTGTGACGTGACGGTGGTCGCCGACGCGCGCACCGGCCGTGCCGTGTGCGTCTCCGCGATCGACAACCTCGGCAAGGGCGGCTCGGCCAACGGCGTGCAGAACCTCAACATCCTCTTCGGCTGGCACGAGCGGACCGGCCTCGAGGCGCCGCCGGTGTACCCCTGAGTCGCGGCGCGAGCGGTCGATGACCGGGGACATCGAGTGGCTTGACGGCGGCGTCACGGCCGTTACCGGCATCCTCGCCGGTGGCGTGGCGGCCGGCATCAAGCCCAGCGGCAAGAGAGACCTCGCGCTGATCCACTCGCCCTCGCCCGCGCGCTCCGCCGCGGTGTTCACGACCAATCAGGTGAAGGGCGCGCCGGTGCTCGTGTCGATGGAGCACGCGCGCGGCGGCGCGCTGCAGACCATCGTGGCCAACAGCGGCTGCTCGAACGTCTGCAACGGCGAGCGCGGCCTCAAGGACGCCCGCGAGATCGTCAAGCAGGTCGCCGACCTGTTGCGCGTCCCGGCCTCGCACGTGCTCATCGGCTCCACCGGCGTCATCGGTCACCCGCTGCCGATGGACAAGATCCGCGCGGCCATTCCGACGCTCGTGAAATCGCTGTCACCGCAGGGAGGCCGTGCGGCGGCCGAGGCCATCCTCACCACCGACACGCGCACGAAGGAAGCGGCGCTGCGCTGCGAGATCGGCGGGCGGACGGTGACCTTCGGCGGCATCGCCAAGGGTGTCGGCATGATCGAGCCGCACCTGGCCACGATGTTCTGCTTCGTGACCACCGACGCCGCGGTGGCGCGCGGCGCGCTCGACCCGATCCTCAAGCGCGCGGCCGACCGTTCGTTCAATCGGATCACGGTGGACAGCGACACCTCCACCAGCGACACGGTGGCGGTCATCGCCAACGGCCTCGCCGAGAACACGCCCGTCGACCGCGGCGGCCGCGGCACCCGCGACTTTGCCCTGGCCCTGGAGGCGTTGACGGGCCGCCTGGCGCGCATGCTCGTGCAGGACGGCGAGGGCGCCACCAAGCTCGTGTCGATCACCGTGCGGGGCGCGGCCAGCCGGCGCGACGCGCTGGTGGCTGCTCGCAGCGTGGCCAACTCGCCCCTCGTGAAGACGGCCATCAACGGGCAGGACCCCAACTGGGGGCGCATCATGATGGCGCTGGGGAAGTCGGCGGCGCGCGTGGAGCAGGACAAGGTGGCCATCGGCTTCGCGGACGAGCGGCAGAACGAGCGGCTGGTCGAGGGAGGGATGCTCCGCGACGGCGTGCTTCTGTCGAGGGTTCGCGAGATCATGGGTGGACAGGCGTACGACATCACCATCGACCTCGGGATCGGGCGGGGCGAGGAGCGCGTCTGGACCTGTGATTTGAACGAGGAGTACGTGCGGATCAACGCGAAATACACGACGTAGCAGTCATCACGCACGCCGCGCGCCATTTCGGTCGGCGTCCATGGGGGCGCCGCAGCGCGGCGGAGGATAAACCGAGGAGGACGGATTTGGCCGCATTGACCATGAAGGAGCTGCTCGAGGCCGGAGTGCACTTCGGCCACCAGACCAAGCGGTGGAACCCGAAGATGCAGAAGTACATCTTCGGCGAGCGCAACGGGATCTACATCATCGATCTGCAGAAGACCCTGAAGAAGTTCCGCGAGGCGTACGGGTTCGTGCGCGAGCTGGCCGCCGGCGGCGGGAGCCTGCTGTTCATCGGCACCAAGAAGCAGGCGCAGGACACCGTGCTGGAGGAGGCCACGCGCTGCGGCGGCTTCTACGTCAACCAGCGGTGGCTGGGCGGGACGCTGACGAACTTCGCGACGATCCGCAAGTCGATCGCGCGCCTCAAGAAGCTCGAGGAGATGAAGGAGACGGGCGAGTTCGACCGGGTGCCCAAGAAGGAAGCGCTCGAGCTGGACCGTGAGCGCGAGAAGCTCGAGAAAGCCCTCATCGGCATCAAGATGATGGAGTCGCTGCCGTCCGCGGTATTCATCATCGATCCCCGCAAGGAAAAGATCGCCGTCGCCGAGGCGCAGCGCCTCGGTATCCCCATCGTGGCCATCGTCGACACCAACTGCGACCCCACGGGCATCGACTACGCGATTCCCGGCAACGACGACGCCATTCGCGCCGTGCGTCTCATCACCTCCCGGATCGCCGATGCCGTCAACGAGGGCCGTGGCACGCTGGGCAAGGACGAGAGCGCGGCCGAGACCGGTGACGGCGACGACGACAAGGAGATGGCGGCCGCCGAGGCGGAGGTCTCCTGATGGCCGCCGACGCCAAGACCGTGATGGAGCTGCGCGAGCGGACGGGCGCCGGCGTGATGGACTGCAAGGCAGCGCTCACCGCCTCGAACGGCAACCTCGACGCCGCCGCCGAGTATCTGAGGAAGAAGGGCCTGGCCGACGCCAAGAAGCGCGAAGGCCGCGAGGCCAAGGAAGGTCTCGTGCACGCCTACCTGCATCCGGACGGCAAGCTGGGCGCCCTGGTCGAGGTGAACTGCGAGACCGACTTCGTGGCCAAGACCGACGCCTTCCGCGAGCTCGTCCGCGATCTGGCGATGCAGGTGGCCGCCACCAACCCGACCTACGTGGCGCGCGAGGACGTGCCGGCCTCCGTGCTCGAGAAGGAGCGCGAGATCTACCGGGGCCAGATGGCGGACCAGAAGAAGCCGCCGCAGGTGCTCGACAAGATCGTCGAGGGCAAGCTCGAGAAGTTCTTCACCGATCAGTGCCTGCTCGAGCAGGCGTTCATCAAGGACGCCAGCGGCAAGACGACGATCAAGGATCTCGTCGACCTCACGAACTCCAAGACGGGTGAGCGGGTGGTGGTCAAGCGGTTCGCCCGCTTCCGGATCGGAGGCTGAGCCGGTGGCGGCGGCAGCGGCCGCCGGGCGCCCCATCTACCGCCGCATCGTCCTGAAGCTCTCCGGAGAAGCGCTCGCGGGGACCCAGGGCTACGGCATCGATCCGCCCGTGCTCGACCGCGTCGGGGCCGAGGTGCGCGACGTGACCGAGCTCGGCGTGCAGGTCGCCATCGTCATCGGCGGCGGCAACATCTTCCGCGGCATCGCCGCCAGCGCCGGCGGCATGGACCGCGCCACCGCGGACTACATGGGGATGTTGGCCACCATCATCAACGCCCTCGCGCTACAGGACTCGCTCGAGAAGGCGGGCCTGCAGACGCGCGTGCTGTCCGCCATCGAGATGCGCGCGGTGGCCGAGCCCTACATCCGCCGGCGGGCCATCCGCCACCTCGAGAAGGGGCGCGTGGTGATCTTCGCGGCCGGCACCGGGAACCCCTTCTTCACGACCGATACCGCCGGTGCACTGCGCGCCGTGGAGATCGGGGCCGACGTCATCGTGAAGGCCACGAAGGTGGACGGCATCTACTCGGCGGACCCGAAGAAGGACCCGATGGCGCGGCGGATCGAGAAGGTCACCTACATCGAGGTGCTCAACCAGGGCCTCGGCGTCATGGACACCACCGCCATCTCGCTCTGCATGGACAACAAGCTGCCGATCGTCGTGTTCGACCTCACGCGGCCCGGCAACATCAAGCGCCTCGTGCTCGGCGAGCCCGTGGGCTCGATCGTCTCGTCGTCGGCGGGGTAAGGAGGAGCGGCATGCAGACGGTGTTGAAGGATCTCGATACGCGCATGAACAGCGCCCTCGAGGTGCTCGCCCGCGAGTTCGCCGGGGTGCGGACCGGCCGCGCCTCGGCCGGACTGCTCGAGAGCGTCCGCGTCGACTACTACGGCAATCCGACGCCCATCAGCCAGATGGCCTCGGTCTCCGTGCCCGACGCGCGGACGCTCGTGATCCAGCCGTGGGAGGCCGCCCAGCTCAAGGAGGTCGAGAAGGCGATCATGAAGTCCGACCTCGGCATCCAGCCGGTGAACGACGGCAAGGTCATCCGGCTCACCATGCCCACGCCCACCGAGGAGCGCCGCAAGCAGCTGGTCAAGAACGTCCACAAGATGGCCGAGGACGCGCGGGTGGCCGTGCGCAACGTGCGCCGCGAGGCCAACGACAAGCTCAAGGCGCTGGCCAAGGACAAGAAGGCGCCGATCACCGAGGACGAGGAGCGCCGCGGCCACGACCAGATCCAGAAGACGACCGACAAGTTCATCGCCAAGATCGACGAGCTCCTGAAGAAGAAGGAGCAGGAGATCATGTCCTTCTGATGGCGGTCACCGCCGAGTCGGCCTTGCTGGAGACGGTCCGCGCGCATCCGGTGCCCGCGCACGTCGCCATCATCATGGACGGCAACGGGCGCTGGGCCACCCAGCGCGGCCTGCCGCGCGTGGCCGGCCACCGCGAGGGCGTCAAGGCGGCGCGCGCGATCGTCCGCGCCGCCGATGCGGCGGGGCTGCGCTTCCTCACCCTCTACGCGTTCTCGACGGAGAACTGGAACCGCCCGGAGGACGAGGTCACGATGCTGATGCGGCTGCTCGAGGAGTCGATCTATCGCGAGCTGCCGGACCTGATGGAGCACAAGGTGCGGCTCCGGGTGATCGGTCGCACGGCCGGCGTGCCGCTGCCCGTGCGTCGCGGGCTCGAGCACGTCGCGCGCGAGACGCGCGACAACCCGGGCCTCACGCTGCTCGTGGCCTTCAACTACGGCGGGCGCGATGAGCTGCTCGACGCCTTTCGCGTCCTTGCCCGGCGCGTGCAGGCGGGCGAGCTGGCGCCCGACGCGGTGTCGGAGGCGGACATCAGCCGCGCGCTGTACACCGAGGGCGTGCCCGACCCGGATCTGCTCATCCGCACGAGCGGTGAGATGCGCGTCTCGAACTTCCTCCTGTGGCAGATCGCCTACACCGAGCTCTGGATGACGCCGACGTTGTGGCCGGACTTCGGGCCCTCGGACCTCTATCGGGCCATCGCCGACTACCAGCGCCGCGACCGGCGCTTCGGTGGGGTGTGACGTGTCCACGCCGGCCACGGTTGCGCTGGGCGCGCCACGGGGATCCGGCATGCTGAAGCGCCTGCTCAGCGCGCTCGTGCTGCTGCCCGTGTTCCTCCTCATCGTGATCAAGGCGCCCGGCTGGATGTTCAACACGCTCGTCGTGCTCGCCAGCGCCGCCGCGCTCTGGGAGCTCGTGCGTCTGTTCGAGCAGGCCGGCCGCCCCGTCGATCGCGGCCTGGCCCTCGTGATGGGCGTCGGGGTCACCGCATCCTTCGGCGCCGCGCGGCTGCTCCAGCCCGATGCGCTGCCCGTGTTCAGCCTGCTGCTGGCCGTGGTGGCCGTGCTGGCGGCACCGGTCTGGCGGGGTACGCCGGACGTCGAGCGCTCGGCCCACACACTGCTCGCCATCATGTACATCGGCTGGCTGCTCGGCTTCGGCATCCTGCTGCACCACACGTCGCCGCTCGGCGACGAGCTCGTCCTCTACGTCGTGGGCGTGACGTGGCTCGGCGAGACGGCGGCCTACCTCGTCGGCTCGACCGTCGGGCGCCACAAGCTGGCGCCGGTGATCAGTCCCAGAAAGTCGGTGGAGGGCGCCCTCGCCCAGCTCGTGGCGTCGATCGCGACGGGCGCCGCGCTCGGCGCGTGGCTGCTGCCCACGTGCGGGCTGGGACTCTGGCTCGGCGCCGGCGCCCTGCTCGGCGTCGCCGGCCAGTTCGGCGACCTGGCGGAATCCGCGATCAAGCGCAGCGTGGGGACGAAGGACACCGGGGCGTTGATCCCCGGCCACGGTGGCGTGCTCGACCGGATCGACAGCCTGCTCTTCAACCTGCCGGCCTTCTATTACTTCTCGCGACTCGCGGGGTGCGCATGAAGCGAATCACGCTGCTCGGCGCCACGGGCTCGATCGGTCTGCGCACGCTGGAGCTCGTCTCCGGCTTCCCCGAAGAGTTCGCGGTGGCCGGCATGGCCGCGCGCGGCTCCAACCCCGAGCTGATCGCCGACCTCTGCCGCAAGTACGCGCCGGCGGCGGTGGCGCTGCTCGAGCCGGCGGCCGTCGACGCGCTTGCGCGCCTGCTGCCCGCGCCGCGACCCGAGCTGCTGTCCGGGATCGACGGGCTCGTCGCGCTCGCGCGTGACGTCGACGCCGACGTCGTGCTCTCGGCGCTCGTCGGCGGGGTCGGCCTGCTGCCGACGATGGCGGCCATCCAGGCGGGGCGCACGATGGCGCTGGCCAACAAGGAGACGCTCGTGATGGCCGGCCGGCTCATGACGGCCGCCGCGCGCGCGCACGGCGTGTCGCTGCTGCCCGTCGACTCCGAGCACAGCGCGGTCTTCCAGTGCCTCGTCGGCCACAACCGCGGCGACGTGCACCGAATCTTATTGACGGGCTCGGGCGGGCCGTTCCGCGAGCTGCCGAAGGCCAAGTTCGACGCGGTGACGGTGGAGGATGCCCTGCGTCATCCAACGTGGAAGATGGGCGCCAAGATCACCATCGACTCCGCCACGCTGATGAACAAGGGCCTCGAGGTGATCGAGGCGCGCTGGCTCTTCGACCTGGCGCCCGATCAGGTGCAGGTCGTGATCCATCCGCAGTCCATCGTGCACTCGATGGTGGAGTACATCGACGGCTCGGTGCTCGCCCAGCTCGGCGTGGCCGACATGGGCATCCCGATCCTCTACGCCCTCACGTTCCCGGAGCGGCGGCCGACGCCGTCCGCCCGGCTCGATCTCACGCGCACGGGGCCACTCACCTTCGAGCCGCCGGACCCCGATCGCTTTCCCGCGCTGCGGCTGGCGCGCGCCGCCCTCGAGCAGGGGGGCGCGGCGCCGGTCGTGCTGAACGCGGCCAACGAGGTGGCGGTGGCCGCCTTCCTCGAGCGCCGCATCGGATTTCCCGAGATCACGCAATCGATCGAGCACGCGCTGGCCGCGGAGCCGCCGGCCGAGCTCGGATCCATCGAGGAGTGTGTCGAGGTCGACGCGCGCACGCGACGCCGTGTGCGCGAGTGGATCGCCGTGCGCTCCGGAGGCAGGTCGTGACAGTCACAGTCGACGTTCTCGTCATGGTGCTGCGGTTCATCGTCGTCATCGGCGTCTTGATCCTCGTGCACGAGTTCGGCCATTTCTTCGTCGCGCGGCTCACCGGCGTGGGCGTCGAGCGCTTCTCGATCGGCTTCGGCCCCGTCCTGCTGCGCTGGCGCGGCAAGGA
>Ga0137409_10001355_pt1 | contig 26534 bp, 28 predicted proteins | sample CZODoug1_16funga_FD_122059 | JGI IMG/M metagenome (GOLD analysis project Ga0137409, IMG submission 122059) | Vadose zone soil fungal communities from Angelo Coast Range Reserve, California, USA - CZODoug1_16fungal (Hybrid Assembly) | ecosystem: Environmental > Terrestrial > Soil > Vadose zone...
CGCGTGCGATTTTGAGTTCTTGACTCGAAATCGCACTGCGCATTTCACCCACGCTCTCAAGGCACACCCAGCCAACGCCTCGAGCGGACTGCTCTACGCGGTCAAGGCACACCCAGCCAACGTCCTGAGCGGACTGCTCCTACTCCCGTTGCAGGGTACGAATCTCCATGTACCACTCGCGCTTGCCCTCACGAAGCTGCTCGCCGCGCACCGGTATGAAGCCGAGGGATGGCGCGTACCACATCCGCGTGACGCGCTTGGAGCCGGCGCGCTGGCTGCGATAGACGACCGTATCCAGCTCGCCGAGCGCAGTCTTGAGCTGCGCCGTACCTTCAGAGGTATAGGTGTATTCCTTGATGCGATTCTTGTCGATCAGGCGCAGGCTCGTGAGCTGATCGCCTTTGAGCAGCGCGTATATCAACGCGATCTGGATCGACATGTCATCCTGCGTGTGCGGTTCGAGCGCCACATCGACGGGTGTGTCTTCCGCCACTCCGGTGGCGCGGCCGCTTTCCCAGTTGAAGTCGAGAGAAATGTCCCGCGCCGTTTTGCTCGATCCATCATCGCCACGATAGCGATCGGGCCGGATGCCATCGGGGGTTACGGTGAACCAGCTCGTCTGGCTGATCTCGTTGCTGAAAAACGCATGGAACAGGCCGGAAGCGTTCGAGCGCGAGGTGTACAAGTACTGGCCGTCGGCCTGCCTCTCGAGCTTCAGCTCGGTCTTTCCGGCATCGAACCCACGCCACACCAACTGGTAGCTGGCGCGAAACGGTTGCAGCTGCGGCGCATCTGCTGACACGGCTGCAGCCGACAGGGCCAGCAGCACTCCAATCGCGAACCGCTGCATCACTGTGCCGCGGCCTCGCGTGTGTCGAGCACCACCGGACCAGAAAGAGGTTTGCCGTCGAGCCATGCCTGGTTGTCCCGCCACTGCAAGCGTCCTGAAGCGTACCAGTCAATGACCATCGGGTAGATCCTGTGTTCCTGCGCCTGAACACGCGCTGAAAGTGTTTGCTCGCGGTCACCGGGCAACACGGCAACTTTCGCTTGCAGGATCAGCGGGCCGCCGTCGAGCTCATCGGTGACGAAGTGCACGCTGCAGCCGTGCTCGTGTTGGCGATCAGCCAGCACCCGTCGATGCGTGTGCAGCCCGCGATAGTTGGGCAACAGCGAAGGGTGAATGTTCAACAGGCGTCCGGCGAAATCCTGCACGAACGCCGGACCGAGGATGCGCATGAATCCCGCCAGCACCACCAGTTCGACGTGCCGCCGCCGCAGTGCCAGCGCCAGCTCTCGATCGTAGTCCTCGCGCGACTGGCCCGGTCGCGATGCCACGACTTCGTGCGCGATGCCCAATTCCCGGGCGCGCTCCAGACCGGGCGCACTCGCCTGGTCGCTCAATACCGCTGCAATACTTGCCGGCAGGCGCCCGTCCTGGGCCGCTTGGGCGATCGCGACCATGTTCGAGCCGCGACCGGAGATCAGGATTGCGATCGGTAGAGGGTCTCCTGAGCGGGGGCTCATGCCTCTATGACCGCGCCACGCGCTCCACGCTCGACACTGCCGATGACGCTCGCCGGCTGACCGGAGTGTTCCAGGCTTGCGAGAGTGGTCCTGACATCGCTGGCTGCGACGCTGAGCGTCATGCCGATTCCGCAATTGAAGGTGCGATACATCTCGGCATCAGGCAGGTTGCCGGTCCGTTGCAGCCAATTGAACACGGGCGTCGACGGCCAGCTGCTGCGCTTGAGCACCACCTCGAGACCATCGGGCACGACGCGCGGAATATTTTCCAGAAGCCCGCCGCCGGTGATGTGCGCGATGCCATGAACCCGCACCTCGGCGAGCAACGCCAGCAGGGGCTTCACGTAGATGCGCGTCGGCGCGAGGAGCAGATCGTAGAGAAGCCCGCCCTCAAGCTGGGTATCCGGTCCCGCCTTCGCCACCTGCAGCAGTTTGCGGATCAGGGAGTAGCCATTGGAGTGCGGCCCCGAGGAGGGCAGGCCGATCACGACATCGCCGGCCTGGGTCTGGGTCCCGTCGATGATGCGTTCCTTCTCGACGATGCCGACACAGAATCCCGCCAGGTCGTAGTCGTCGCCCGAGTACATTCCCGGCATCTCCGCCGTTTCGCCGCCGACCAGCGCCGCACCCGCCTGCACGCAGCCCTCGACAATACCGCGGATGACACTCGTGGCGACGTCGACATTGAGACAGCCGGTGGCGTAGTAGTCCAGGAAATAGAGCGGCTCGGCGCCCTGCACGACCACATCGTTGGCGCACATCGCGACCAGGTCGACGCCGATCGTGTCGTGCCGCCCGCTCTCGATCGCGAGGCGCAGTTTCGTGCCCACGCCGTCGGTACCGGACACCAGGACTGGCCGGCGATAGCGATCGACGGGAACCTCGACGAGCGCGCCGAAGCCACCGAGTCCACCGAGCACCTCGGGTCGCATGGAGCGCTTGGCGAGAGGCTTGATGCGCTCGACCAATGCATCGCCGGCGTCGATGTCGACACCGGAATCGCGGTACGTGATGGGAGCCTGCTTGGTCATCGAATCTGCGCGCGGCGTTGCATGGAATGGCTCGGCGAGTGAACGCTCCCGGCGGAGACGCTGTGGTATTTTACACGAATGAACTCCGTGAACCTGTGGACACGCGTCGCCGCCGTCGTGTCGCTCACCGCGTCGCTGTGTTGTACCGCGGCCACGGTAGGTGGCATGTACGAGGCGACGGTGCCGCTGACGGATCGATCGGAGAGCGCCCAGGCCGTAGCATTCCAGGACGCGATGCGCGAAGTGCTGGTGCGTGTCACGGGGCAGCGGGATGCGGGCTCGCAGCCAGCGCTGCAACCGCTCATCAACGACGCGCGCCGCTACGTGCAGCAGTTTCGCGTCGTGGGCAGCAACCAGTTCTTTGCCGGCTTCGATGGCGCGAAGGTCGAGCGGGCGGTCGTCGCCGCGGGCCAGCCGCTCTGGGGGCATCAAAGGCCGGCGACGCTCGTGTGGCTTGCGGTGGACGATGGCCGCGTTCGCACGCTCGTCGACGCGCAATCGAATTCGGAGCTCAAGCAGGCGCTCGAGCAGGCGGCGGAGCTGCGCGGCCTGCCGTTGCGCTGGCCGACTGCGGGCGGGCGCGTCAGGTTTGACGATGTTTGGAATGGTTCCGCCGAATCGCTGCGCGCCACAGCGGGTGACTTCGGAGCGGACGCCGTGCTGGTGGGTCGCGCGCGCAGCTCGAGCGCGAGCAATGCACAAGTACACTGGACGGTTCTCTATGGCGCGGAGAGCAATGACTGGCTGGGAACAGCGGCCGAGGGCGTGCACGGTGCCGCCGATCAATTCGCCCGGGTATTTTCGGCGGGCAGCGATGCAGTGGCGTCGGACGTCAGTATCACGGTCAGCGGGATCGCGGACCTGGCCGCTTACGCGCGCGTGACCGATTACCTGGAATCGCTGACTCTCATCAGCGCTCTTGCCGTCGAGCAGCTCACGGGTGACACAGTCGTCTACCGCGCAAAGGTGCGCGGCGACCTGCCGCGGCTCGCGCGGGCGATCGAGCTGGGAAATCGGTTGCAGCCCCAGAACGCTGGCGCTGATCCCGCGCTGACCGGCGCGCTGAGCTTCCGCTATCGGCCGTGAGCTTGCGTCAGCTACCCAATCTAATCTGCGTGGCGCGAATGGCCCTGGTGATTCCGGTGGCATGGCTGCTCGCCAGGGGTGAATACACCCTGACGCTGTGGCTGTTCGCGGTCGCTGCGGCATCGGATGGCCTGGACGGGTTTCTCGCCAAGCGCTTCGGCTGGACCACCGAGCTCGGCAAACTGCTCGATCCACTGGCTGACAAGCTGCTGCTGGTCACCGCCTTCATCGTGCTCGCCGTGATCGATGCCACTCCGATCTGGCTCACCGTCACCGTCGTTACACGCGACGTTGTGATCGGCGTTGGCGCGCTGACCTTCAAATGGTTGTTCGGGCCGCTCAACGGCCGGCCCACCGTCATCAGCAAGATCAATACGGGGATTCAACTTCTCTATGTGCTCGCCGTGGTTGCGCACCTCGGTCCCGGCTGGCCCCCGGCTTCCGGCGTCATCACACTAGGCGCTGCCGTGTTCGTGACCACCATGATCAGCGGCATCGATTATGTCCTCACTTACAGTCGCCGCGCAGCTGCGGTCGCGCACGCGCGCAGCGCCTGATTCTCCGATGGAACAGTTGCCTCTCGGCGTGCGCTGGCGCGACCAGTCCGTGTTCGACAGCTTCTATGTGGGGCCGAATCCGCTTGTCATCGAGCAACTGCGCGGCTTGCATCAGCGGCAGCAGGCTCAGCCTGCGGCACTCTGGATCTGGGGCCCCGAGGCGAGCGGCAAGAGCCACCTCCTGCAGGCGGTCTGCGCCGAGACCGGAGCGGCGGGAGGACGTGCCGCCTATTTTCCGTTACGCGACGCAGCCCTGCTGACGCCAGCGGCGCTTGCCGGCTGCGAGCAACTGGACGTCGTCTGCATCGATGATCTGGAATTCGCCGCGGGGGATGCCGAGTGGGAACGCGCGCTCTTCAGCCTGTACCTGGGCCTGACCGAGCAGCAGCGTCACCTGGTGCTCGCCGCCAGCAGTCCGCCGGCAGCCCTCGACTGGGAGCTTCCCGACCTGCGCTCGCGGCTGTCCGCTGCGCTGATCCTGCAACTGAAGCCGCTCAGCGAAGATGAGCATGTGTCGGCACTGCGCCTGCGCGCCGGAATCCGCGGCCTCGAAGTACCCGACGAGACGGCGGGATTCCTGCTGCGACGATTCCCACGCGACCTGCGTACGCTCTGCGCGCTGCTCGACACACTCGACCTGGCAGCGCTGGCCGCGCAACGACGCCTGACAGTGCCCTTCATCCGGCAGGTGCTCGAGCGGCAACCCGATTTTCAGGCGCGGGTCACGCGCAGGTAGGCGACGAGCGCGATGAGCCACGCGAAGGCGAGCAGCAGCAACGTCGCCGGGGCAAGGCGGTGCGCCGAATCGGCGATGAGCTCCGTGAGGCCCAGGGCCATGTACGGAATGGTCAGCATGCTGCACCAGGCGTACGTGTAACGTCGTCCTCTTATCAGGCCGGGCAGGGGCGCGAGCAGTGGCGCCAATGAAAGCACCAGTAACGCCGCCTGAAATCTCGCCGCGTGCCATTGCCACGCGATCAACAGCGTCGCGATCAATGCCATCAGGGCGAGAACCCAACCTCGGATCGTGCGCACGAGTGCTGCGGCTGCGCCGACCTCCGCGATCATTCCGACGAACTGCTCGGCGCAATGCGCACCGCAAGCTCTGCGACGCGGCGGCCGAGAACCTGGGCCAACGACTGCTCGTCAGCTGCGAGTCGCGGCGAACTTTCCGAGCCCGCGACGTGACTCGCGCCGTAAGGACTCCCGCCACCGTGCGTGCTCGTGAGCGCCGGCTCCGTGTAGGGAATGCCCACGATGTACATGCCGTGATGCAGTAGGGGCAGCATCATCGACAGCAACGTGGTCTCCTGCCCGCCGTGCATCGTCTGCGTGGATGTGAACACGCCGGCTGGCTTGCCAGCGAGGCCGCCGCTCAGCCACAGGCCGCTGGTCCCATCGAGAAAATATTTGAGTGGCGCTGCCATGTTGCCGAAGCGAGTCGGGCTACCAAGGATCAGGCCGGCACATTCCGTCAAATCGGCGTACGTGGCATAAGGCGGGCCCCGTTCAGGTATCTCGGGCGCGCTTGGCTCGTTCTCCGGTGAAACTGCAGGAACAGTACGCACCCGGGCCTGGGCACCGGCCATTTCGACCCCGCGGCACACATGACGAGCCAGTTCGGCGGTGGCGCCTTTGCGCGAGTAGTACAGGACGAGAATTTCCACCACGGTAAGCTCCCGAAGGATGCCGGAGCGGCGTCGTAACCTTGACGCCCCTGCACCTGCTTGTTAGCGTTCGGACGGCCTCGATTATCGCATTCATATAACGAGAACATGCGCAACCACCGCAGAGCAGGTCGGCGGACTACAGGGGTAGCAGTCTTTGTTCTGGCGCTGTCCGCGTGCGCCGGCGCCCCTGTGCAGGAAATGAGCGACGCGCGTCAGGCGATCGCGGCGGCGCAGGCCGCTGGCGCCGCTGAACGTGCTGCCGTCGAATTGAACGTGGCGACGGATCTGCTGTCGCGCGCTGAAGAGGCGCTGCAGCGTCGCGACTACGGGACGGCGCGCCGGCAGGCGGAGGAAGCCCGCTCACACGCCATCGAGGCGCAGAAACTCGCGTCCGAGAGCCCCAAGTCCTGACGCTCGCCGTGTCCGCGCAGCGAGTCTGCAAGCGCGCGTTCGTATCCGGGCGCGTGCAGGGTGTGTTCTATCGCGCGACCGCTGCTCGCGAGGCGCAGGCGCTCGGCCTCGCTGGCTATGCGCGTAATCTTCCCGACGGTCGAGTCGAAGTGCTCGCCTGCGGCGCTGAACCATCCGTCGATGCGTTGCTGCGCTGGCTGTGGGTCGGCTCGAGTGCCTCGCGCGTCTGCGCGGTGGAGGTCGCTGACGTCGAGGCAGGAGAAGCTGAGCGCGTCGGCTCAGAATTCGTAACGAAGTGATCCGTGCGGGATGCGAAGCGCCGTCACGCTCTCCACTTCGAGGTCCAGCGCGTGATCACCAGGTCCGGGTAGTCGCGCCGGCCGACACTGCCGTTGTAGCGAGCCAGTGCCTTGCGCACGTCGCGCCGCTCGCGATCGTAGTAGTACTTGAGGATCGCACAGCCCATGCGGATGTTCGGCTGGACCTGTACCAGCTGGTAGCGCTTCATGCCTAGCTGCTCGGGCCAGAACGGCATCACCTGCATGAGTCCCTGGGCGCCGGCCGAGGACACCGCCCAGCGATTGAAGGAACTTTCCACGTCCATCACCGCGAGTACCAGCTCGGGTGGCAGTTGTGCCTGCCGTGCCTCGCAGTACGCGTTGCTGAGAATCTCGATGCGTTCCTGGTGAGCCGGCACGTAACGACGCAGGCGCGGTTCCATCAGCTTGTACCAGACCTCGGCGTCGTACTTTTCCGTGAAGCATTGGCCGGCAGCGATGGCTTTCTGCAGCACCGCCTTGAGCTCGGGGTCTTGCTGACGATCGGCGCGAGCGGGGCAGGGGGCGACGAGCGCCAGGAGGACGAGGACGGCGGCGGCGCGCAGCTCAGTCACTGCCAATGCGGTCACGCAGGAACTCGAGTGCCTTCTCGAGAGGAAAGTCGCTCGCTTCGGCGTCGCGGCGCCCGCGGTATTCGAGACGGCCGGCGTCGAGGCCGCGTTCTCCCACCACCACGCGGTGCGGGATGCCTAGCAGCTCGGCGTCCGCGAACTTGACCCCGGGACGCGCATCGCGATCGTCGAGCAGCACTTCGATGCCGGCAACCGCGAGTTCCCGGTACAGGCGCTCGCTCGTCTCACGCACGCGCTCGGACTTTTGCTGATTGATGGGCACGAGGATCACGTTGAACGGCGCAATCGGTTCCGGCCAGATGATGCCGCGCTCATCGTGGTTCTGCTCGATCGCCGCGGCCACGATGCGCGTCACACCAATGCCGTAGCAGCCCATCATCAGGGTCACTTCCCGGCCCTGTTCATCGAGCACGCGCGCGTTCATCGCGTCGCTGTACTTGCGGCCGAGCTGAAAGATATGGCCAACCTCGATCCCGCGCGCGATGCCGAGGCGTCCGCGCCCGCTCGGGCTCGGATCGCCGGCCACCACGTTGCGCAGGTCGGCGGCCTGCGGTTCGGGCAGATCGCGGCCCCAATTGACGCCCGTGAGATGCACATCGGGCCGGTTCGCGCCACAGACGAAGTCCGCCAGCTGCACTGCGCTGTGGTCCGCATACACCTTGCAGTTGAGGCCCACCGGGCCGATGGAGCCCGGTTCCGCGCCTGCGGCCTGCAAGACCCGCTCCGCGCTCGCCATGCGCAAAGGACTTGCGATGCCCGCGAGCTTCTGTGTCTTTACCGCGTTGAGCTCGTGATCACCGCGCAGCACGCAGGCGACCACATCGCCGTCGCTCCCCTCTACGAGCAGCGTCTTCGCGCATTGCTGCGGGCTCACCTTGAGGAACGCACTCACTTCGGCAATGGTGCGCTTTGCGGGCGTCGCGACTTCCGCGAGTGTCTGCGCGGGCTTGGAGCGCGGCTCTGTCGGGGGCAGGGCGGCGGCCATCTCGAGATTGGCGGCGTACTCATCCGCGTCGGAGAACACGATCGCGTCCTCGCCCGAGTCCGCGAGCACGTGGAATTCCTGCGACGTGGTGCCGCCGATGCTGCCGGTGTCCGCTTGCACCGCGCGAAAACGCAGCTTGAGGCGCGTGAAGATGCGCGAGTAGGCGTCGTACATGGCGCGATAGCCCGTCGTGAGCGACGCCTCATCCATGTGAAAGGAGTAGGCGTCCTTCATCAGGAACTCGCGCGCTCGCATCACACCGAAGCGCGGCCGGATCTCGTCGCGGAACTTGGTCTGGATCTGGTAGAAATTCACCGGCAGCTGGCGATAGCTGCGCAGCTCGCGGCGCGCGATATCGGTGATGACCTCTTCGTGCGTCGGGCCATAGCAATAGGGGCGCTCGTGCCGATCGACGAGCCGCAGCAACTCAGGTCCGTACTGTTCCCAGCGTCCGGACTCCTGCCACAATTCGGCCGGCTGGATCGTCGGCATGAGCACTTCGAGTGCGCCGGCCCGATTCATCTCCTCGCGGATGACGCGCTCGACCTTGCGCAGCACCCTCAGTCCCATCGGCAGCCAGCTGTAGAGTCCAGCGGTCAGCCGGCGGATCAGCCCGGCACGCAGCATCAGCTGGTGACTGACGACTTCAGCGTCGGCGGGTACTTCCTTGAGGGTATTGATCGGCAGCTCGGACAGTCGCATCGCTCGTCGACCCATGCGCTCGCAGGCGCGGCAGTAGCTTCAGACCCGCATCTTAGCCTGTTATTGTGCCTCCATCCCCGCCAGACCTATCATGCGCGCGCCTATGGATGAGCCCATTCCCCGTCCGCATCGTCGTGGCATCTACCTGCTGCCCAACCTGATTACGACCGGGGCATTGTTCGCCGGTTTCTACGCGATCGTCGCCGCGATCGACGGCAACTTCGAGCGCGCCGGCGTCGCCGTGTTCGTGGCGATGGTGTTCGATGGCCTCGACGGGCGCGTGGCGCGCTGGACCAGCACCGAGAGCGCCTTCGGCAAGGAATACGACAGCCTTTCGGACATGGTGTCGTTCGGCCTGGCGCCCGCCATCGTGACCTACCAGTGGGGCGTCGCGCGCATCGCAGAGTACGGAGTGATCTGGGGGCGCGCCGGCTGGCTGGCCGCATTCTTCTTCGCCGTTGCCGCGGCCCTGAGACTGGCGCGCTTCAACACGCGCACCGCCGCGGCCGACAAACGCTACTTCGAGGGCCTGCCGAGTCCATCGGCCGCGGCGATCGTGGCCGCGTTCGTCTGGTTCTCGAGTGAATGGCGCGAACCTGGTCTGCCCGGCCTGATCGTCGTGTTCGCGGTGACGCTGCTCGCGGGGGCGCTGATGGTGAGCCGCTTCGCCTACTACAGCTTCAAGGACATCAACCTCGGCGGGCACATCCCGTTCCGGTACTTCCTGCTGGTGCCGCTCGCATTCGTGCTCATCGGGATCAAGCCGGCGGTGATGCTGTTCGTGTTGTTCGCGCTCTATGCCCTGTCTGCGCCGCTGTGGTGGCTGGTGCAGCGGCTGCGTCGCAAGTCGCCGGCGGCGAGTCAGGACGAGACGCGCGCTGAATTCCTGGAGACGCACGATGAGTCGTGAGCGTCTCGCCTACCTCAGGGAACTGGGCGTCGAGTACTACGTACCGCGCGAGGCGCGATCAGCGCCGCAGGAAGCGAGCGTGCCGGGCGGCGGCAGCGAAGTCCCGCTCATGGATTGGGAGACGCTGCAACGGACTGTTGCCGGCTGCGCGCTCTGCGGTCTGCAGAAAACAAGAACGCAGACGGTGTTTGGTGTCGGTAACCGTCGCGCCGAGTGGCTGGTGATCGGCGAAGCCCCGGGCGCAGACGAGGACGCCCAGGGCGAACCTTTCGTCGGGCGCGCCGGGCAGTTGCTCAACAGCATGCTGAAGGCGATCGGTCTGGAGCGCTCGCAGGTGTATATCGCGAACATATTAAAATGCCGCCCGCCGAACAACCGCGAACCGAAGCCAGAAGAGGCGGCGCTCTGCACGCCGTACCTCGACCGACAGATCGAGCTGATCCAGCCGCGTATCATCCTCGCCGTCGGGCGGATCGCCGCGCAGAACCTGTTGCAGACCGATACACCCATCGGTCGCATGCGCGGCCAGGTCTATGCGTACGGCGCGCGGCAGATTCCAGTCGTCGTCACCTATCACCCGGCCTACCTGCTGCGCTCTCCCGGGGAGAAGCGCAAGGCATGGACGGATCTGTTGTTTGCGCAGGAGATTCTCAGGCGTGGCAGCCGTCCGCAGTGAAGGGGTGCTCCCCGCGCTGTCCATCCGTCACATGGTGGAGGACGACGTCATGGCAGTCGTCGCGCTGGAGCGCGCCGCCTATCGTTTTCCGTGGAGCGAGGGAATCTTTCGGGATTGTCTGCGGGTCGGCTACGTGTGTCGAGTGATCGATCTCGCCGGTACCGTGGTCGGCTACGGGATCATGTCGATGGGCGCTGGCGAGGCGCATGTCCTCAACGTCTGTGTACGCGAAGACCTGCGCTGCCGCGGCCTGGGGCGGCGCATGCTGGAATTCCTGCTCGATCGGGCGCACGGCTCGGCAATGCTCGAGGCGTTTCTCGAAGTGCGGCCGTCGAACGTGGTGGCGATACGTCTCTACCAGGCGCTCGGCTTCGAGCAGGTCGGGGTGCGGCGCGGTTACTACCAGGCTCCCGGTGGCCGCGAGGACGCAGCGGTGCTCAGGCTCGACCTGTCGGTGCGCGCCGCGGCTCTCGCACGCAGGAAATAGCGCGCGGCGCTGCTACAATGCGCGCCCCCTGATTGCTCCCTTCCTCGCATGGCCGAACTCGCCGACGAAATTGCACGCCGTCGCACATTCGCGATCATCTCGCACCCGGACGCGGGCAAGACCACGCTCACCGAGAAGCTGCTGCTGTTCGGGGGCGCGATCCAGATGGCCGGCACCGTCAAGGGGCGCAAGGCCGCGCGTCATGCGACCTCGGACTGGATGCGACTGGAGCAGCAGCGCGGCATCTCCGTGACCTCTTCGGTGATGCAGTTTCCCTACCAGGGGCACATCGTGAATCTCCTCGATACGCCCGGGCACGAGGATTTCTCCGAGGACACCTATCGCACCCTGACCGCGGTCGATTCCGCGCTGATGGTCATCGACTGCGCGCGTGGCGTCGAAGAGCGGACCATCAAGCTCATGGAAGTGTGCCGGCTGCGCGATACGCCCATCATGACCTTCATCAACAAGCTCGACCGCGACGGGCGTGAGCCGGTAGAGCTGCTCGATGAAATCGAGAAGGTGCTCAAGATCGCCTGCGCCCCCATCACCTGGCCGATCGGGATGGGGCGCGATCTGAAGGGCATCTACCACCTGCTCGAAGACCGCATCTATGCCTACGCAGCGGCGGAACGCGGGCGCGCGGGAACCAATCTGATCATCGACGGCATTGCCAGCAGCGCGGCACAGGAATTTCTCGGTGAACGCGCGCGGGCGTTGCGCGATGAGATCGAGCTCGTGCATGGTGCCACGCACCGCTTCGATCCGCAGCTCTACCTGGCGGGGAAGCAGACGCCGGTGTTCTTCGGCTCCGCCATCAACAATTTCGGTGTCGAGGAGCTGCTCACGAGTTTCGTCAAGCATGCACCCGCGCCACGCGCGAGAGAAACCAACGAGCGCCAGGTGAAGGCGGATGAAAGCCAGCTCACGGGCTTCGTCTTCAAGATCCAGGCGAACATGGACCCGGGTCACCGCGACCGCATCGCCTTCCTGCGCCTGTGCTCCGGGCGATACGAGCGCGGCATGCGTCTGTTCCACGTGCGACTGGATAAGGAGGTGCGGGTTGGCGAGGCACTCACCTTCATGGCGGCGGATCGCACCCAGGCCCAGGATGCCTACGCTGGCGACATCCTCGGCCTGCACAACCACGGCACGATCAATATCGGCGATACCTTTACCGAAGGCGAACCGCTGAGTTTCACCGGCGTGCCGAATTTCGCGCCGGAGATGTTCCGCCGCGCCGTGCTGCGCGACCCGCTGCGGATGAAGGCGCTGCAGAAAGGCCTGTCGCAGCTCTGCGAGGAGGGCGCGACGCAGCTCTTCAAGCCACTCAGGAACAACGATCTGATCCTGGGCGCGGTCGGTCAGCTGCAGTTCGAAGTGGTGGCCTTTCGCCTGCAGGATGAGTACGGCGTCGATTGCACGTTCGAGAACGTCAACGTGTTCACGGCCCGGTGGATCCAGGCGCCGGATCCCAGGCGCCTCGAGGAATTGCAGGCCAAGGCGTACGAGAATCTCGCCGTCGATCACGCTGGTGCGCTCGTGTACCTGGCGCCGACGCGCGTGAACCTGGCTTTGACGCTGGAACGCTGGCCCGACATTCGCTTCCATGAAACGCGGGAGCATCATGCCATCGCCGCCTGAGAGTGTTCGATGAGTGTCCTGCGCCGCCGCAGCGTCATCGCGTGGGCGCTGTACGACTGGGCGAATTCATCATTCGCGACCACGGTCATGGCGGGTTTCTTTCCGATCTTCTTCAAGCAGTACTGGAGCGCCGGAAGCGAAGCGACCGTGAGTACGTTTCGCCTCGGCATGGGCAACGGTGTGGCGAGCGCCGTCATAGCCGTGATCGCGCCGCTTCTCGGCGCGATTGCCGACCGGGGTGGAGCGCGTGTGAAGCTGCTGCTGTTCTTCACCCTGCTGGGTGTCGCGATGACCGCGAGTCTCTACTGGGTGGAGAAGGGTGACTGGCCGCTCGCCGTGGTCCTCTATGCACTCGCCGGCGTCGGCTTCTGGGGCGGCACCACTTTCTACGACTCGCTGCTGCCCGACGTCGCTGAGGAGCGCGAGCTCGATGTCGTGTCGAGCTACGGGTACGCGCTCGGCTACCTCGGTGGCGGCCTGCTGTTTCTCGTCAATGTCACGATGACGCTCAATCCGCAACTGTTCGGCCTTGCCGACGCGGGGCAAGCGGTGCGCGTTTCATTTCTGAGCGTTGCCGCGTGGTGGGCACTGTTCACCGTGCCGTTGCTGCTGTTCGTGCGCGAGCGCAAACCCGCAACGCCGTTGCGACCGCTGGCAGCCATGCGCGCCGGTTGGATCGAGCTGTGGCGGACGGTCGGGCATTTGCGCGCCTACCGGGCGCTCACCCTGTTCCTCGTGTCCTACTGGCTCTACATCGATGGCGTGAACACGATCATCAAGATGGCGGTGGACTACGGACTGTCTCTCGGCTTCGACTCGAAAAGCCTCATCGTGGCGCTGCTCATCACGCAATTCGTGGCATTTCCGGCCGCACTGGTCTTCGGCTGGATCGGCAAGCGCTTCGGGCCGCGCTTCGGCATCCTGCTGTGCATCGTCGTGTATCTCGGGGTGACGGTCTGGGGCTACTTCCTCGAGAACGTCGCGCAGTTCTACACCATGGCCGTCATCATCGGGCTGGTACAGGGCGGCATCCAGAGTTTGAGCCGCTCTTACTTCGCGCGCCTGGTGCCGCCGCAGAAGTCGGGCGAGTTCTTCGGCTTCTTCAACATGATGGGAAAGTTCGCCGCCGTCATCGGCCCGATGCTGATGGGCTGGGTGGCGCTGGTGAGCGGCAGCTCGCGGCTCGCGATCCTGTCGATCGCACTGCTGTTTGCGCTCGGAGCTGGCCTGCTGCTGCTCGTCAGGCCCGGCTCTGAAGCCAGCTCGCCGGATCGAGTCGGAAGTAGCTCCTGAGCTCGGTGTAGAGCTCCGCATGCTCCGCCTGGAGATCGTGCGGCAATTCGAAGAAGGCCTCGGTCGCGACTGCGAAGAACTCGCCCGGGTTTTCCGCGCCGTACGGATCCAGCACCGTCGGTTCGCCGCGCGCATCGGCTTCGCGCAGCTTGATGAACTCGTTCTGCATCACGCGCGACCAGCGTTCGTAGTGCCGCGCCTCGCCCAGGAGCGGCGCGCCGTTGACGATGCCCCCCTCGGCATCGAGATAGTGCGCGAACTCGTGGTACACGAGGTTGTGGCCGTCGTCCGGGGATTGAGCCCCGGCGATGACGTCGTCCCAGGACAGGATGATGCGGTGAGTGTCCCAGGCCTGCCCGCTCAACGCGCGCTCATGCTGGTGCACGACGCCGGCCTCATCGCGATGTTCTTCGGGAACCAGGAACGCGGCGGGGTAGATGAGGATCGCGTAGAGGTCCTCGTAGAGGCGTGCCGATCGTCCCAGCACCAGGAGGCAGGCCTGCGCGGCCACCACGAGCTTCATCGCCAGCGTGACTTCGAGACCACGGCAGCCGACGAACTCCTTTTCGGCGACGAATTGCTGCACCAGTCCGTCGAGTCGCGCGCGCAGCGGCTGCGGGATATGCGCATAGATCGGCATGGCGCGTACGATCTCGTCGCGCCAGGCTTGCGGCAATGGACGGGCGCGCAGGCGCCGCCGCCGGCGAGCCTGCCAGAGCGGCCGCCCGAGCAGCACCGCGATCACAACCACAGCGATGGCGACAACGACGACGGACGGCGTCAAGGGATGGAGCGACTCAAGCCTTCTTGAGCTTGTCCACGAGGTCCGCGTAAGCCTGCATCGCCTTGTCGGCGGACAGGCCCTTCCTGCCCGTCCAGGCGTCGAACTTGGCGCGCCCGGTCACATCGAAAAGCCCCGGCCGGCTGCCCTTCGCGTCACCTTCCGTGGCCTGCTTGTACAACGCATAGAGCTGCAGCAGGTTGTCGTTGGAGGGGCGACTCTTGAGCTTCTGCACTTCCTGTGCGGCCGCCGTGAAGCGTGTTTTGAGATCGGACATCAGGGTTCTCCCGGGCGGGAAAGTATGCCACAGGGCGAAGATCAGCCCGATTGCAGGCCCGGGTGAAATGCGCGTACGCGGCGCACGAATTCCTGCACGGCGGAATTCGGTGCTTCGGCGCCGTATCGCAGGCGGGTGTAGAGCAGAGCGATGGGCTCGCATGCGGGCGCGAGATCGGGCCGCTCACGGGTGATGCGCGCCAGCAAATCGAGCGGACCCTCGTGGCCGAGGCGCCTCACCCCGCGTCGCGCGAGCCTTTGGCAGAACCGCGCGTACGCACGCTGTACGGGGTCATGACTGCGCAAGCGCAGTTCCCGGGCGAGCAGCAGGCTGAGCAAGCCCAAGCCGAGCATGAGCCCGCCACCGAGCAGGCCCGCCAGCCAGCGCCAGTCGGGCTCCTGGATTCCGAGCCACTTCAGGAAGTCCTGCTGTTTCTCGGCGCTGAACTGCACCACGTTCTCGCGCCATACGGTATTGAAAGCATCCCAGGCGAAGCGGATATCCCTGAGCCAGGCATTATTGCGGATGATGCGCTCCGCGAAGGGCGCCGCCTCGCCGAGCAGGCCCACGGTGCCGCGCTCGATTCGTTCCGGAGCCACAGCCGCCGTCGGATCGACGCGCGTCCAGCCGCGTCCCTGGAGCCAGATCTCACTCCATGCGTGGGCGTCGGACTGGCGCACGATGTAGTAACCGGCGAGCCGGTTGTATTCACCGCCCTGGTAGCCGGTCACGACGCGCGCCGGGATCCCGGCGGCGCGCATCAGCATCGTGAACGCTGACGCGTAGTGCGCGCAGAACCCCTGGCGTGTGTTGAACAGGAAATCGTCGACCGAGTTGTAGTCGAGGCGCGAGGGCGTGAGCGTATAAAAGAAGTTCTGCTCGCGGAACATCTGCAGGATCGACTGCACGTAAGCTTCGGCGCCGGGCGCGGCCGCCAGCATCTGCTTCGCGAGCGCCAGCGTTTGCGGGTTTCGGCCCGGCTCGAGGTAGGTGTCTTTGGCCGCCAGCGTCTTGTTCAGCGAATCGAGCGCTGCGCGGTAATTCGGACGCGAGCTCAGCCGGTAGGTTACCGGTTCGCCGATCCGCTCCTGCACGACGAGCAGGTAGTCGTACGTCCGATTGATGCGGCCATCGTTCCAGAGCACCGGCATGTCGAGCGCGTACACCCAGTAGTTGTCGGTGGGTTCGAGCATGAGGCTGTAGTCGTATTGGGGCGCTCGGGTTTCCGGCTCCTGGATTACGGAGAAGGTGCGCGTGCGGGTCCAGGTGTAACCGTCGAAATCGTGCAGGACAGGCCCGCGCCAGTAGCGCTGTGACGGTGGCGGGGCGGCGCCGGCGAAGCGAACCCGAAACGCGACATCGCTCGACAGGCTGAGCTCGGTGATGTCGCCGGGCGCCATCTTGTCGCTCAGGCCAGTGGCCGCGTGCGATGCGGTGGGCAGTGCCCAGAAGGGGCCGGGCACGCGCGGGAAGAGCACGAACAACAGCAGCATCAGCGGCACGGCCTGGAGCAGCATCCTGCCGCTCAGGCCAAAAACCGCGCTCGGTTCCAAGGGCACACTCACGTGCGCCACCCGCAGCAACGTCGCCGTGATCAGCCAGGTGACCACGGCGGCAATCGGCAGCAGCCAAGGCGGCTGGCCGTAGAGAAACGCCGCCAGCACCAGGAAGTATGAGATCAGGAGCAGCACCAGCTGATCGCGCGGGCTACGGGTTTCGAGCAGCTTCATCGCCGCCATGAGCGAGAGGAGTGCGGTGCCGGCATCGACTCCATTCAGCGTTCTATAGCGCACCAGTACCCCGACCACGACCACCACCACCACCAGGATGCGCAGCGGGCGCGACGGCAGGCGTACGCCTCGCAAACCGATGACGGTGCGCCACAGGACCAGGAGCGAAAACGTACCGAACACCCAGAGCGGCAAGTGCCCGATGTGCAGAACGACAGCCGCGACCACGCTCGCCAAGGTCCACGCGAGCGGCGCCTGCAACAGCGCGCGTCGGTCAAAGCGGCGCATTGAGAGCTTCCACGCCGAAAAGTGCCAGCGCAGTCAGGCAGCGGCGGCGATGCGCCGCACCGCTCTGCGGCGCGATGCGCACACCGGGCAACAGCAGCCCGAAGGGATTCAACTGCGAGTCCGCAGTCACGATCCACCGGCACAGTTGCGACAACCGGCTTTCCAGGTCACGCGCCCGTACCTGGTCGAGTTCAAAGAGCAGCGGCGCACGAGTTGCGCCCGCATGGTCCTTGACCAGGAGCGGTGCGCCACGCGCCAGTGCCTTCCACGCGATGTGGCGCGGCGAATCACCGGGGTGATAGCTGCGAAAGCCACGAAAGTCCTCATCGCCACGACGCAGCAGGCCGAGCGCGCCGCGGTCGCTCTCGACACTCGGCGGCGGCACCTGGCTGCCCGACGGCCGCGGATAGACGACAGCCGTGACGGGCAGATAGATCCAGCTCCAGGCCCGAAACAAGCCGAGCGGAAAACCGGTGCTCACCGAGATCCGGTCGATGCGCAGCACGCCGCGTGTCTCCGCTGCCAGCTCCAGCGTCGCGAGTGCCGGCGCCGCCGGCGCCACGCGCGGCAGGTCGAGGACGGCATCGAGACATTCGAAGCGCAGACCAAGGCGCGCTACCGCACTCGGATTCTCGCAGCCCACGGCGAGTTTCAGCGATCCGCCAGCGAATGCTTCGCCTGCCTGGACGTTCGCAATCACCAGTCCCGCGAGGTTGCGATGGCAGTGATGCATGGCGACCAGGCCGAGGGCGACCAGCAGGAACGTGAGCGCAAAACCCAGGCTGTTGTTGTAATTCATGGACCCGAGCAGCATCGCGAACACGGTGAACGCGTAGGCGATGCCGAAGCGGGTCGGGAGGATGTAGATGCGACGCCGTTCGAGCGGGAATGGCGCGTGATCCGGTCCCTGGCGTCGACGCGCCCAGCGCTGGACGCGACGGGAGATGAAAGCCCGCAGGCGCGAGATCGGCGTTGCGACCATGCGGAGCTGGGGATCCTAGGGTATCGGGACGCTCTCGATGATGTCGCGGCCGATAGTCTGCGGCGCCGCCCCGGAATCGCCAGCAACGCGCAGCCGATGTCCCACGACTGCCGGCAGCACTGCCTGCACATCTTCCGGCAGCACGGAGTTGCGGCCCGCGAGCAACGCCCAGCTCTGGCTCGCTCGCAGCAGGCCGATCGCCGCCCGTGGCGAGAGACCGATTAAGAACCGGCCGCTCGAGCGCGTATGAGCCACGAGTGCCTGCACGTAGTCGAGCAATGCCGGGGCGGTGTGAACCTTGCTCACGCCCGCCTGGATCGTCGCGAGTTCCGCGGGCGTCAACCTTGGGCCCAGCGTCGCCAGCAACGCGCGCCGGTCCTGGCCCATCAGCAGCTGTCGCTCGTGCGCGGCGTCCGGGTAGCCCAGTTCGGTGCGCATCAGGAAGCGGTCGAGTTGCGACTCGGGCAGCGGAAAGGTGCCGACCTGTTCGCTCGGGTTCTGCGTCGCGATGACGAAGAAGGGTTCCGGCAGCGGGTGACTGCGCCCATCGACCGTGACCTGCTGCTCTTCCATCGCTTCGAGCAGGGCGCTCTGCGCCTTCGGCGTGGCGCGGTTGACTTCGTCGGCGAGCACCAGCTGCGCGAAGATCGGGCCGTGCTGAAACTCGAAGCGGCTGCCGGCACGATCGAAGATCGACACGCCGATGATGTCCGCGGGCAGCAGGTCGCTGGTGAACTGGATGCGCTGGTAGCTCAGTCCCAGCGTCTGTGCGAGCGCATGCGCCAGGGTTGTCTTGCCGACGCCGGGGATGTCTTCGATCAGCAGGTGGCCGCGTGCCAGCAGACACGCGACGCAGAGCCGGATCTCCGCATCCTTGCCGAGGATGACGCGATTGAGCTGATCGAGGGTCGCGTTCAGGCCGTCGCGGGGCAGGGCGCCGCCGTGAAGGATGCGTTCATCGCTGCGTTCGGAGACTTGCAACATTGGCTCGGCGCTCTTGGGCCTGCGACGAGAATAGCGCAGTCCCGGCCCGGAACCCCGACCTTCATCGCAGTTTTTCCAGCCTCTCGAGCTGGGCGGCCAACTGCGACAGCTCGCGCTGCAGTTCCGCGGCGCGCTCGCGGGCCTTGGCGGTCACCGCGGCTGGCGCATTGCGCATGAACTCGGGATTCGCCAGCTTGGCGTCAGCGGCCGCGAGCTCCTTGCGGGCCCGCTCCTGCAACTTGGCGATCCGTGCGGTTTCGGCTGCCAGGTCATCCTTCAGCCCACGCAGCGGTACATAGATCTCGAGATCGCCCACGCGTGCGCTCGCTGCCGTGTCGACATCGCAGCTCGGATCGAAGGGTTGCAGCTCGGCGTTCGCCAGGCGATCGAAGTAGTGTCGATGCGCCGCCAGCGTTGCGCTCTGTTCGCGAGTCGACTGCTTCACGTACACCCGCTCCAAACGCTTCGAACTCGGGATGTCGTTCTCGCCGCGAATGTTGCGCAGCTTGATGATCAACTCCCTGATGAGCTCGATGTCGCGCGCGCCCGCCGCATCGAAAGTGAAATCGGCGGCTCGCGGGAACGGCTGGCGCATGATGGTCGCGCCGGATTTGCTCGCGAGCGGCGCCACCTGCAACCAGATGTCCTCCGTGATGAAAGGCATCAGCGGATGCAGGAGCCTGAGCAACGCCTCCAGCACTTCGACCAGGGTGCGACGCGTGGCGCGCTGCTGTGCGTCGGTGGAATCGGACGCTTGCAGGACGGGCTTGGTGAACTCGAGGTACCAGTCGCAGAACTCGTACCACGTGAACTCATGGAGCGCAGCCGCGGCGAGGTCGAAACGGTAGCTGGCCATGGATTCGCGCGCGGTCGTGATCGCATGCTGCAGTCGGCCGCGGATCCAGGAATCCGCGCTGCTCAGTTCGCACGCGCCGCTCGCGCCGCAGTCCTTCCCCTCGGTCGTCATCAGGACGTAGCGTGCGGCGTTCCAGATCTTGTTGCAGAAGTTCCGGTAGCCCTCGACGCGGCCGAGATCGAATCGGATATCGCGACCGGGTGAGGCGAGCGCCGCGAAGGTGAAGCGAACCGCGTCAGTGCCGAAGGCCGCAATGCCATTCGGAAACTGCTTGCGCGTGTTCTTCTCGATGCTGGCGCGCAGGTGCGGCTGCATCAACCCGGAGGTGCGCTTGGCGAGGAGAGGTTCGAGTGCAATCCCGTCGATCAGGTCGATCGGATCGAGGATGTTGCCCTTGGACTTCGACATCTTGTCGCCGTGCTCATCGCGGATCAGCCCGGTGATGTAGACCTCGCGAAACGGCACGTCGCCCGCGAACTTCAATCCCATCATGATCATCCGGGCGACCCAGAAGAAGATGATGTCGAACCCGGTGACGAGCACCGAGGTGGGGTAGAACGTCTTCAATTCCGCCGTCGGCTGGGGCCAGCCGAGGGTCGAGAACGGCCACAGAGCCGAGGAAAACCAGGTATCGAGGACATCCTCGTCCTGGCGCAGCGCAACCTCGTGGCCGTGTCGCTTGCGCGCCAGCTCGGCTGCCGCCGCGGCGTCGGGCGCAACGAAGATGTCGCCCGACTCGTCGTACCACGCCGGTATCCGGTGCCCCCACCAGAGCTGGCGACTGATGCACCAGTCCTGGATGTTGCGCATCCATTGAAAGTAGGTCTTCGCCCAGCTCTCGGGCACGAAACGGATCCGTCCGTCTTGCACGGCGCGAATCGCCGGCTCCGCGAGCGGCGCGATGCGGACGTACCACTGGTCCGTGAGCCACGGCTCGAGCACAGCCTCGCTGCGATCGCCGCGGGGCACGGGCGAGGAATGTGGCTCGACCTTCTCCAGCAACCCCTGCGCTTCAAACAGGGCAACCACCCGCTTGCGCGCCACGAAACGGTCCAGGCCGCGGAGCTCGGCAGGAATGCGTGCGAGCTCGGCGTCGGCGTCGGTGACGATCTTCGCGTCCCGGTCGAAGATGTTGAGGATCGGCAGGTTGTGGCGCCGGCCAACCTCGTAGTCATTGAAGTCATGCCCGGGTGTGATCTTCAATACACCAGAGCCAAAAGCGGCGTCGACGTACTCGTCGGCGATGATCGGGATCAGCCGTCCGGTGATTGGCAGGCGTACCTGGCGAGCGACCAGCGATCGGTAGCGCTCATCGTCGGGGTGCACAGCGAGGGCCGTGTCACCGAGCATCGTCTCCGGTCGCGTGGTCGCGACCACGACCCGGCCCGAGCCATCGGCGAGCGGATAGCGCAGGTGCCACAGGTGTCCCGATTCCGGCTCCGCCAGAACCTCGAGATCGGAGAGCGCCGTGTGCAGCACCGGGTCCCAGTTGACCAGCCGCTTGCCGCGATAGATCAGCCCCTCGGCATGCAAGCGCACGAACACTTCCGTGACGGCGGCACTGAGGTCCGGATCCATGGTGAACCGATCGCGGCTCCAGTCGACGGACGCGCCCAGGCGGCGCATCTGGCGGGAGATCGTTCCGCCCGACTCTTCTTTCCACTTCCAGACCCTGGCGACGAACGCCTCCCGTCCGAGATCGTGTCGCGACAAGCTCTCGGCAGCGAGCTGGCGCTCGACCACCATCTGGGTCGCGATGCCCGCATGATCCGTGCCGGGCTGCCACAGCGTGTTGTCTCCGTCCATGCGGTGCAGCCGCGTCAGCGCGTCCATCAGCGTGTGCTGGAACGCGTGCCCCATGTGGAGCGTGCCGGTCACGTTCGGCGGCGGTATGACGATGCAGTAGGCGGGGCCACGGCCGCTGGGCGCGAAGCTGTTGGTTGCTTCCCAGTGCTCGTACAGTCGCGTTTCGATCTCGCGAGGGGAGTAGACCTTTTCCATCTTGGAGTGCGGCTACGCGTCAGCCGGGCCCGAGATGCTCGCGTACCGCGTCTTCCACTAGCTCCGGCAGTCGTGTGCGCAACTGGTCGCTCACGCGCTTGAGAAGAATGGTTTCGAGCTCGCGGCTCGCCTCGCGCATCAATTCCTCGACCAGCCGGGTCACACGCGCGGAGATCTCGGTGTGTATCGCTTCGAGGAGCTGCGGATCAATCGACGTCTCGAGCTCGACGACTTCCGTGAGCGTCGGGATGGCGTCATCGTGTTGTGGCTTGTCAGACTTCATGACTGGCGCCGACGTTGTGCGACTCGGGCGCGAGCCCGCGCTCGCGATAGGCGCGATAGCGGTCGCGTCCGGCCTGACGGCGCGCCGGCTCACCGTCCACGGCTTCCACGATGCGCGCAAAGCGCGCAATGTCGTCCGGCATCCGGTCCGAAACGTTGATGAGGATATCAGCGCTCGCGCCGGACGCCGATTCCGGCGTGCCGATGAGTACCGGCGCCGCACTGGTGCGCCCGGGTGTGGCCAGCTCGTGGGGCACGAAGCTGCGATCCCGGAACGTCCACAGCAGGTCATCGAGCTGGCGTGCCTCCTCGTCGTCGGCGGTCAGCATCAGGACGCGGCTGGACTGGGCGAAGGCCTTCTCCGCGAGGCGGCAGGCGAGGCGGCGGCGGGCGCCGGCGTCCGCCTCATCGAGAATATAGAAGTCGACGCGCGCCACCTGAACGATCGGAAGGCCCGGTCAAGCAGCCTTGCGGGCGCGGATGAGGAGAAAATCGACCAGCAGTGGGACCGGTCGGCCGGTGCTCCCTTTCTGGGCCCCGGTCAGCCACGCGACCCCGGCAATGTCGAGGTGCGCCCAGCGCATGCCCTGCGTGAACTTCGACAGGAAACAGGCTGCGGTGATGGCACCGCCTTCGCGGCCGCCGGTGTTCGCCATGTCGGCGAAATTGCTCTTCAGCTGCTCGCCATATTCCTCCACCAGCGGCAGGCGCCAGGCGCGATCGTCCGAGCGCTCGCCGGCACTCGCGAGCTCCTCGGTGAGCTCAACGTCCGCGGACATGAGTCCGGCAAAATGGGCGCCGAGCGCGACGACACATGCGCCGGTGAGTGTCGCGATGTCCACTACCATCGCAGGCTTGTAGCGACGCACATACGTCAGCGCATCAGCGAGGATCAGGCGCCCCTCGGCGTCCGTATTCAGCACTTCTATCGTCTGACCCGACATACTGCGCACGACATCGCCCGGCTTGGTGGCGTGGCCGTTCGGCAGGTTCTCGCACGCGGGAATCACGCCGACGAGGTTCAGAGGCAGTCGCAGCGCGGCCGCACTCGCCAAGGTCCCGAGGACGCTCGCTGCACCGCTCATGTCGAACTTCATCTCGTCCATGCCGGCGGGATCCTTGAGCGAAATGCCGCCGCTGTCGAAGGTGATGCCCTTGCCGACCAGCGCGATCGGGGCCGCGCCGCGACGTCCGCCGCGATACTCGACGACGATCAACTGGGGCGGTTCATCGCTGCCGTGAGTGACCGACAGAAACGAGCCCATGCGCAGCCGCTCGATGGCGCGGCGCTCCAACACCTTCACCCGCAGCGCCCGGTACTTCTTGGCCAACGCGCGCGCGGCGCGGCCGATATGGCGCGGAGTGCAGACGTTGGCGGGCAGATTGGCCAGGTCGCGCGTGAGCTTCATGCCATCGGCGATGGCTGCGCCGTCGGCGAGACCGCGTTGTGCCTCCCGTGCCCCAGCCTTGTCCGCGAGCACGAGAATGAAGCGGCGCAGCGGAGGAGCCGGAGGCCGGGCGCCGGTCTTCAGGTCCGGGATGCGATACAGGACGTTGGCAGCCCCTTCCGAGGCAAAGCGTCCCGCGTAGTATGCGTCCAGCCCCGTAACGGGTTCATGCGCGAGCCACGAGACTGCGTTCTGAGCCCCGGTACGCGTCAGCGCAGAGAGCGCCGCCTGCAGCACGCGTCGATAGGCCTTGCGGTTGTAACTCTTGCGCGGCCCGAGCCCCACGAGCAGCACGCGTGCGTTCGCTCCGTCGCCGAGACTGGAGAGCAGCAGGGTGTCGCCGAGTCGTCCCGCAAAATCGCCGCGCCGCAAGAGCGCGCTGATACGCCGACCGTGTTGTCGATCGAAGGCGCGCGCCCCGGCGGTCAGCTCGTGCGCCTCGTAGACGCCAAGTACCATGCACTCGCTGCGCTTCGGTGCGGCCGATCCAGTTACCGCGTTGAACTGCATATTCGACCCTTCAGTCCATGGCAGCTCGAGTCTCAAGCCGATTGAGCCGCGCGCGCCGGTGGTTTAACGTAACCGCCGATGTCGCACTGGCCTTCTGACTTCTGCTGTCGCAGTCGTTATCGCTGTAGTGGCGAGCGGCAGGTTGCTCGACGCATGGCGCGCTAGTGTACTCAATTTGCGCTTGCGGCCACAGCGGCCGGTGACCCCCGAGTGCCGAAGATCCTCGACCGCTACATCCTGCGCGAAGTCACGCTCACCTGGCTCGCGGTTACCGGTGTCCTGCTGATCATCCTGGTGACCAACCAGATGACGCAGGTGCTCGGCCGCGCCGCAGAACATCACCTCCCGCGCCAGGTGGTGCTGGCGCTGATCGGCTTCAGCTCGCTCGAGAATCTCACCGTACTGGTCCCGGTAGGGCTCCTGCTCGCCATCGTGCTGGCCTTCGGACGCCTGTACCACGAGAGCGAGATGGTGGCCGTGCACGCCTGTGGTATCAGCGTGGCGCGGCTCAGCGTCCCGCTACTGGCGCTTACCAGTCTCCTGGCAGTGTTGCTGGCATGGTTGTCACTGGATCTGGCGCCTGGGGCCGCGGCGCGAGTCCAGGAGTTGCGCAGCGTGGCTTCACGCGATGCCGAATTCGGCAATCTCGAGCCCGGACGCTTTCACACCTTCGGCAGCAACGCGGTGTTCTACGCCGGTGGAGTGGATCGCGACGGCACCTTGCGCGACGTTTTTGTCAAGCGCAGCAGTGAGGAGCGCATCGAAATCGCAGTCGCGAGCCGCGCCCGGCACGTGGTCAGCGACGGAGGGATGTTGCACACGCTGGTGCTGGAGAATGGCAGGCGCTACGAGGGCGTGCCCGGCAGCGCGGAATTTCGCATCACCGACTTCGAAGAACATGGCATTCCGGTGCGCCTGCCGCAAGCGCGGCTCACCAGCAGACTGGAAATGAAGTCCACCTCCGAGCTCCTCAGCTCGTCCAGGGTCGAGGACCAGGCGGAGTTGCAGTGGCGACTGTCGATGCCCGTCATGGCGTTCGTACTGACTCTGCTCGCCGTGCCGCTGTCGCGCCTGCGCCCGCGCCAGGGCCGGTACGCGCGCATCGGCCTTGCGATCCTGCTGTATTTCGCCTACTCGAACCTGTTGTCGGCAGCCAAGATCTGGGTGACGAGGGGCGTCGTCCCTAGCGCCATCGGCTTGTGGTGGGTGCATGCATTGATGATCGTGCTGGCGCTCGCGGTGCTTTCGCGGCGCGCCATATGGCTGCGCTTTCGGCGCGCGGAGCCGCGTCCCGCATGAAGATTCTCGATCGCTACCTGATCCGCACCATCCTGCTCTTCAGCGCGATGGTCCTCGGAGCACTGCTGACGCTGGGCGCGCTGTTCGTGTTCATCGAGCAGCAGGATGACATTGGCGTCGGCAGCTACGGAGCCGCGGACGCGCTGCTGTTCTCGTTGCTGAATCTGCCGCAGCAGGCATTCGAGCTGATGCCGATCGCAGTGCTGATCGGCGGGTTGCTGGGACTCGGTGTGCTGGCGCGCGGGAGTGAACTGGTCGTGGTGCGCGCGGCGGGAGTGTCCGTGGCGCGAATTGCCGCATCGGTCGCGGCCGCGGGTCTCATGATCGCAATCGTGACCGTGCTGATCGGTGAAGTCGTGGCGCCGCCGCTGCAGAAGTTCGCCCGCCAGCAGAAAGCGTTCAGCAAGTTTTCGGATGTCAGCTTCGCCGGCTCGGACAGCGCGTGGGTGAAGGATGGCAACAAGATCATCAGTGTCCAGGAACAGTCGGCAGAAAACCTGTTCGGCGGGGTGGACATCTTTCGCTTCGACGGGCCGCAACAGTTGCAAAGCGTCGCTCACGCCAATGACGCCAGGCTGGGCGAACTGTCCGGGCGCTGGCGGCTGGGCGATTATCGCGAGACGCGTTTCGAAGGCGACCACGTCGTAGCCGCGACGCTGCCCCATTTCGACCTCGAGATCGGCGTGAACCCGGGCTTTCTGGGGATTGCGGCCAGCGAGCCGCGCCAGCTGCCGTCGCTGGGCCTGCTGCGATTGATCCAGCACCTTGAGGCCAATGGCCTCGAGGCGCGGGCCTACACCTTTGCATTCTGGTCGCGCATTGCGCGCACCTGCTCGATCATCGTGGTCACACTGCTGGCAGTGCCCTTCGCGCTCGGCCCGCTGCGCTCCTCGGGCGCCGGCACACGCATCGTGATCGGCGTGCTCATCGGCGTGGCGTTCTTCCTGGTCCAGCGCACGCTCGAGACCGGCGGCATCGTGTTCGACCTCGACCCGGTGATCCTCGCGTGGATTCCGACCGCTGCCCTGGCGCTGCTGGGGACGATTCTGATCGCTCGCACCCGCTAGCTGCCGAAGAGCCGTTGCGTGCGGCCATTGGGGTGAATACCGTGAACGCCGTGCGCCGGGGTCACGACGAGGGAAGGCAGAGAGCTGAAGCTTGTATCCCCGCAAACATAGAAGCCGGCGCCCGGCGTCAGGTATTGCAC
>Ga0137409_10001356_pt1 | contig 26530 bp, 22 predicted proteins | sample CZODoug1_16funga_FD_122059 | JGI IMG/M metagenome (GOLD analysis project Ga0137409, IMG submission 122059) | Vadose zone soil fungal communities from Angelo Coast Range Reserve, California, USA - CZODoug1_16fungal (Hybrid Assembly) | ecosystem: Environmental > Terrestrial > Soil > Vadose zone...
CGTCAAGCCATGGCCATGGATTACCGATGAAACCTGAATTGACGCTCGTGCAGAACGCTGCGGCGACGCCACCGGTCACCGCGCAGCAACCTGCGCAGAGTGAAATGCCGTTTGCGGTGGTGGAGGGTCAGCCCATTACCGAGATGCCGCGAGACTTGTACATCCCGCCGCAGGCCCTCGAGGTGTTTCTCGAGGCCTTCGAAGGCCCGCTCGACATGCTTCTGTACCTGATACGGCGGCAGAATCTGGACATCCTCGATATTCCGATCGCCGAGATCACGCGCCAGTACATGCGCTATATCGAATTGATGCAGGTGCTGCAATTGGAATTGGCGGGCGAGTATCTGCTGATGGCGGCAACCCTTGCGGAAGTGAAATCGCGCATGCTGTTGCCGCGCGTGGGCAACGAGCAGTCCGCGGAAGAGGGGGATCCTCGCGCCGAGCTGGTACGTCGTCTCCAGGAATACGAGCGCTTCAAGCGCGCCGCCGAAGGAATCGACCGCATGCCGCGGCTGGAGCGCGACACCTGGGTCGCATCGGCGGATCTGGCGGACCGCAAAGTCGTGCGCATCCCGCCGCAGGTCACCTTGCAGGAAATGCTGCTGGCCTTCCAGGAAGTGCTGTCGCGCAGCGATATGTTCGCCCATCACCACGTGCACCGCGACCCTTTGTCGGTGCGGCAGCGCATGACCGACGTGTTGTCGTCGTTGACGGCGGGCGCGTTCGTGGATTTCGTGCAGTTGTTCCGCGCCGAAGAAGGCCGCCGCGGAGTGACGGTCACCTTCGTCGCCATACTGGAACTATTGCGGGAGGGATTGATCGAGATCGCGCAGGCGGAAGCCTACGCACCGCTGCACGTGCGCCTCGGCAATCCGGCCCGTCACCTGAAACTGGTCACCGACGATGCCGCCAACGACGATACCCAAGCGAGTACCCAATGAACGATCAATACGTGAAGAATGTGGTTGAGGCGGCGCTGCTCGCCGCCGGCCGGCCTTTGACGATGGACGAGCTGGTGAACGTATTCGACGAGCGGGATGGCTCCAACGCCGAGGAAGTGCGCGGCGCCATTGCGGCGCTGACCGCGGACTACGAGACGCGCGGGCTGGAATTGCTCGAAGTGGCGAGCGGCTATCGGATTCAAATCAGGGCCGGCGTGGCGCAGCCGGTGGCGCGGCTATGGCAGGAGCGCCCCGCCAAGTATTCCCGCGCTCTGCTGGAAACTTTGGCGCTGGTCGCCTATCGCCAGCCGATCACGCGCGGCGAAATCGAGCAGATCCGGGGCGTTGCCGTCAACCCCAATATCATCAAGACGCTGCTCGAGCGCAGCTGGATCCGCGTGGTCGGTCACCGCGACGTCCCCGGCAAGCCGGAACTGCTGGGCACGACCCGGGAATTCCTGGATTATTTCAGCTTGAAGAAACTCGACGACCTGCCGACCCTGGCGCAGCTGAAGGAACTCGAGGATCTGAGGGTGCAATTGACTCTGCCGGGCGCGGACCCGCAGGTCGCAACCGGCACCGACGCGGATGCCAACGCTGAGGCCGACTCCGACGAGGCGCCCGAGTCTTCAGGCGACGATGATGACCAGGAGTCGGTCAGTGCGGCGGGCTCGGACGGCGGGCAGGATGAGGACGGCGCCGCGCCGCAGCCGCATGGTTTGGTCGCACGCGGCGCGCCAGACGACCCGAATTGATGCGACCCCGGCCGCCCCGCAAGCAATTACCGCCGCGAAAGGACCAGCCACCGACCGAGCGAGTGCAAAAGCTGCTGTCGGCGGCGGGAGTCGGCTCGCGCCGCGAAGTGGAGCGCTGGATTCGCGAGGGACGTCTGCAAGTCAACGGTGAGGTACCGGCCTTGGGGGCGAAGCTCGCGCCGCGCGACCGCATCACGCTCGACGGCCGGCCGGTCAGGCTGCATGCGCCGGCGGTCAAGGAATTGCACGTGCTGCTGTTTCATCGCTCGCCGGGCGAGACGCTCGATCTGAAGGCCGCTACTTCGCGCGCGGCGGAACATCTGAACTTGCCGCGCTCCTCGGGCCGCTGGCTGGCGATCCAGCCCATGCCGCCGGTTGACGGGGGATTGGAGATCCTGACCGACGATGGATCCTGGGCGCACCGCGTGTCGCGCGGCGTGCACGCGCTCACCGTGGACTACGTGCTCAGGATGCGCGGGCCGCTCAGCAATGAACTGGTCGAGGAATTTCGCGCCGCCACGGACTGCGAGGGTGAGGTGATGAGCATACTGCGCGCGGACGCGCAGTATGGAGAAGGATTCAATCATTGGCTCAACGTGACGGTGCGCGCCACTCGCTCCGCGCAGGTGCGGCACTGGTGGGCGGCACGCGGCATCATCGTGAGCCGCTTGATGCGCGTGCGCTTCGGGCCGGTGCACCTGTCGCGCGAATTGCCGCGGGGGCACTCGCGCGCCATGCTTCCGAGCGAGCGCAACGCGTTGATGAACGAGATCGACGCAGCGAAGCTGGCCCGCGAACTGGAAGTTCCGTCGAACCTCGAATAGCTCGAATGTTGAGCGATTCGCATGGCCTGGGGGGATAGGGAGCCTGAAGGCAACGGAAGACAAAAGACGCAGTTGCCTTCAGGCTCCCTATCCCCCCAAGCCCTCACGCTGGCCGCTCGACATCGGGATGTTGACCAGCTTTAATCCTCGCCCGGTGGGGTAAGAAGCCTCAAGGCAACTGCGTCTTTCGTTGCCTTGAGGCTTCTTACCCCACCGGGCGACGTTTACCTCAACCGGTCGCAATCCCTGTGCCGACGTACTACGTCCCAGGGGGCTGGGAGGCGGCCAGCAATTGCGCGAGGTACTGCTGCCAAAGCGCGGCCCAGGTGTGCGTGCCGTGTCCATGGGTCTGATCGGACGCCGGCAGCAGCACGAAGTGCCCGTCCTTCACGCGTTTGATTTCACGTTCGGCGATGCCGAGTTCCGGCGGGTTGATGAAATCATCGGCTGAGTTCACCTGCCACAAGGGGACCTTGATGCTCTCGAGGCCGTGCGAGGGGTCGTAGTCGCGCGACGCGTTGACCGCGTAGAGAAGATCGTTGGCGTCCAGGCTCTCGAGTTCGCGTTGCATGAATTTTTCCAGGAATTGGTCCGCGGCATCCCGGGTAGGCAGCGTCAGCTGCATTTGAATCGGGGCACTTCCGGCGATCATCAGCAGGCCGGCCGCCGTGCGCAGAGCACCCAAGGGTTCGCTCTTGTACTCGCCCTGCTGCCACTCGGGATCCGTGCGAATCGCTTGCATGATGAGATCGCGCCACAGGCGGTTGCGGCCCGCGATCTGCACCGGTAGACAGGCGAGCGGCATCAAGGCGTCCATGAAATCCGGGTAGGTTTCCCCCCACACGAAAGTGTGCATGCACCCCATCGAGGTTCCCATCACCAGGCGCAAGTGATCCACCTGGAGGCCCTGGAGCAGCAAGGCGTGATGCGCGGCCACCATGTCCGCGTAGGAGTACTGCGGAAAGTGCGCATGCAGGCCGTCGCTGGGTTTGCTCGATTTTCCGTGGCCTATGCCGTCGGGCAAAATGATGAAATATCGATTGCTGTCCAGCAACTGGCCCTTCCCAAAAAGAACGCCCGCGAAATGCTCGTTGAGCAGGCTGCGGCCGGAGCCGCCGGTGCCGTGCAGGATCAGTACGGCGTTGCTGACCCTGCCGTGCGAGTCGCGGCGCGGTTTGCCGAGGAAGGTGTAGTGCAACCGCAATTCCGGCAGCGTTTCGCCCGATGCAAAGTGAAAGTCATGGATGACATAGTCGCCCTCGAGGGGGACCCCGGCGGCAGCGGGGGTGTCGGCGCGGGCGGCGGCCGACAGACATAGCCCGGCGGACAGCGCCCAAGCCGATAGAATTTGCCGTGAAAGCATCGGTTCTCCTCTCTCCTGTCATTGTGCTTCGATGTATTGGCCATCAATACCGCGACTTCGTGCACTCAGCAAGTACAAAAAGGTGCCGCCCACCGATGCCGGCTCGGGCACCGTGTTCGGATCTTCGGCGGGATAGGCGGCCGCGCGCATCGCCGTGCGCATGCGGCCCGGATTCACGCTGTTCACGCGAATATTCGCGACGCCGTCGAGCTCTTGGGACAGCATGCTGCGCACCGACTCCAATCCGGACTTCGCGACGGCGTACGCTCCCCAGAAGGGTCGCTGGTTCTTCACGACGCCGCTGCTGACGAAAATCACGGACGCGTCCGCGGACTTGCGCAAGTTGGGCAGCAAGACCTGCGTCAATATGAACGGTGCGGTCAGGTTCACGTGCAGCACCTTGCACCAGGTCGGCACGTCGTATTGTTCGAGCGGAGTCCGGTCTCCCAGCAGTGCGGCGGCGTGGACCACGCCGTCGAGTCTGCCGAACTCCTCGTCGATGGTCTTCGCCAAATTATCGTAGTCGACCGCTGTCGCGGCGGCGAGGTCGAGCATCGCGATCGCGGGCCGCGGAGCTCCCATGGCGACTATTTCATCGTAAACACGATCGAGTTTGGCGCCGTTGCGGCCGGACAGAATCACCGTCGCGCCTGCCCGCGCGCTTTCGATGGCGAGCGCCCTCCCCAAGCCGCTGCCGGCTCCGGTGATCAAGATGATGCGTCCGGCAAGCAAGTCCGCATCGGGCGTGAATGGTTTGGGAATCATGTCGGGCTCCGAATGGATCAATGGGCGCGCCGCGCAGCGGTCCAGGCGAGGAACATGTCTTTCAACCGCCGGCGCTCCGGCGCCGGCGCGCGGCTGTTCAGATGCGCCTGGCCGAGCGCCGCCAGCACCAGCAGGTGCCGATGCCGGGCTCGCTGTGCTCGCGGCAGCGTCTCTGCGGCGGTATTGAAGTACTGTGCGGCCCGCTTGCGCAAGCCGTCGAGGTAGCGCTGCAGATGCGGGGGCGGAGGTTCCTTGGCCAGGTCGTCGTTGTCGACGCCTGCGGCCAGAAGCTCGTCGATCGCAAAGGGCACGCGTCCAACTCGCGCTTCGCGCCGATAGTCGCGGATCGACTTCGACAGGTAGTCGGCGGCCGCGAGGGCGCCCGTGCAATTGCGCAAACCTGCCTCATCGCGGACGTCGTCGGCGAGCTGCGACGCCAGCGCCAAGGGGCCGCCCCACAGTGCGCGGGATTGCGGCTCGAGATCGGTGCCGCGTTCCAGAGGCGCGCCGCTCACCTGGGCAGCGGCGGCGGTAACCGCAACCGACAGCGGCGTGAAATCGACCGCGGCGGCGCGCGGCAGGGCGCCGAGATACAGGCTGATGGGATGGACGGCAGAGCCTCGGCATAGCCGATGCATTTCTTCCTGCCACCACGCAAGCTTCAAATGCGCCACACTGACTTCGGTCGCGGGATCCATCAGAGCCTGCCACTCGGCGCCGAGGGCGTAGATACCGAGCAAGGGCGCGCGCGACTCGGCTGCGGCGAAAAGCCAGCTCCAGTAGCGCGCCGTGCCCGGGGGCAGCGCGCGCATTTGGTAGGTCGCATCAAGGGGTTTCAGAATCGGCCTCGCCTGTTGCGTCTCCCTCGGCTGATGAGTCCGTGTCGATGCCCGCGTTGCGCGGGATGCGCGTGAGCGTCTCCACGGGCTCGAGCAGGTCGATGTCGCGATTCACGCGCAGACCGAGTCCCTCAAAGCGGCGCGCGGCCGGCAATACCTGCTGTTCGAGCGAACCGACCGCCTTATTGAAGGAATCGACGCTGCTGCCGAGGGATTTTCCCAACCTGCCGAGATGTTCGCCAAACACCGCCAGCCGCTTGTACAAATCCTCGCCGAGGCGGCGAATCTCCGCGGCGTTCTCGGCCAGAATCGTTTGCCTCCAGCCGTGGGAGACGACTTTCAACAGTGCGATCAGACTGGTGGGAGTGGCGAGCATGACGTTTTGCCGCATCGAATCGTCGACCAATCCGGGATTTTCTTGCAGCGCCGCCCACAGAAATTGATCGCCGGGCAGGAACAAAACCACGAAATCCGGGCTGCGTTCGAATTGCGACCAATACTGCTTCGAGGACAGCTCGCGAACCCGCGCGCCCACGATTTGTGCGTGGCGGCGCAATTGCGTGCCGCGCTCCTCGTCATCTTGAGCTTCGACCGCCGCGAGGTAGGCATCGAGCGGCGTTTTCACATCCACGACGATGTCGCGCTGCTCGGGCATGTGCACCACCATGTCGGGCCGAACGGCGCCGGAGTCGGTGCTGAGATGCACCTGCTCGGTAAAGTCGACGTGCGAGGTCATGCCGGACAACTCGACCAGCCGGCGCAGGGTGATCTCGCCCCATTGTCCGCGCACATTCGGCCGGCGCAGCGCGGTGACGAGGTTGCGCGTTTCGCGCGACAACGAGGTTTGCCCCAGGGCCAGCGCTTCCATCTGCGTTTTGAGGGTGGCGAACGAATCGATCCGATCGCGCTCTATCGTTTGAATCTGCGCTTCGGTCTTGGCGAGCGCCTCGCGAATGGGCTGCACCAGGGACTCGATCGCCGTTTCGCGCTCCTTCAGCGCCTGCGAGGCGTCCTGCTGCTGGCGGGCGAGCCGTTCACGCGCCAACTGCAAGAACACCTCGCTGTTGCTCTGCAGACTGTCGCGCGCGAGTTCGCCGAACACGCCCTGCAATTGTTCTCGCGCCCTCGACAGGGCCTGCTCGCGTTCGGCGCTCACGGCTTCCTCGGTTTTGAGCCGCGCCCGCAGCACCTCCGTTTCAATCCTCGAGGCTTGCTCGCGCCGCGCGCGCCACAGCAGCGCGGCGAGCGCGCCGAGCGCGACGCCCACCAGCCACGCCCACCAGACTGCGCCGCCGGTCATGCGCGGCCGCCGGCGTCGAGCCGGCTCGAGAGATGCAGCGTCATCGGATTGCCGGCCGGGAGAAATGTGCCAGGTAGTTGACGCGGGTGTCGGGTGAAAGCCGGAACGAGCGCGTGAACGGATTGTAAGTGATGCCCGTCAAATCGCGCAGTTCCAATTGCGCCTCGCGCCCCCAGCGCGCGAGTTCCGAAGGTCGAATGAATTTCAAATATTCATGGGTTCCCCGCGGCAAAGCGCGGGCGATGTATTCCGCCCCGACGATGGCCACCGCGAAGGCCAGCGGATTGCGATTGATCGTGGACACGATGACATCGCCGCCGGGCTTGACCAAGGCGGCCAATGCCTTGACGCCGGCGGCCGGATCAGGCACGTGCTCGAGCATTTCCATGCAAGTCACCAAATCGAAGGAGGCGGACCGTTCTTGCGCCAGCTCTTCCAGGGCAACCAGCCGATATTCCACCGCGACCTTGCTCTCGAGCGCGTGTAATTCAGCCACATCGAGCACCGCCTGCGACAAGTCGACGCCGAGCACCCGCGCACCGGCGCGCGCCATCGCCTCGGACAGAATACCCCCGCCGCAGCCGACATCGAGCACCGGTGTGCCCCGCAGGGCCACCGCGCGTTCGATGTACTGCAGGCGCAGGGGATTGAGATCGTGCAGGGGTTTGGACGGACCCTTGGGGTCCCACCAGCTCTGTGCGAGTGCGGTGAATTTCGCGAGTTCCGCGGGGTCGGCATTTCGAGTCGATTCGTGCATGGGAGTCAGCCTCCGGTCTTCAATCGCATGGCCCAGGCATTGGCTCGTGCGGCAACGCTCGGCCAGTCCAGGCGGATCAATTCTCCGGCCGAGAGCAGCTGTCGGCCGGCCACCCAAACGTCGCTCACGATGTCGGGGCCGCCGCAGAAAACCAATTGCGTCACGGGATCGATCAAGGGCTGAGTGGCCGGGCCGCCGAGATCGACGCAGCACAGATCAGCCCACTTTCCGGACTCGAGCGTGCCTACGTCGGCGTCCAGCCCCAGCACGGCGGCACCCCCGCGGGTGGCCGCGGCGAGCGCATCCCAGGCGGTGTAGTCGAACCCGCCGGCGGCTTGCAGACGCGACGTCATCAGCGCCAGCAGCCGCATCTCGGCCCACACGTCTTGGCGGCAGGCGCCGCCGGTGCCCACACCTAAGCGAATTCCGGACGCGATGAACGAGGCAAGCGGCGGCAATTGATGCTCACTCTTGAGACTTGCCTCCGAGCAGAGGCTGACGCCCAGGCCGGATCGCCGCGCAAGATCGATGTCCGCTTCGGTGGCGTGCGTCATGTGGACGGCGTTCAAGGCCGGCGTCAGCAGGCCGAGCTGCCACAGCCGCTCGATCGGCCGCATGCCGTGCACCGCGAGGGACCGGGCAATTTCATCCGCCGATTCGTGCAGGTCGATCGCGATACCCGCGTCGAGTTCGTCGGCGAGCGTGGCGACCCGCGCAAAGGTGGCGTTGCTCAACCGGGCCGGCGCATGCGGCGCGAAAACGCTCGAAATCAACGGATGGCCCGCGTAGTCATCACGGACGCGCAACCCTTCCGTCAAATATTCGGAGGGGGATTTTGCCCAGGGACTGGCCGTCTCGGCCACCGGCAAGCCTATACTTGCGCGCACTCCCTGCTCTGCGGCTGCCCGGGCGCACTGGTCCGGATAATAGTAGCGATCCCCGAAGCAGGTGATGCCGGATGAAAGCATTTCGGCGATCGCCGCCAAGACACCGTCGCGCACGAATTCGGGTCCGAGGAACCGCTGCTCGAGAGGTGCGGCAGGCGACTCGAGCCCGCGAAACAGCGACATCGCGGCATGTGTGTGCGTGTTGATCATCCCGGGCATCAAGAGATGCGCGGGCCGCTGTGCGACCACCGTGGCGGCGTAGCGTTCGGCCGCGTCGGTACTCGGCAAAAGGTCCAGAATCCGACCGTCGCGCACCACCAATGCATGGTTTTCGAGCACCCGGCCGCGCGTCGTCATTGGCACGATCCAACGGGCCTCGATGCTCAAATCGGCAAGAACGGCGGGCATTCCCCAGTATATCGGCTAATCCGCCCCGCAGGCTTAAGACAGGCGCGGATATGTGCTAGAATTCCCCAATGTTGAGACCATGTCTCGCCTCCTTTAAACCCTTATAAATTAGCCGGAAGGCTTCACCGGACTCTCGCAAATGGCCGAGATCGCTCGCGAAATATTGCCCGTAAATCTCGAAGACGAGATGCGCAAATCCTACCTGGACTACGCGATGAGCGTCATCGTCGGCCGAGCCTTGCCCGACGTGCGCGACGGCTTGAAACCCGTGCACCGCCGCGTGCTCTACGCGATGCGCGAATTGAGCAACGATTGGAACAAACCGTACAAGAAATCTGCGCGTGTCGTGGGGGATGTGATCGGCAAATATCATCCGCACGGCGACGTATCGGTGTACGACGCCATCGTGCGCATGGCGCAAGAGTTCTCGATGCGCTATTTGCTGGTCGACGGGCAGGGAAACTTCGGTTCCGTGGACGGCGATCCGCCGGCCGCGATGCGATACACCGAAGTGCGCATGTCCAGATTGGCCGGCGAGCTGCTCGCCGACATCGACAAGGAAACGGTTGATTTCAACCCGAATTACGACGAGTCCGAGACCGAGCCCGCCGTACTGCCCGCGCGCATCCCGAACCTGCTGATCAACGGATCCTCGGGAATAGCGGTGGGCATGGCGACCAATATCCCGCCCCATAACCTGACCGAAATCATCTCGGCGTGCATCGCGCTCATCGAGAACCCTGACATCACCCTCGGCCAGTTGATGCAGATCGTTCCCGGTCCTGATTTCCCGACTGCGGGATTCATCAATGGTGCCCAGGAGATCGTAGCAGCCTACAAGACGGGCCGCGGCCGTCTGCACTTGCGTGCGCGCACTCACTTCGAGGACATCGGCAAGGGCGACCGCCAAGCCATCATCATCACCGAATTGCCGTACCAGGTGAACAAGGCGCGGCTGATCGAACGCATCGCCGATTTGGTCCGCGACAAGCTCATCGAAGGCATCGCCTCGGACGGCCTGCGCGACGAATCCGACAAGGACGGTATGCGCGTGGTGATTGAGCTGAAGCGCGGCGAAGTGCCGGAGATTTTGCTCAATAACCTGTATGCGCAGACCCCCATGGAGCAGGTGTTCGGCATCAACATGGTCGCGTTGGTCGATGGTCAACCGCGCCTGCTGAGCCTGAAGGAAATGCTCGATGCGTTCCTGAGGCATCGGCGTGAAGTCGTTACCCGCCGCACCGTGTATGAACTGCGCAAGGCGCGCGAGCGCGGCCACATTTTGGAAGGTTTGGGCGTAGCGCTCGCGAACATCGACGAGATCATCGCCGCGATCAAAGCGTCGCCTTCCCCCGCCGAGGCGAAGATCGCGTTGATGTCGCGGCCTTGGAACTCGGGCGCCGTGCCGGAGATGCTGGCGCGGGCCGGCGCCATCACCACCCGGCCAGACGGCGAAATCGCGCCCTTAGGGATAGTCGAGGGCGGCTACCGGCTGACGGAGACGCAGGCCCAGGCGATTCTGGAGATGCGCCTTAACAAGCTCACCGGGCTCGAGCAGGACAAGATCATCGCCGAGTTCCAGGAATTGCTGGAGCAAATCCGGGATCTGTCGGATATTTTGGCCCGGCCGGAACGCCTGCTCGAAGTGATTCGCAACGAGCTCGAATATATCCGCGATACCTTCGGCGATGCGCGGCGCACGGAAATCCTGGTCAACCACGAGGACCTCACGACCGAGGACTTGATTTCCCCGGAGGATGTGGTCGTGACGCTGTCCCACGGCGGCTACGCCAAGGCGCAGCCGGTTTCCGACTATCAGGCGCAACGCCGCGGCGGCCGCGGCAAGGCGGCGACCAGCGTCAAGGACGAGGATTTCGTCGACAAGCTGTTCGTCGCGAACACCCATGACACGCTGCTGTGCTTTTCGGATCGCGGCAAACTGTACTGGCTGAAGGTCTATCAGCTGCCGCAGGCGAGCCGCGGGTCGCGCGGCAAGCCCATCGTGAATCTCCTGCCGCTGCAAGAGGGCGAGCGCATCAGCGCCATGCTGTCGATCAAGGAATTCGAGGAGGGTAAGTTCGTCTTCATGGCGACCAGCCTCGGCACCGTCAAGAAGACCTCGCTGGCGCTGTTCTCCAGGCCGCGGGCGAGCGGTATCATCGCCGTCGCGCTCGAGCCCGGGGACAAGCTGGTCGGCGTCGCGATCACCGACGGCACCAAAGATATATTGCTGTTCACGACCGGCGGCAAAGCGATTCGTTTCGTGGAGGAAGAGGTCCGTGCGATGGGCCGCGAGGCGGCGGGCGTGCGCGGCGTCAAGTTGAGCGATGAACAGCGCGTCAATGCGTTGATCGTGGCGGATCAGGGTTTCATTCTCACCGCATCGCAAAACGGGTTCGGCAAACTGACGCCGCTCGACGAATTTCCGAAGCACGGCCGCGGCGGTCAGGGCGTGATTGCATTGCAAATCACCGACCGCAATGGACGGATGGTGGGGGCGCTGCAGGTGAGCCTCGACGACGAAATCATGCTGATGAGCCAGAACGGCGTTCTGGTGCGTACACCGGTGAAGGATATTTCCGTGGTCGGGCGCAATACCCAAGGGGTGCGCTTGATTCGGCTCGAGGAGGGGGATCAGCTCTCCGGGCTCGAACGCATCGACGGATTGGCCGGAGACGCGGACGTGACGGATGAGGGCGTAGGCGCAGAGGAGGGCGAGGCCGGCGGACCCCCGGCGGACGACGCGCCCGCCGGCTCCTGAGCACTCCTCTCAAGGATGCGCATTTTCAATTTCTCCCCGGGACCCGCCATGCTGCCGCCGGAGGTATTGGAGCAGGCGCAGGGCGAGTTGCTCGATTGGCGTCAGAGCGGCATGTCGGTCATGGAGATCAGTCACCGCGGCCAAGCGTTCATGCACGTGGCGGCTGAGGCCGAAGCGGATTTGCGCGAGCTTTTGTCCATACCGCGCGACTACAAGGTGCTGTTCCTGCAAGGCGGGGCATCGGCTCAGTTTGCACTGGTGCCCTTGAACCTCGCCGCTCCCCAATCCACGGTTGACTACGTCAATACCGGACACTGGTCCCGCAAGGCGATTGCCGAGGCGGGGCGCTATTGCAAGGTGCATGTCGCCGGCGATGCCGGCGGCGACTACACGCGGGTCCCGCCGCAGAGCGAGTTGCGGTTCAGCGCGGGCGCCGCCTACGCGCATTACACGCCGAATGAGACCATCGGCGGAGTCGAGTTCGGCTATGTGCCCGAGACGCGCGGCGTGCCGCTGATTGCGGATATGTCGTCCAGCATCTTGTCGCAGCCCATCGATGTGTCCAAGTTCGGGCTGATCTATGCCGGCGCGCAGAAGAATATCGGGCCTTCCGGCTTGACGGTGGTGATCGTGCGCGATGACCTCATCGGCCGCGCGCGGACCGAGACGCCGCTGGTGTTCGACTACCGTGCGATCGCCGACGCGTCGTCCATGTTGAACACGCCGCCGACGTTCGCCTGGTACGTGGCGGGTCTCGTGTTCAAATGGCTGAAGCGAACCGGGGGATTGGCGGCGGCCGGCGAACGCAATCGCATCAAGGCAGAGACCCTGTATGCGGCCATCGATGAGTCGCGGCTCTATGCGAATCCGATAGCGAGGGATGCCAGGTCCAGGATGAACGTGACCTTCACCCTGAACAAGCCGGGGTTGGATGCGGCGTTTCTTGCCGAGGCGGCTGCGGCCGGCCTGCACGGTCTCAAGGGACACCGGGTGTTGGGCGGCATGCGTGCGAGCCTCTACAATGCCATGCCGCTCGCCGGCGTCGAGGCGCTGATCGCCTTCATGCGTGAATTCGAGCGTCAACGCGCGTGAGGTGCGAGCATGGCAAGCCGTAGGACACCGCCGGGCAAGAATCGGCCCGGGATAAAGCCTGCCGGCGGTGGACTCGGAAATATCCGCAACAGCATCGACGCCATCGATGCGCGGATCCATGCGCTGCTCAATGAACGCGCGCGTTTCGCCCAATTGGTCGGCATCTCCAAATCCGCATCCGGCAAGGCGGTGGATTTCTATCGCCCTGAACGCGAAGCCGATGTCTTGCGGATGGCGCTCAAACGCAATCAGGGTCCTCTGCGCGACGAGGAAATCGCGCGCCTGTTCCGCGAAATCATGTCGGCCTGCCTGGCGCAGCAGGAGCCTCTCAAAGTGGCATTCTTGGGGCCGGAAGGCACCTTCACTCAGGCCGCGGTGCTCAAGCATTTTGGCTCATCGGTGCGGGCGCTGCCGTTGCCGGCGATCGACGAGGTGTTCCACGAGGTCGAAGGCGGTGTCGCCGACTTCGGCGTGGTGCCGATCGAGAACTCGAGCGAGGGCACGGTCAATCACACGCTGGATATGTTCCTGTCGTCCGGGCTCAAGATCTGCGGCGAGGTGGAACTGCGGATCAATCACCACTTGATGGGGAAAATGAGCGGTACCGGCGCCGTCAAGCGCATCTGCGCCCATCCGCAGGCGCTCGCCCAATGCCGGGGTTGGCTGGAGACCCACCTTCCCGACGCGGAACGGGTCGCCGTATCCAGCAATGCCGAGGGCGCGAGGCGCGCGCGCGACGAGCGCGGCACGGCGGCCATTGCCAGCCGCCCGGCCGCCGAGATTTATGGGCTCAACCTGCTCGCGGACGAAATCGAGGATCGGCCGGACAACACGACCCGGTTCCTGGTGGTGGGCAGAAAATTATTCAGCGCCAGCGGCGTCGACCGCACCACCCTGCTCGTGTCCGGCGCCGACACCGATGATCCGGGCGCGCTGTTCCGTCTGCTCGAACCCCTGGCCGAGCACCGGGTCAACATGACGCGGATCGAATCGCGTCCTTCCCGCAAACGCAAATGGGACTATGTGTTTTTCATCGATATCGAAGGGCACATCAGCGATCCCCCGGTCGCCAAGGCGCTCGCCGCGCTCGAGGAACGCGCCTCGTTGTTCAAAGTGCTGGGCTCCTACCCGCAGGCCGTGCTCTGATGCGCACGCCGTCGCGCAAGTTCGAGGCGCACCCGACACTCCGCGTGTCGGGCACGGTGGTCGTGCCGGGCGATAAATCCATTTCGCACCGCGCGCTGATGCTGTCGGGAATCGCGGAGGGCACCAGCGAGGTGACCGGTTTTCTGGCGAGCGAGGATTGCCTGGCCACCTTGACCGCGATGCGTGCCTTGGGGGTGCGCATCGAGCAGCCGAGCCCCACACACGTAGTGATTCACGGAGTGGGCTTGCGCGGCTTGCGGGATGCGCGCCGCACGCTCGACATGGGAAATGCCGGAACGGCCATGCGCTTGTTCACCGGCCTGTTGTCGGCGCAGGCCTTCGATTCCCAGCTGATCGGGGACGCATCGCTCATGAAGCGCCCGATGGAGCGGGTGGCGAAGCCGCTGCGTGAAATGGGGGCCGATGTCCGCACGCACGGCGGCAGGCCGCCGGTGGATATCGGGGGCGGACGCAAGCTGCACGGCATTGAATACCGCATGCCGGTCGCGAGCGCGCAGGTCAAGTCGGCGGTGCTGCTGGCCGCACTCTTTGCCGACGGCAGCACCACAGTGATCGCACCAGGGCTCAGCCGCGACCATAGCGAGCGGATGCTCGCGAGTTGCGGCGTACGTCTCGATATCGATGGTCTGCGGGCGACACTGCACCCGCCCAGGGCGTTGTCGAATCAGCAGCTCGAGGTGCCGGGCGATTTCTCGTCCGCCGCATTCTTCATCGTTGCGGGGCTCCTGGGTGCCGCGGGCGAGGGCTTGCTGATTCAGAACGTGGGAATGAACCCGACGCGCACCGGCTTGCTCGATATTCTGCGCAGCATGGGCGGGAGCATCGACATCCAGAACCCGCGCGAGAGCGGCGCCGAGCCGGTGGCGGACCTTAAGGTTCGGGCGTCCGCGTTGCGGGGTATTCAAGTCCCCGTGGAACTCGTGCCGCTCGCCATCGACGAGCTTCCGGTGCTGTTCATCGCGGCCGCCTGCGCGGCCGGCGAAACCGTGGTGACGGGTGCCGAAGAGCTTCGGGTGAAAGAAAGCGACCGGATAGCGTCGATGAGCGCGGGGCTCGAGGCCCTCGGCGTGGTGCACAGCGTGTTGCCCGGCGGCATGCGCATCGAGGGCCGCGGCGCAGGCCCGGCATTCAGCGGGGGTGAAGTCGACAGCTTCGGCGATCACCGGATCGCCATGTCCTTTGCCGTCGCGAGTCTAAGGGCTGCCCAACCTATCTCGATCCGCGATGTGGCGAACGTCAGCACGTCGTTTCCGGGCTTCGTCGCCCTGGCGCGGTCGGCGGGTCTCGATATCTCGGAATCAGACGGTTAGAGGCACGCAATGGACAAAGTGCCGGTCTTGACCATCGATGGTCCCTCAGGGTCCGGGAAGGGCACCGTCAGCCGTGCCGCCGCACGCGCCCTCGGGTGGGCATTGCTCGATAGCGGTGCGCTATACCGTTTGGTTGCCCTGGCGGGCCGGCAGGCGGGGGTCCCCCTTGATAATGGGCCGGAACTGGCCCGATTGGCGCAACAATTGGACCTACGGTTCGGTTCCGGCCCATCCGGCGAGGAACTGGTGTGGCTCAGCGGTGCGGAGGTCACGGGCGCCATTCGGACCGAAGAAGCGGGAAATGACGCCTCCAAGGTGGCCGCCATACCCCAGGTCCGCGCCGCGCTCCTGGAGCGCCAGCGGCGCTTTGCCGTACCCCCGGGTTTGGTGGCGGACGGCCGGGATATGGGTAGTGTGGTATTCCCGGGGGCGGAGGTTAAGATTTTTCTCACGGCGAGCGCTGCCGAGCGGGCCCTGAGACGTTATAAGCAGTTGAAAGAAAAGGGGGTTGCTGCTAACCTTGCCGCCCTTTCGTTGGAGATAGCGGAGCGTGATCTGCGCGATTCCACTCGCGCCGCTTCGCCTCTTGTCGCAAGCGCCGACGCGGTCCTGCTGGATACAACGGGGATGTCCGTCGATGCGGTGGTCGAGCGTGTCTTGGAAGTGGCCCGCGGACGTCTGTCGCGTGGAGTTTTGAAGAAGTAGAGCGGCTTTCATGGATTGATGGCCGTTATTTTTGGTAACCCCTCGGGCACAAGGGTAGTGCTAGGGCAATTTAAGAGAAAACATGACAGAAAGTTTTGCGGAACTGTTCGAACAGAGCATCGCGAGCCAGCGCATACGCCCTGGCACCATCCTCAATGGATTGATCGTCGAAGTAGGCCAGGACTACGTCATCGTCAATGTCGGGTTGAAATCCGAGGCGGTAATTCCATCCGACCAATTCAAGAATGAAAAAGGTGAAATCGAGGTCGCCGTAGGCGAGACCGTCGAAGTCGCCTTGGACAGCGTCGAGGACGGTTCGGGAGAAACCCGTCTCTCGCGTGAGAAGGCGAAGCGCGCCAGAACGTGGACGCGCCTGGAAACGGCCTTCGAAAAACAAGAGGTGGTCATCGGCATCATCACGGGCCGGGTGAAGGGCGGCTTCACCGTCGAGATCGACAACGTGCGCGCGTTCCTGCCGGGTTCCTTGGTCGACGTGCGTCCGGTACGCGATCCTTCGTACCTGGAGAACAAGCCGCTCGAATTCAAGGTGATCAAGCTCGATCAGAAGCGCAACAACGTGGTCGTGTCGCGCCGCGCTGTCGTCGAGCAGGAATACAGCGCCGAGCGTTCCGCGCTGCTGGACAATTTGCAGGAGGGCGCGGCGGTCAAGGGTGTGGTCAAGAACCTCACCGACTACGGCGCCTTCGTGGACCTGGGCGGCATCGATGGATTGCTGCACATCACCGACATGGCTTGGAAGCGCGTCAAGCATCCGTCCGAAGTCGTCAAAGTCGGCGAAGAGATCGATGTGCGGATTTTGAAGTTCGATCGCGAACGCCAGCGCGTGTCCTTGGGGTTGAAGCAGTTGGGCGCGGATCCTTGGCAGAACATCGCGCGGCGCTATCCGGCGAACACCCGCCTCTTCGGCAAGGTCACGAACATCGCCGATTACGGCTGCTTCGTCGAAATCGAAGAAGGCGTGGAAGGCCTGGTTCATGTCTCGGAGATGGACTGGACCAACAAGAACGTGAATCCCGCCAAGGTGGTGCACGTCGGCCAGGAAGTCGAGGTCATGGTGCTCGACATCGACGAGGAACGCCGCCGCATCAGCCTCGGCGTGAAGCAGTGCAAGACCAATCCCTGGAAGGAGTTCGCCGAGAACTACAACCGCGGCGACAAGGTCAGCGGACAGATCAAGTCGATCACGGATTTCGGTATTTTCATCGGACTCGCCGGCGGTATCGACGGCCTGGTTCACTTGTCGGATATCTCGTGGGACATGCCGGGCGAAGAAGCCGTTCGCAGCTATCAAAAGGCGCAGCAGGTCGATGCCATGGTGTTGTCGATCGATCCGGAGCGCGAGCGCATCAGCTTGGGGATAAAGCAACTCGCGAAGGACCCTTTCTCCGCGTACATTGCCGAGCACCCGAAGGGCAGCATCGTCACCGGCGTGGTGCGGGAAGTGGATGCCAAAGGGGCCATCATCGATCTGGGCAACGGAGTCGACGGTCAGTTGCGGGCTTCCGAGCTGTCGCGCGACCGTGTTGAAGATGCTCGTTTGCTCCTCAAGGTGGGCGAGGAAGTCGAAGCCAAGTTTACCGGTGTCGACCGCAAGGGCCGCAGTATCTCGTTGTCGATCAAGGCGAAGGACATCCACGAGGAACAAGAAGCCATGCAGAATTATCGAACCGATTCACCGACCGGAACCAGCCTGGGAGATTTACTCAAAGAGCAAATCTCCGGCCAGGATTGAGAGGAATGGCTTAGCGCGGCCGCATGGCCGCGCTTTCCCTCTTAAGTATGTCCAGCGATGCCAACGGATCGATAATGACGAAATCGGAACTCATTGAGATCATTTCGGCCAAACAGAAGCACCTGCCGGCGAAGGATGTCGAACTCGCCGTCAAGCAACTGCTGGAAATCATGAGCGATGCGCTGGCGACGGGCGAGCGGATCGAGATTCGCGGCTTCGGCAGCTTTTCGCTGCACTTCCGGCCGCCGCGGCAGGGCCGTAATCCGAAGACCGGAGAGGCGGTCGCGCTTGCCGGCAAGCATGTCCCGCACTTCAAACCGGGCAAAGATCTGCGTGAGCGGGTCAACGACGGTGCGGATCAGCCGATCCGCGATTAGCTCGGCTCCTGAGGCGGTCTTGGGCGAATGACCGGCCTATCCCTTCTGACTTGGGCTTTGGTGGTTGCGGCGCTGGTCCTTGGGATACTCGCCGGGCACTTCGGCTGGGGCAAGCGTTGGCCCGGCGCTCTCGGCAAACTGCACCCCGATTACCTGACGGGACTCGATTATCTAGTGACCGAGCAGCCCGACCGGGCGCTCGACATGTTCCTGAAGCTGATGGATGCAAACGCCGATACCATCGAGACCCATTTTGCCTTGGGCTCCCTGTATAGGCGCCGGGGGGAAGTCGAGCGCGCCATCCGCATTCATCAGAATCTATTGGCGCGCGCGGCCCTCGCTCCCGAGCATCGCGAGCAGGCGCTGCTCGCGCTCGCGCAGGATTATTTGCGTGCAGGCCTCCTCGACCGTGCTGAAGGATTGTTTCAGCAAGTGAGCGAAGTGCCGCGCCTGCGCGCCAGCGCGCTCGATGCGCTGCGCCTGGTGTATGAGCGGCAGCATGATTGGCAGCAGGCGCTCGGCGCCTATCGGCAGCTGGCGCGCATCAAAGCGGCGCCGCCGCGCATCGTCGCTGCCCACTACCTGTGCGAGCTGGCTGCGCTCGCGATCGAGCGCGGGGATACCGCGGATGCGCGGCGCCTGTTGCGCGAAGCCCGCAAAGAAGCATCGCCGTTTCCGCGAGCCGCCTTGCTGCGGGCGCAGATCGCCGAGGGCGACGGGCAGCCGGAGTTGGCCGTGCGCCTGCTCAGGCAGGCGCTCACCGAATCGCCGGAGCTGCTGCAAGACCACCTGCCGCATCTGCTCAAATTGGTGGAGCCGCAGGCACGCGACACGGTGCTCGCGGAACTCGTCGCGCAGGCCGAGTCGCATGATTTCGGCGAACTGAAGCGCTTGGTTTTCGCCGCGATCGCAGCCGATCTGGTCGGTGCCGAGCCGCTTCGCACCTCGATAGAAACAGTCTTCTCGCAGGACGCCACCTTGCAGGCGGTGTGGCGCGCAGGTCCGGCGCACTACGAACGCATGGCGCACGAGATCGGAGCGTTGCTGGCGCATGCCGAGAAATATCGGTGCAATGAATGCGGTTTTTCGGGGCGGATCTTTTATTGGCATTGCCCCGCCTGTCATACGTGGGACAGCTTCGAGGCGTACGCCATCGTCAAACTTCGCTAGCGTGTGAGATTTGTCCGACGGCGCGCGCCGGTGAAATCCGTTATTATTTCGCAATGCCACACAAAGCCGTAAAGACAGCCGTATTCCCCGTTGCGGGACGCGGCACGAGATTCCTCCCGGTCACCAAAGCCAGCCCGAAGGAAATGCTCCCGGTCGTCGACAAGCCGCTCATTCAGTATGCCGTCGATGAGGCGCTCGCCGCCGGCGCCGACACCCTGATCTTCATCACCGGCAGTTCCAAGCGCGCCATCGAGGATCATTTCGACAGCAATCCCGAGCTCGAGTCCGTGCTGCAGGCGCAAGGCAAGCAGGAATTGCTCGACACTCTGCGCGGTATTCTGCCGAGCTGGGCTTCATGCGTGTATATTCGCCAGCCCGCCCCGCTCGGTCTCGGCCATGCCGTGCTTTGCGCAAGGCCCGTGGTCGGCGACGCTCCCTTCATGGTGCATCTCGCGGACGATTTGATCGATGCAGAGGTGCCGTGCCTCAAGCAGATGGTCGACGTATTTGCGACGCATCGGGGCAGCGTCCTCGGCGTGCAGAACGTGCCGAAACAGGACACGGACAAGTACGGCATCGTGACGCTGGAGCGCAAAATCGCACCTCGCATCGGCAAGATGTCGCACATCGTTGAGAAGCCCAAGCCGGAGAAAGCGGCGTCGACGCTCGCGGTTGTCGGCCGCTACCTGCTTACGCCCGGGGTCTTCGACGATCTCTCGAAGATCGGCAAGGGTGCCGGCGGCGAGATTCAGCTCACCGACGGCATTGCCCAGCTGATGCAGCGCGAATCGGTGTATGCCTTCGAATTCGAAGGCAAGCGCTACGATTGCGGCAGTAAGCTCGGATACTTGCAAGCGACCGTCGAGTACGCCCTGAAGCATCCGAGCTTGGGTGGGGAATTTGCCGACTATCTGCGGGAGCTGGTTCCCAAACTGTCCTAGTAGCGCCTAGCGGAATCGTCCGCGCTGCTGCTGGCCAAAGCTCCTCGTGCCCGAACCGCCGCCCGCCGGTGCGCGGCGCGAATCGCGCCCCCCGTGATGCCCTTGACGGCCTTGGCCCGGCGCAGGACGGTTGCCCTGAGGGCGATGTTCGCCTGGAGCGCGATGTTCCCCCGAAGCGCGGTCGCCCGGACCCCGGTGGCCGTGAGAAGCGCTTTGCGGCGCCGACTCCACGATCTTGAACACCGGCGTAGGCAGGGTTGGAATGCTGCGGCGTAGAACTCGCTCGATGTCGCGCAGCAAGCCGGATTCATCGGCGGAGACCAGGGAGACGGCTTCGCCCGCGGCGCCGGCACGGCCGGTGCGGCCGATGCGATGGACGTAGTCTTCCGGCACATTGGGCAATTCGTAGTTGACCACCTGCGGCAGCTCCTTGATATCGAGCCCGCGAGCCGCGACCTCGGTGGCCACCAACGCGGTGACCTGTCCGCGCTTGAACATGTCCAGCGCTTTCACCCGTGCCGCCTGGCTCTTGTTGCCGTGGATGGCCGCCGCTTGAATGCCTGCACCCTCGAGCTGCTGGGCCAGGCGATTCGCTCCATGCTTGGTGCGCGTGAAGATCAATACCTGCCGCCATTGTCCTTCTTGAATCAGGTGCACCAGCAAATGGCGCTTCTGTTCCTTTTGCACGCGATATGCTCGTTGTTCGACCAGTTCAATGGGCGCATTGCGCGGCGCGACTTGAATCGACAGGGGATCATGCAGCAGCCGTTCCGCCAGACCGCGAATGTCGTCCGAATAGGTGGCCGAGAACAATAGGTTCTGGCGCTTCTGGGGCAGCAATTTGATGATCTTGCGAATGTCGTTGATGAAGCCCATGTCGAGCATGCGGTCGGCCTCATCGAGCACCAGGACCTGGACCTTGGAAAGATCCGCAACGCGCTGCTGCGCAAGATCGAGGAGCCGGCCGGGAGTCGCCACCAAGATATCGCAGCCGCTGCGCAGGGTGCTGATTTGCGGGTTGATGCTCACGCCGCCGAACACCTGGTAGGTGCGCAGCTGCATGTACTTACCGTAGTCGCGCGCGCTCTGGGCCACCTGTGCGGCCAGCTCGCGAGTAGGCGTCAGCACCAGCGCGCGCGGCGCTCGGCTGGTGCCGTTCGCCTGATCCATGCTAAGCCGCTGCAGGATAGGCAGCACGAAACCGGCGGTTTTACCGGTGCCGGTTTGGGCGCCGGCGAGCACGTCGCGGCCGGCAAGGACCGCCGGTATCGCCTGAATTTGGATGGGAGAAGGCGAATCGTAGCCCTTATCGGCGACAGCACGCAGTAATTCGGGCAATAGCCCGAGATCGGAAAATGACATTGAATATCCTTAAAGAATTTATGGACTCGCACGACGGAAGCAATCGCTTCCGCAGCGGTCAGCAGCGAGGGGGGAATACGAGCGTTGCGTCAGGGACGGACCGCGAGCTTAGGGTGGTACTGACCGAGCACCGACCCGAATTAAGCTGCGCGCACTGTACAGGATTGAGCGCGCTGCGTCCAGGCTAGGCTTCTGTCAATGGGATCGGAGGCCCAGCGATCGCCAGGCGAAGGGCGTACTCCACCCCCTCGGGTGAAGTACGCCCAGTGCGCGGCCATCGCTGAACGATCAGTTCACGGAACCATTCGCGGCGCCGGCGCCGGCGGCCGACGTCGATCCGCGCGAGTGCTGTGCGTCGAACGATCCGTTGGCGTTGCCCGAGGCGTTGTGACTGCCGGCGGTTGCCGACTGATCCGCGCTTCCCGCGAGGCGTGTCGATGCGCTGGGTTTGGCCGGCGCCGTCGTGGTCGGCGACTTTGCCGTCGCCGGGGCGGGCGCAGTGCTCGCCGGTTTCGCGGGCGGGGTTTCCACGGATTTCGCCGGCGCGGAGCCCGCAGATTTGGCGGGCGGGGCGCTCGAGGATTTCGCCGGCGTAGTGCTGGCGGATTTCGCGGGCTTGGTGCTCGCGGAGTCGCCGGGTGCAACGGTGGTGGATTTCACCGGCGCATCGGCTGTGGAGGCAATTGACGTCGCGCCGGAGGCTGTTGACGCCGCGTCGAGCGACTTCGTAGCGTCAGCCGCCACGTTCGTGCTCGTGGCGCCGGAGGTCGTCTGCGTCGCAGAATTGGAGGCGCCCCCCATGGTTTGCGTCAGCGAATCCGTGGCGCGGCCGCTCCCCTGGACAGTGCCCGCCGCCTTGCCATCTACCTTACCGGCCGTGCCGTCGATCTGGTTGACTGCCCCATCGACCTTATTGGTATCGGCCTTGTTGGCCGCGCCGTCGACCTTGTTGGCAGTGCCGTCGACCTTGTTGGCAGCTTTGGAAATAGGCTTCTTGTCCACTGAGCCGTTGAGGTCGCCCTGCGAATCAAGGTTGCCCGTACCGCCCAGTCGGTTCGCGCCGCCAATGCCGCCGAGGGTGCCACCCAGGCTACCCCCGAGGTTTCCGCCGAAATTCCCACCGAGGCCGCCCACGCCACCCAAGTGACCGGCGTATGCCGGCGAGGCCAGGGCCAATACGGTGGCGACCGCAGCGCCTGTCAATAATTGTTTGCCGCTCATCTCATACTCCTGCGTGGACGCGGACATCCCGCGGCCTTCACTGTCGATACGACGCAGGCGGCCGATTTCTTCCACTCGCAAAAAAATTTGCGAACCGGGCACGCGCGTGGGCGAATCCGGCCCGGTTCAGCGGTGAATCAGCGGCGCGGGATCGATTCGATAATCCGCGCCGACGAGTCCAAAGCCATATGTCAAATCTCGGCCCGGCGGACCCAAGTCGATGGCGGTTTTCGCGAGTTGCTCGATGGCAGCGGCTGCATCGGCGGAGCCGGGCTTCCTAAGTTCCGAGGCCAGCAGCGCCGCAACAAAGGGCGCAGCAAACGAGGTCCCTCGCACGGCCGCGTAGGTATGATCGCTGCCGGCAGCCGCGAGATCGGCGCCGGGCGAGGCGAACATGACCTGCGGTCCGCGCGCCGCCTCGATCAATACCCGGCGATGCGCGTCGACCGCCGTGACACCGACCACATGTTGATACGAGGCGGGATAGAGCGGAGGGGCGGCCGGTCCATCATTGCCCACGGCGGCGACGATGACGTAGCCGCCGGCGATGAGATCGCCGATCACTCTCTCGAGCATGGCGTTCTTCGGGCCGACCAAACTGACATTGATGACAGGGACTTTCTCTTCCACCATCCAGCCAAACGCCGCCACCAGGGTGTCCACTGCTCCGCCGGTGGGGCGGCCGCAATACACATCGGCCGCGTACAGTTCGGCGTCCGGGTGCACGCCGTGAAAAACGTCACTGCGCCCGATCAGCAGGGATGCGACAGCCGTTCCGTGAGCGGCGGGAACCGCGCGGCTGTCGCAACCCCATGCATGAACCACCGATTCGCGGAACACCGGGTGCGTCACGTCGACACCCGAATCCAACAAACCAATGCGCACCCGGGATTGAGCAGGATCGGCGGCCGGCGGCATGGAAGCGGGTGCATCGTGACCCTTGGCATCGGTAGTTTCCCGACTGCCTCGGAATGGAGAGCCGCCGCCGGCCGCTCCACCGCCGCTATAGATATGGTTGTAATCGTAGCTACCGGCGGGATCGGCCTCGCGCAGGGTGCGCAGCGCTTTTTTCGTCGACATCCCTCCAGGGGCTCTGAATACCACCAAGCGAATGTTCATTGCGCCGATGCTTTGTTCGCGATCGACCACGAATCCGATGGAGCGGGCGTGATCCAGCGCAGCATCGGCCGGCGCCAGTCCGAGAATCTCGTTGCGAACCACGGGCTCGCCATTCGGATCCGCATCCACGACTCGGGAGTTGCCGCGAATCAAGCGGCCGATCTCGAGATGGCGCAGCGCGCTCAATCGATCGAGGGATTGGGACTGTACCTGGTCGAGCGTTTGCGGCAAGGTTTGCCGGGGCAGGCCAGGCAGCGGGAGAGAGGGCAGGCGCACCTGTGCCGTCGCCCCGGTGGCCACCATGGTCATTGCTAAGATGAACCGCATTGAACCCGGCATATGGGAATTCTATACAATCAATGGAAGAAACCTCACATCTCGAACGTCTGTCCCTATGAATACGAGTGAGACGTCGCAAAGCATCCATGAACAGATCGTCACGTTATTGCCTCGGCTCAGACGATTTGCCCGAAATTTGACGCGCAATCCGCATGACGCGGACGATGTCGTGCAAATTGCGGTGGAGCGGGCGTTGACGCGGCTGGATCAATGGCGCAGCGATGCGCGGCTGGATGGTTGGATGTTCAAGATTGTCAGAAACGCTTGGATTGACGAACTTCGTTCCCGCGGACGGCGTGCCAAGATTTTCCTCGCGGCGGAGGCGGGCGAGATTGTCGGCACGGACTCGATGGCGCGAGAGACCGAGTTGCTGTCCGTACAATCGGCAATGGCCCGGCTGCCTGCAGATCAACGGGAAGCGGTCAGTCTCGTGCTTGTCGAAGGGTTGCCGTACCGGGAAGCTGCGGAGGTGCTGGATGTTCCGATCGGGACACTGACCAGCCGACTCGCGCGCGGGCGCCAGGCCTTGCAGGCGCTGTTAGGGACTGAGGGTGAAGACACATGACGATTTCCGATGAAATTCTCATGGCGTACGCGGACGGTGAACTGGACGCGGCGGCGCGGGCGGCGGTGGAATCGGCCATGCGCGAAGATCCGCAAATCGAGAAGCGCGTCGCAGCGCATCGGACGCTGCGTCGAAGAATGCAGGCGGCTTACTCGGTAGAACTCTCGGAAGGCGTTCCGGAACGTCTGCTGAGGGCGGCGCGGGCCGGCACGAGCCCGCCGCAGGCCAGGGTGGTGGATCTGCAGGATGCGCGCGCGGCGATGGAGCGCGCCGAGTCGCGTTCACGGCCGCGGTGGCCGCAGTGGCGAATTGCCGGAACGATTGCCGCCAGCTTGATCGCCGGAGTGGGTCTGGGATTTTTCATGTGGGGCCAAACGCAGGCGCCGCTCATGCGAAGCGCCGGCGGCGCGCTTGTCGCTCGCGGGCAACTCGCGCAGGCGCTGTCGAAGCAGCTCGCCGCCGAACAATCGCGCAGTTCGGCTGTGCAGATCGGGGTGAGCTTCCGGGCAAAATCCGGTGACTACTGCCGCACGTTCGCTCTCCCGGGTGCGGTGTCACCGTCGGGGCTCGCGTGCCTGCATGGCGAAGAGTGGCAGGTTCAGACCTTGACACAGGAACCGGGTACGGTCGGTGGCTCCGGCTATCGAACTGCCGTTTCGGGGATGTCCGAACTGGTATTGAAGTCTGTCGAGGGTCAAATCGACGGGGAACCTCTCGATCAAGCGGCAGAAAAGGCGGCGCGCCAGAGAGGCTGGAGGTCAATGGATCGCTAAAAAAGGCGATCCATTCAGTGCGCTTTACGATCAATCCGGCGGGCGTGCAGAATGGCTTCGGTGTAGCCGTTGGGCTGTTGCCGGCCTTTGAACACCAGATCGCACGCAGCCTGGAACGCGATGTTGTTTTCAGGATCGTCGCCGAGCCGACGGTACGTGGGATCGGCAGCATTTTGGCGGTCGACGACCAGCGCCATCCGGCGCAGCGCCTGCATCACCTGGTCCCGCGAGCAGATGCCGTGGTGCAGCCAGTTGGCGACATGCTGGCTGGAAATCCTCAGCGTGGCGCGATCTTCCATGAGCGCGATATTGTAGTAGTCAGGTACCTTGGAGCAGCCGACCCCCGAATCGATCCAACGCACCACGTAGCCGAGAATACTCTGCGCATTATTGTTGAGCTCTTCGTCGATGTCGGCGGTGCTCCAATGAGGCGATTCGGCGAGAGGCGGCCGCAAGATGTCATCGAGCGAAGCGCGTGGGCGGCCCGCCAGCTGCGTCTGCACCGCCGCGACATTCACCTTGTGATAGTGCAAGGCGTGCAAAGTGGCGGCGGTCGGCGAGGGTACCCAGGCGGTGCTCGCGCCGGCTTGCGGCTGCGCAATCTTTGTCCTGAGCATGTCGGCCATGAGGTCCGGCATGGCCCACATGCCTTTGCCGATCTGCGCTCGGCCGCGCAGACCGCATGCAAGCCCGGTATCGACATTATGGCGCTCATAGGCGTCGAGCCAGGCGGCTTTCTTGAGCTCGTTCTTGCGCCGAACGACGCCCGCTTCGATCGAGGTGTGTATTTCATCGCCGGTACGATCGAGAAAGCCGGTGTTGATGAACACCACGCGATGCCGCGCTGCGCGGATGCACTCCGCCAGGTTGACGCTGGTGCGCCGCTCTTCGTCCATGATCCCGATTTTTAAGGTGTTTCGCTCGAGAGCCAGGAGTTCTTCGACGGCGCCGAACAATTCATCGGCAAATGCCGCTTCATCGGGGCCGTGCATTTTCGGTTTGACGATGTAGATCGATCCGGACCGAGAATTACGCC
>Ga0137409_10001357_pt1 | contig 26505 bp, 25 predicted proteins | sample CZODoug1_16funga_FD_122059 | JGI IMG/M metagenome (GOLD analysis project Ga0137409, IMG submission 122059) | Vadose zone soil fungal communities from Angelo Coast Range Reserve, California, USA - CZODoug1_16fungal (Hybrid Assembly) | ecosystem: Environmental > Terrestrial > Soil > Vadose zone...
CATGGCGGCCGGAGTGCCCTGCGTAGTCTCCGATAGCGGGGGAAACCCCGATCTTGTCTCGCCGGACGTCCACGGCGGCGTGTTCAGACTGGATGACCACGAAGGTCTGGCAAGGGCGGTGGTCGGCCTTCTCGACGATCCGCAGCGAGGCATGCGCTATGCGGCCAACGCGCGCCGGCGAGTGGAAACCGAGCTGAGTCTGCCAGCGATGGTGACGGCGTACGCGAATCTCTATGAACGCCTATCCGGTACGAGGACACCGCAGCACCATACGGAGAAGCCCGCTCTGCGCTATTCGGGGCCGAACTGAAGGCACTGGTCGCGTGTCTCCCGCATTGTCCTTCGCCACTTCCGGCTACCCGGAGTGCGCGCCCGAGTTGATTGCGTTCCGCAATGCCAACCGCGAGATCCCGCGGGATCGTGCCTACTTCGATTGGCGCTATCTCGGCAGGCCTTGCGCCGCGACCCCGATCGTCGTCTGGGCGGAACTCGGAAGCGAGCCGGTAGGAGCGCTGACGATCTGCCCTCACGATTTTCACGTCCTCGAGGCTGAGCGCATCGTCGGCGTCATGGGAGATATCTCGGTACGGCGCGAGTCGCGTGGACTGGGTATTGCCGCCGCGATGTTCAATTTCCTCCCGCAAATCGACGCGGTGCGCGACCTGCACGGTTGCCTTGTCCTGCCGAACGAGGGCGCGGCCGCGCCGCTCTCGCGATCCGGCTGGAAGGAGGCCCATCGCATCGAGCGATTTGCCAAGGTCTTGGACTTCCAGCCACGACTGGCCAGACTCATGCCGCGCAGGTGGGCGGGCATTCTCGCGGCACCGCTGAACGTCTTGGCGCGCGCTCTGTCGCACGAGACCGCGCACCGGGCAACGCGGCTTCGCGCCGCGATTGTTTCTCAGGTTGATGATCGCTTCGACGAACTTTGGCGACGCGCCGATAAGCAAGGCAGGATAATCGGGCTGCGTAACGCCCGCTATCTGCGCTGGCGGTATCAGCAGCACCCGATGACCACCTACCACAAGCTCGCCATGACCGAGGGCGAAACCCTCTCCGGCTACGCTATCTACCGCGTCGCTGAGGGTACGTGCTTTGTGGAAGACATCTTCTGCATCGATGCGTCCCACGCCGTTGCCGTGGTCAGCCTGCTGCTGATGCACCTTCGCGAACAGGGATCGGTTTCGACTGTATCCTTGGGCATCAACCGCAGCGCGATGGACAGGCCCTGGCGACCACTCGGTTTCTCTCGTCGCCGGGATTTCCAGCGGACCATGATATCGGGCGGCGCAGGTTGGGGGGGGACATCGGCCGCGTGGCACTTGACCTCTGGAGACAAGGATGTCTGACCGGGCGGCGAAGGGCTGACACTCCAAAATGGAACCGACGTTGCGAGCGCAAGGAGCGAACCTGTGGCAGTAATCCGCTTCCCATCCAGGCTGCGAAATGCCGCTCAGTTCCTGGCGCGCAAGGGGTTCAGGCATTTTGTCAGGGAATCGATTCATCAGCTCGCCAACCGCTACTACGAGCGGCGCCTGGGAGTGGACACCGACACCAGGGTCCAGCTGGCGGATCTCGGAATCAGCAACCCGGACTCCCGGGACAGCATGCCGATCTCCTACTACGCGTTCTATTCCGCGCTCAAGCTGATCCCCTTGCCTCCTTCAGCCTGCACGTTCCTCGACTACGGTGCCGGGAAGGGCCGCGCGGTATGTGCGGCCGCCACACTCCCGTTCCGGAAGATCGTGGGGGTAGAGTTTTCAAGGGTTCTCCTTGAAGCGGCGCTTGCCAATCTTGAGAGGATGAAGCACCGGAGGACCCGGCAGGTCGCGATTCACGAGGCCGACGCGACGGAGTATGAGATACCTGCCGATGTCAATTTGATCTACTTCTTCAATCCCTTCGCTGGACCGACCTTGCGAAAGGTGGTTGACAAAATCTCTTCGTCGCTCCGCGCACACCCTCGGTTGATTTACATCGTGTTTTTCAATAACGATCACTTCGACGACCTGGTCAGGAACCAGAGCTGGATCGTTAGGACACATCAAGCCACCTACTATCCGGATATCACCCTGGGAGTGTATGAAACCAGGCCGACATAAGAGGAAGGCGCCTTCGGGCGGGAATCGGCCGCAGCGGGCGCGCGGGGTTCTTCGGTCCTCCGGGGCAGGGCAGCCGGGGGACGAGAAACCGTTCCGCAGGGCCCTGTCCAGATCCGACACGGCGAAGGAGGATATCGCCGCAGCGGTTGAAAGATGGATGCTCGCATGGAATCACCACGACCTCGACGGCGTGCTCAGTTACATGAGCAAGGATGTCGTTTTCGAGCACTGGAACGGCTTGGTGACCCGGGGCGCCGGCGCGCTCAGGCGCCTGTGGCATCCATGGTTTCAGAATCACGGAGGATTTCGATTCGAACTGACCAGTCTCGCTGCCGAGAAGGGACGAGAGGCAGCGGCCTTCGAGTGGACCCTCTACTGGCCATCCCGCGAGCCAGGCTACCGCGGATTGCCCGAAATCAGAAAGGGGATCGACGTGGTCAGGTTCCGCGGCGGAAAGATCGTCGAGAAGCGAAGCTATGTCACAACGCGCTTGATGATCGCAGGCCGTCCCGTGCACCTGAAGGTCTAGACTATCCCTTGGCCTGAGCCGCGACCACTCGGATCTCTCCGTTGCCGTCGACGATCGGTTTCACATTCGCGTACAGAGGGTTTCTCTGAAGGCGCTGCGCCATCGCGAGTCCCTGTCCGAGGCCAACCTCGAAGCAAAGCCACCCACCCGCCTTCAACAGGGGTGGTGACTCCTTGATGAGGCGCATGAAAAATGTGACGCCGAAAGGACCGGCATCAAACGCGAGCGAGGGCTCGTTTCGCGCTGTTTCGCCCGGCATGGACGGAAGCTTTCCGCTCGAGATGTAGGGTGGCGCACCGGAAATGATGTCCACGCGACCTGAAAACTTTTCAGCGGGGAAGGGAGAAAGAAGGTCTCCGCAGAAGAACGTGCACTGCTCCTCGAGCTGGAGAAACTCGGCATTCTTCTTGCCCAGCGCAATTGCTTCAGAAGACAAATCACCGCCGTAGTACCTTGGGCCGGGCAACAGCTTCGCCAGCGAGAGCGGGATGTTCCCTGACCCTGTGAATACGTCTACGACGACCTGCTCTTTGAGCGGCGTTGAACTGCCACGGATCAGCTCCACCATAAAACGAGCCAGAAGCTCGGTCTCCTTGCGCGGGATCAGCGCCTGGGGTGTGGAAATGAAATCCACCCCCATGAATTGCTGTCTCCCGGTCAGGTGTGCGAGGGGCTTCCCACCCAACCTTGCCGAGATCAGCCCCCTGAGGACCTGCTCCTCGTTGCCGTCGAGGTGGCCAAGCGACGCATTCATTGCCGACGCTGCGGAAACAGCCTTGCCGCTTGCCTTGAGCCAGAGAGCTCTCAGACAGGATTCAGGAGTTTCCTCGGGTTTGTCGGGGAGCACGCTCAGGGAAGCAGACAAAGTCCCCAGCAACTCGTCGTAAAGTGCCCCGACCGTCATAGGATGACCCGCACACTCAAAGTCCTCAGTTGAGAGACACCGCCGCCCACAGAGCCAGGTCAAGGATACCCTGCATCTCCTCCGTATCCAGAAAGAGAGCTGCGAGACTCGCGCTTCCCGATTTCCGTGCGCGCTTGAGGGCATCGATCAGGGCGTTTGGCGCGGCGAGTCGGGCCAAGGTTCGAAGGGAAGCGACCGGCAGAAACCGCTGGGCAAACGCCTTCCGCACGAGGTGAAGGCCTTCGGCCCTATCGGTGCGGGCGAGCGCGTAGGCCGCCGAGAGGAGCGCTTCGGCGGAGAGCCGGCGCAGGTCATTGCCCCGCCTGAGCTCGAGGTCAGCGTCGTCGCGCCGAATCTTCTCCAGAATCCGTACAGTCTCGAGCTGCAGCTTCCCGGTGACGGCGGCTGCCGACATCTGCCTCGGGCTGCGCCGGTAGCGAAGCAACGGGGTGGCGATGTATGCAAAAGGGGCTGCCCTGGACGCGCGCAGCAGAAGGTCGTAGTCGCTGCTATAGCGCAGCGTGGAGTCAAACTCTCCCGCCCGATCCAGAAGCGATCGGCGCGCGAGGACTGTCGGCGGGTGTACGAAATTTCCCGCCAGAAGCTTCTCGTAGACATGCCCCCAACGCAGGCTCACGGGTGCTTGAATGTCGTCAATCTGCATGATCTTTTCCATGGGGAACACCCCGGCAATACCGCCCGACTTCCGCAGTGACTCGTAGTAGGAATCGATGTGCGCGGGATCGAAGTCGAAATCGCCTGCCGAATCGTGAAATGCGCTGAAATTGCTGCAGACGAGCCCGGCCTCCGGCAGGGCCTGCAAGGCCGCGACTTGCATTCGGATGCGCTCGGGTCGCGCCAAATCATCGCCATCCATCCACGCAAGCAGTGTGCCCCGGGCCGCCTGCTGCCCCGCACTTCTGGCTGCGGCAAGGCCTCGGTTCGCCTGATGGACCACCTGGATGCGGTCTCCGAAGGGCGCCAGCGCGACCGGAGTCCCGTCGGTAGAGCCGTCGTTTACAACGATGACCTCGATATTGCCGTACGTCTGGTCGAGACAACTCTGCACCGCTGAGCCTACCGTCTCGGCGCAGTTGAATGCGGGGATTACGATGCTTACAAGCTCTTGGGAGACCACGGTTTCCTCGCCTCTGTAAGATTGCATGCCGCCGCATTTTTTAGGCTACAGCACCCGGCTGGCGGCGAAGGACGGGCCATTTATTGTACGTCCATCCACGCCATAGCCACTCGACAGGGCCGAACTGGTAGGAATTAAGCCACAGACGACTGAAGACGCATTGCAATGAGAAGAAGCCCAGCGCAAGGAGAAAGCATGGGGCGGAGCCAAGACGCCCAAGCATTCCGAGGCCGAATCCGTAGAATACGAGAGAGAGGAACAAGGACTGCAGCAGATAATTGGTCACGGCCATCCGGCCTATCGGGGAGAAAAACGACAGAAGTCTGCATCCCGCTCCGACCTGCCATGCCAGTGCAAAAAGCGCCGCGTAGCCTGCCGCAAGCAGCAGGGTACCCGCTTGCTGGAAGTAGAGCGCCAGCGACCGCCAGAAAGCAGGGTTGCCGATCCAGCCGGCACTTTCCTCCAGGCGTTCGATCTGCAGAGATTCGGTGAGGAGCAATCCACCGAGGAGTCCGATGACGGCCGTCCAGATCAAGCTGCGACGGTAGCGCCGAGGCTGGGCAAGGAATCCTGTTCGGACGACCGCCACGCCCATCATGAGACGTCCGAGAACGTAGACCTGGAGAGTGAGCAGGCCCCTCAGCGGATGGTCGATGAACCATAGTTTCTGCCAGCGCATTTCCATGATCTCCAGGTACCGGCCATGCTGGTACAAGGCCGGTAGATTGAGGTTTCCAAGGGTATCCCCTTGATGCGATCCGGTACCCATCACGCCCAGCACGCTGGCGGTCGGCATCGCAACGAGCGCTAGAACAATGCCGACTCCGGCGAGTGCAGCCGTCCTCCAGGATCGGACGAAGAGCAGGGCAAATCCACCCAGCGCGAAATACAGCAGGATATCGGCCGCCGGCAGCAGGGCCACGTGCAGCAGGCCGATCGCAAGGAGCCCGATCAGGCGACGTCGATAGACGCTCGCGGCATCGTCCACGCGATTTTCCAGGCGCGTCATTTGTATTGCGAAGCCGATCCCGAACAGTACGCTGAACAGCGTCTGGGCCTTTTCTTCGACGAATACACGCACGAGACGGTCGACCCAGCGATCCAACTCGGGGTTGATCAACACCCCGGCATCAGGGCTGGCAATCGATACGTCGGCCGCCAAGTGGTTCGCGTGGACCAACAAGACACCCAAAAGCGCGAAACCTCGCAGGGCGTCTAGGAGAAGAATGCGCTCCGAGACCGGAACCGGTGCCTTGGAATTCGGCCCAGAGTGAGGCGCACTCATTTACGTTCCGAGGTACATTTTCTATTTGATGCGATTATAGCGATAGCAATTCGGAAATCCCTACGCGTCAGCCAGATGTCAGCCTGCACTAAGCTTCGCTGAGGGACGCGCAAGAGCTCCCGTGCATTTTCGGGTGGCGCTTGACGTCGCACGGACTCCCGGGGGCTGGTACGCGAAGGGGCGCGTCGAGTAAACTACGCACTTGCTTTGTTCGCCTAGAATCGAGGAGCTACCCTGATGAACACAGTGGCCGTGGTGGGGCTCGGCTATGTAGGTCTTCCCCTCGCGGTGGAATTCGGCCGACTTTACCCGACCGTTGGGTTCGACCTCAACGCCGAGAAAATCGCTCACTACCGAAAGCACGTCGATCCGACGGGCGAAGTATCCTCGGACGCTCTGCGAGCGGCAGACAAGCTGACACCCACCTCCGATCCCGCTGCGCTAGCTACGGCTGATTTCATCATCATCGCCGTGCCTACGCCCATCGACTCCGCCCGCTTGCCGGATTTCGGCCCGCTTGTCGGCGCCAGCGAGATCGTGGGCCGGTACATGAAAAACGGGGCAATCGTGATCTACGAGTCCACCGTTTATCCGGGTGCAACCGAAGAGGTTTGCATCCCGGTACTGGAGAAAAACTCTGGGAAGAAATGGAAGCGGGATTTCAATGTCGGCTATTCGCCGGAGCGCATCAACCCCGGCGACAAGGAACACACCCTGACCCGCGTGGTGAAAGTCGTTTCGGGCGATTCACCCGGAACACTTGAGGCGGTCTCCAAACTTTACGGATCCGTCGTCACGGCGGGCGTGTATCGCGCCTCGAGCATAGCCGTGGCCGAGGCTGCGAAGGTCATCGAGAACACCCAGAGGGATCTCAACATTGCCCTGATGAACGAACTCGCAATCATCTTCAATCGGCTGGGTCTGGATACGCTCGAGGTCCTGCAGGCGGCGGGCACAAAGTGGAACTTCCTACCGTTCCGTCCCGGGCTGGTGGGCGGGCACTGCATTGGCGTAGATCCCTACTATCTGACGCACAAGGCGGAAATGATCGGTTATCACCCGGAAGTAATTTTGGCGGGGCGCCGCATCAACGACAACATGGGAAAATTCATCGCAGAGCAGGTTGTCAAGCAAATGATTCGCGCCGGGAGCCAGGTGCGCGGCGCGAAGGTCAACGTCCTGGGCCTGACATTCAAGGAGAACGTCCCCGATCTGCGAAATTCGCACGTCGTCGATGTTATCCGGGAGCTGGAGTCCTATGGCCTGGTGGTGGTGGTGCATGACCCGGTGGCTGATCCCGCCCATGCCATCGAGGAGTACGGCATTGCCCTGGTAGCTTGGGACGAGCTGCCGGTCGCCGACTCGACCGTTGTTGCCGTGGCACACAAGGAATTCCTGCGTAGGGACATAGCAGACTACATCAAGAAAACAGTGCCCAATGGGTGCTTCGTTGACGTAAAGGCTCAGTTTGATCCTGCAGCGTTGCGCGCTGCAGGCTTGAACGTGTGGCGCCTTTAGGACCGAACAATTTCCGCATGCTGTGGCGCGGAAAAAACCCGGACATGCCTTGGCGCCAGGCATGGCCCTTGGGAGGGGGCAAATGCATCTCATCGTCTCGCGCCATTTTGCAGTAGGGCGCTAGAGGCTCGGCCGATGCCCGCCGACCTTGTCAGCGTGGTGATTCCAACGTTCAATCGTGCTTCCCTGATCGGGCGGGCGATTGCAAGCGTTCTGGAACAGACGCACGGCGCGACCGAAATAATTGTCGTGGATGACGGATCAACCGACAATACCGCTGACCTAATCAGGGATCGCTACGCCGCCGAATCGCGCGTCAGGTATCTCGCGCAAGGTAATCAGGGCGTATCCGCGGCCCGGAACCACGGGTTCGCGGTGTCCCATGGGGACTTCATCGCGCTCCTGGATTCGGACGACATCTGGAAGCCCTGGAAGCTCGAGCTTCAAATCCGCTGCCTTCGCGCAGTTCCGGAAGCAGCAATGATCTGGACCGATATGGAAGCCCTCGATGCGGACGGCAGCGTCTTGAGCCGCCGCTATTTGCGGACCATGTACCGGAATTCCTATCGCTGGTTTCCGGACAAGTCCAGCCTTTTTTCCGACAGCCTGCCTCTGGTCGACATCTGCAACATCCCCGGGATAGCGGAGGCGGAAGACCGGTTGTACTGGGGAGACATCTTTTCCCAGATGATAATGGGCAATCTCGTCCATACCTCTACCGTGCTGCTACGGCGCAATCGCCTCGAGCAGGTGCGTGGGTTCAATGAGGAGCTGAAGGGTTCAGGCGAGGACTACGACTTTCACCTTCGCACTTGCCGCGCCGGGCCTGTCGCATTTGCCGACGTCTCTTCAATCTACTACCAAGTAGGCCGATCGGATCAGCTGACCCAACGTCCCTTTCGAATCTACATGGCGAGGAATTTTCTGAATACCATTACCCCCGTGCTGGAAACCGATGGGGACCGGATCCGCCTACCGGCTCGCATGCTCCGCGCCGTGCAGGCCTTCGCGAACGGGTGGGTAGGCTCCGAGAATTTGGAACTCGGCGAGACGGTACAAGCTCGCACATATATGCGCAGGAGCCTCGAATTCCGTTTCTGGCAGCCGAAGATGTGGGTGCTCTATTCGCTGACGTTGTTACCGCCCGCAGTCGCTCGTATCGTATTGACGTGCTTGCGCCGGGTGAAGCATGCTCTCCTGGCGCTGTCCCCGTTCAGGGGCTGATTCAGTTTCAAAAGCATCGTCGATCACACGCCTCATGCTCGCGATACGGAACCTGTTTCATTCCATCAGTCAGTTCTTCACTGGCTTCACTCTGATATTCCTGCTGGGGTTCGTCACTTTCCCGGTTCTGACGCGTTTGCTCTCGCGCGAGGAATACGGCATTTTGGGCCTTGTCACGACCACGATGGGAATCGCCGTAGCGATCGCCAAGGGCGGAATTTCGGATGGGATCATCCGGTACTACGGGGAATACGCCACCACGCCCGAGCGGCTCTCGGTCTTCACGTCCACCGTCCTGACCAGGGGCGCACTTCTGGTCGTGGTGGTGGTCGGTGCGTACATCGTCTCCATTCCGTACATCAACGCTCTCATCGGGGTGAGCCCCAGATATCTCAGTTGCTTTCTGGTCATGGCACTGTACCTTTTCGTCCGCCCCTTGGACATCATTGTCGGAAACTACCTCCGCTCGGTCGGCAAAATATTCTTTTTCAACGCCGTCAACGTTTCGACCAAAGTCCTCGAGATTGCGTTTGGTTTCACGCTGCTCCTGTGGCTTGTTCGTGAGCTTTACGGATATCTCCTCGGCGTGGCTTTGGCCGAGGTCTGTGCGATGGTGATCCTGTACCGATGGTTGTTCAAGAACTACCGCTTCGCATTTTCGCAGGTGTCCGGCTCCCTTGCCCGTGATCTGGTGAAGTTCGGGTTGCCATTGATGTTCACCGAATTGGCCTATCTATTCTTGTCCTACACCGACCGCTACATGATCATCGCCTTCCATGGGGAAGACATGCTCGGGCTATATTCGGTGGGTTATAACGTTCCCTCTTACGTGAACAATCTTGTGATGTTTTCCATATCCTACGCCGTCGTTCCAATATATACGGACCTGTACCGGCGAGAGGGTAAAGCCGCAACAGAGGAATTCCTGACTCGGGCGTTCCGGTATAGTCTCATCGGCGCGATTCCCCTGTGCGTGGGCTATGCTGCGATAGCGCACGACGCGCTCGTGACGCTCGCATCGGAGAAATACGCAGAGGCGGCCGGCTTCTCACCGATTATCCTGGCGGGGCTGATCTTCCTGGGTCTGAATTACATCCTTTATGCTGGCCTGTATCTGGAAAAAAAATCTGGGCAGATACTTGCGGCCATGCTTTTCGCTGTGGTCATCAATGTCAGCGCAAATCTGATTCTGCTGCCGCGGTATGGGGCGACCGGGGCGGCAATCTCAACCCTGCTCGCGTGCCTTGCTTCATCGGCTCTCATGGCGGTTCTGGGCCGCAGATACCTTCGGATCGAGATACCAATTTCTACACTCCTGTATTACCTTGCCGCTTCCGCAGCGATGTATTTTATACTCGCAGAAATCGAGACATCCCGACCTTGGCTGAATCTCGTCACAAAAATTCCCGCCGGAGCGCTCATCATGGCAGTGGCCATGATTGCACGGGAGCACGAGATTCGCGCGCACGCATGGAAGTTGATCAGGGGTGCGTCTGGAAAAATCACCTGATGCCGGATAACGCGCAAAACCCAGACGCCGGTTAGCATAAAGCGAGCATGTACGAAGGTTTCCCGCCCGAACTGGTAGCAGGGCTGCGATGCCCCTTGGATTCCGGTACCCTGCAGCTGACCGCGGAGGTCAGATTCCGCGAAAGCGTTCGGAACGGAACCCTGACGTGCGTCGTCTGCCAAACCGCGTATCCGATTGCCGAGGGTATCGCGACGTTGTTCGATCCATCCACTCTAGACAGCGTGAGCCGACACGAACTTGAGAGGCGCGATGGAGGGGCAGAGAAAGACAACTTCGAGTGGGAAAGGTCGACGCTGAGCCAGATGGAGGTCATCCCGGTAATGGAAGCGCTGCGGCCTTTGAAGGGGATGGTGGTGCTCGAGCTGGGGTGCGGCAAAGGTAGATTCACGACGGTCTTGGCGAAGGAATCAATGAGCGTCATCGCCGTGGATTTTTCCCTCGCAGTCTTGAGGAGGCTGGCATCGAGAATAGGACCGGGGTCGTGCGTCGGCCTCGTGCAAGGGGACTGCACGAAACCCATCGCCGCTACCGCAAGTGTCCAGCGGGTCCTTTCGACGCTGGTCTCCAACTTGCCAACCAGCGAGCATCGCAGAGCGATGCACAGGCTCGCTGCAACCGCACTCTCTCCGGAAGGCAAGTTTGTATTCACCGCGCATCACCATGGCCTGAAGCAACGCTTCCGCAATGCTCCCCAGCAAGGGCACTATCCGGAAAGCGGAATATTTCGCTACCTGCTCCGGCGCTCGGAGATTATCGAGGAATGCGGAGAATGTTTTGAGCGGATCCGGTGCCGCCCCATCCAGGTCACGCTCCCTGTGTTGGACCGGATTGGCTTTCAGGCCGTCAGGATCTCGAGAGTCGCCGAGAGGTTGCCGATCGTCAATCAGCTCGGCGAATTGCTGATGGCTGTAGGTGAGAGACCGCGTCAGCCGAGATAGGTGGCGGTCACGTGACCATCGAGAAATCGCCGCGGCAATTCAAGTCATACCCAGAGACTCGCGCGCCACGACGATTTGTAGAGCTACTCGTTTTTCTGGGATTTGCCTGCCTGCTCGGCGGTCTGGAAGGATGCGGCGGAACGGACAATCTTCAAATCGAGTCGGCGATACTCAGAAATCGAGTGGTCGTACTGGACGGGATCATCATGAAGAAGGTGCTTTACGTCGCCTTTTCCATGGGTTCTAGAAATGCCGCCGGGAGGAGTTTTCGCATTCAAGGGCGGCTCGTCCACGACGGCAGCGTCTTGTCCGAAAGCGCTGTCTTCTTGCATAGCGAGCGTACCGGAAATCTCGTCTTTGACCTCCCGTACGAGATACCCGACGGCCCTTACGTGATTTCGATGCAAGCGGTGGATGAGCACGGGAACGTGATAGGCCGAGGCTCTCAAACAGTGGAGCGATCCACCCTGTGGAGCGGTGCGGGCGTTCCACCCGAGCCTACTCTGGAGTCGATCGAGGAAAGCCCGCTCCCAAGGGAGGAGGCGGGCGGTGTTCTGCTAACCGGCGCCGACAAGGATCATGGATACGTCCTCTTTGCACGATCGCCGCTGATTTACGTGTATCCCGACAGCAAACCGAAACGAGATGAAGTCATTCGTTCCCTCTCTGCCCAGGCAGTAAGGAACGCAACCGTCACGTTGTCCGTTGCGATATACCCGGCGCGTACCCTCGGCAACCTCAGGATCAGCGTAAGCGACCTGAAGTCCAAAGACGGAATATTGCCGAGCGACCAGATACGCATGGCGTGCGTTGATTCCGTGCCGGACGCGACTGGTGCGCCGATAGGAACATTTCGATACATTCCGGAGCTGCTCAGGCCGATAAGCCCGAAAGGAAGCATCCAGCCCGACTGTAGGCGACTCTGGATCACGATCAAAGTGGGCCGCGAAGTGGTACCTGGAGAATATTCGGGAAAGTTGACCCTCGTCCCTGAGCGCGCCGCAAGCACCGAGCTCCCGATTACGCTGACCATCACGTCGATCGTGCTCGAGGACGTCCCCAGCGTGGACTATTGCATGCTGATGACTTACGAGTTCACCGAATTGACGATGCCCTGGTCGGAAGAGGAAAAACTGAGGATTCGGGCGGCCGCGGCAGCGGTACTGAGAGACTATAAAAATCATGGCATGACCACACTGTGCCTTCACTCGCCATTTGTCCTGATGACGGGGAGAGACGGAATGCCGGCACTGGACGACATCTTTGACGGCCTTCGAGCGGTCCGGGATGCCGGATTCAAAAGACCGATCGTCTGGTACATGGGGCACCTGGTTCAGACTTCAAAGCCTAGGCACCCCGGGAACATTCGCGGGTTTGATGAGAACACTCACTTAGAACGGTTGCGATATCTGGTCAAGACGGTTTCGGAGCACGCAAGAGCACATGGGTATCCGGAGGTCATTTTCCTGCCGATAGACGAACCCGACGATGCGAATCAGGACATTGAAGGCCGGCGCCGATCAATTACCCCTCTGTTGGTAAAAACGATCAAGGAATCCGGAGCGAGGAGTATGGTTACGGGAGAGCGGTATGATCAACTCGGTCGTCCCGACTACCTTGTATCAAGCCGCCTGGATCGGCGGGAACGGGACCGGGCCCATGCCGATGGAGCTCGATACTGGGTCTATGAAAACAAGGTCACAATGCAGTGCACGAGTCCGGTGTTTGCCCGATATCAATACGGCTACTTTGCCTGGCAGAACGACCTTGACGGCCTGTCGTCGTGGACCTTTCAGAACACTCAGAACGCGGCGGGACCGCCTGGACAAGCGAACCCGTCCGGACGATCCGGCCTAGACGTTTATCTGACCTATCCTGCTCCGCATGGCCCCGTTTCCACGATCAAGTGGGAGGCCATCCGGGAAGGGATCGAGGATTACAAGCTGGTCTACCAGCTTGTCAAACGTGTAAACCGGATGAAGGCGAAAGGAATGGATGCGCGGGAGTATCAGGCATTCCTGCACGGATTGAAGACCGAACAGCTGGAGCCTTGCTGTGACGCGACCTTGTGCAAGGCTCGCGAAGCTCGTGCTTTCGAACAGCGCAGGGATGCCCTCATCGCAATGATTTTGCGGGCAGAGGAGGGGCTGCGCTAGTTGTCAGAATCGCAGCTTGACGGGGCGGAAGGATCGCCTTCGGGCGACAAAGCGTGTCGAGGTCCGAGCATTCCACGCTTGACACGGGTATCCTTGCGACTTCATGATGTTGTCATAGACTTCACCAGTTATCGTTGATCGCAAATGGACTGGGCAATTTTGTTGTCGGTCTTCGCCGTGTGGCTTCTGGCCGGTCTGGCCGTGGCCTATTTGTTCGGCGGTTTCATCCGGGGGATCGAGGCTGCTGAGAGCACGGGTGAGTTGCGTCCCCCGGTGGTGAGCTATCTACGGCGCAACGGCCGGGCCAAGGCTGCCACCGGCGCACACGTCTTACTGCCTCAACCGAAGGTCCGGCGCAAGCTTGCCACCAGGCACTAGCAGGAAAGGCGGGATACAGTTCCTGCTCGCCCCGAAGGGGCGGTCGCTCCCAAAATCAGCTAGACTCGGCAAGTCGCTCGACTCGCTCGTGGGATAGAATTCGTCGCCGGACTCAACAAAGAGCCCGCTCCCCGAGGGGCTGCGGGCCGGGTGGACTGTTATGAAAGTCATGGTAACCGGCGGTGCCGGATTCATCGGATCCCATACTTCTGTAGCGCTGATGCAGGCTGGGTACGAGGTCGTGGTTCTCGACAACCTCTGCAATAGCCATGCAGCCGTGCTCGGCCGGATCGCACAGATTGCGGGCAAAGCGCCCGAGTTTGTAAGAGTGGATGTTCGCAATCTGGAAGCCCTGCGGGAAGCATTCTCGCAACATCGCTTCGATGCCGTGATTCACTTCGCCGGACTCAAGGCGGTCGGTGAATCGGTTGAAAAACCGATCGAATACTATGACAACAACGTTCAGGGGGCGCTAGCGCTGTGCCGAGCGATGACGGAGGCGCGAGTCGGGACCCTGGTGTTTTCCTCCTCGGCGACGGTGTATGGCAGCGCCGCCTCGGTGCCGATACGCGAAGATGCACCGCTCGGTCCCACCAACCCCTACGGTCATTCCAAACTAATGGTTGAGCGGATACTTTCGGATCTCGCGGCCTCCAATCCGGGCGCTTGGCGAATTGCCTTGTTGCGATACTTCAACCCTGCAGGTGCCCACCCGAGCGGCTTGATCGGCGAGGATCCTCAAGGAATTCCGAACAATCTCATGCCCAATATCGCACAGGTCGCTGGGGGCGTCCGCAGCAAACTCCGCGTATTCGGCAGCGACTACCCGACCCGCGACGGTACGGGAGTGCGCGACTATATTCACGTGGTCGACCTGGCGCGCGGGCATCTCGCGGCCCTGGACACCCTGCGACGCGAACCGCGTGGGTTCACGGTGAATCTCGGCACCGGAAGGGGAATCTCCGTGCTTGAGGCAGTGCATGCATTCGAGCGCGCCAGTGGTCGCAAGATTTCGATCGAGCAGGTGGCGCGACGCCCGGGCGACGTCGCCGAATCGTATGCAGACCCTTCGCTGGCCGAAAGCCTGCTCGGGTGGAAAGCCGCCCATGGACTCGACGACATGTGCCGCGATAGCTGGCGCTGGCAAAGCCTGAACCCTCTTGGGTACAGGCAGGTACAAGGGACCGAACGCGCGTAGGCGAGCGTCGTCGGTCGGACTGACAAGGGGACCGTTCGAAGATGAAAGTTCTCGTTACCGGAGCCGCGGGCTTTATTGGATCTACGCTGACGCACCGTCTGCTCGACCGCGGCGACCATGTCGTGGGGATCGACAATCTGAACGACTACTACGACGTGCGGCTGAAGCACGCACGGCTCGACCGCCTCAAGGCGCGACCGGGATTTGTTTTCCAGAAACTCGATATCGTCGAGCGCAGCCCGATGGCCGAGCTGTTCGCCGCGAGCAAGTTCGATGCGGTCGCACATCTGGCCGCGCAGGCCGGGGTGCGCTACTCAATCGAGAATCCCTCCGCCTACATCGATGCGAACCTCGTCGGCTTCCTCCACGTGCTCGAAGGCTGTCGCCATGCGCGCGTCGGGCACCTGGTTTTCGCCTCGAGCAGCTCGGTCTACGGCGCGAACACCCGCCTGCCGTTTTCCGAGCACGACAACGTCGATCATCCGGTATCCCTGTACGCCGCCACGAAGAAAGCGAACGAGCTGATGGCGCACAGCTACGCAAGCTTGTACGGAATGTCGTGCACCGGCCTGCGCTTCTTTACCGTGTACGGGCCCTGGGGACGGCCTGACATGGCCCTGTTCAAGTTCACCGAGGGAATCCTCGCCGGACGTCCTATCTCGGTCTTCAACCGCGGCGACATGGTGCGCGATTTCACCTACGTCGATGACATAGTCGAGGGCGTCATCCGGACCATGGACAAGCCCGCCGCGCCGGCCGCAGGCTGGAGCGGCGAGCGGCCGGATCCGGCGACGAGCTATGCGCCTTGGCGCATCTTCAACATCGGCAACAACCAGCCCGTGAAGCTGATGCGTTACATCGAAGTACTCGAGCAATGCCTCGGCAAGAAGGCCCAACTCGAGCTGCTGCCCATGCAGGCCGGAGATGTACCCGCGACCTTTGCCGATGTCGGCGAGCTGCAGCAGGCGGTCGGCTACAAGCCGCAGACGCCGATCGAGGTCGGCGTGCGGCGATTTGCCGAGTGGTACCGCGGCTATTACCGGAAGTCCCCGTAAGTGCAATACTTGAGCTGATGTGGTATCCCAACCCCGCCACGGTACGCTTGCACCACGAACGGCAGGTACGCACGCTGTACGCGTGCCTCGGCGTCTCGATCGCGCTGCACGGACTTGCGATGTTCTCGTTTCCGGCCTTGCGGCCCGCTGATCACCTAGATGATGCGCGGGCGCTGACCGCATTGTTTGCGTCCCGGACCGAGCCAGCCGCCGTCGCCGCGGTTCCCGTCCCCGGAAAACCTCGCGAGCGGCGTGAAGCCGAACCTCAGGCGCCGATCCAGACGCCCGTCGAATCCGCCCCTGTCGCTACGGCAGGGGAACCGACATCGGCCCAGGCGCCGGCTCCGCCGCCCCCGTCGCTGACGCCCAGTTCTTCGGAGCCGGCTCCGGCTGCGGCGGCTGCCAAGGTTCTCGCGGAGGTGCTCGACTCGAATGTGTTCGATGCCTACCGCCTAGCGTTGATCAACGCGGCGAAGCGTTACAAGCGTTACCCGGTGCAGGCGATGGAAAGAGGCTGGGAGGGGCGGGTCGAAATTCGCCTTGTAGTCGACGCGAACGGGACGATCAAGAGCGCACTGGTGAAAAGCTCGAGCCGGTATCAGATACTGGATGATCAGGCGCTCGACATGGTGAGAAAGGCGTTCAGCGCCATGGCGCAGGTTCAGCCCGCGCCGCGCGGACGCGAGTTCACGGTCGATGTCCCTGTGATTTTCGAGCTAAGGACGGGGTGATTCTCGCTCGACACGCAGTCCCGAGCTACTCCATGACACGCCGTGCCCCGTCAAAGCGCCGGCTCCAGTAGGCGGTGCGCATGTCCTCGATGCGCACCGCGGTTCCAGGCTTGGGTGCATGGATGAAGCGATGGTCGCCGAGATAGATTCCCACATGAGAGTAGGGACGCCGCTCGGTGTTGTAGAAGACGAGGTCGCCCGCTTCGAGTCCCGATCGAGTCACGTGTTTCCCCACCCGGCTCTGGGCGAGGGCGTTGTGCGGCAGTTGAACGCCGAAGGCTTCGCGGTACACATGGGCGACCAAGCCGCTGCAATCGAAGCCGGTTTCGGGCGACTCTCCGCCACGCCGATAAACTACCCCGGCCGTGGCGAGCGCCTGAAACACGAGCTCAGGGCTGCGCGGTGACGGCTGCGGGGGGGTGGCGCAGCCGTAGATGACCAAAACGCTGAAAAACAAATAGTTGCAGCGCATAACTAAAGTACCTTAGACCATCGTGCCATGACTGTAAAGCGGCTGACGGCATGCGGATCGAGCTCACCTTCGCGCTCCAACGTTATAGGGTTCAGAGGGGCACGTCCCGGAGAAAATCCTCATGAGTGAGCAGCTCGAGGCGATTTTCGGCCCGACCGGGCCGCTCGCCGCGAAAATCCCCGAGTACCGCGTCAGGGCGCAGCAGTTTCAGATGGCGGCTCGGGTTGCCGAGGCGATCCGGGACAACGCCGTTCTGCTGTGCGAGGCGGGAACCGGCACCGGCAAGACTTTCGCCTATCTCGTTCCGGCGCTTCTTTCCGCAGGCAAAGTGATCATTTCAACGGGCACCAAGACCCTGCAGGATCAGCTCTACCGACGGGATTTACCGACGGTGCGCGCAGCGCTAGGCGTTCCGGCCACTACGGCCCTCCTCAAGGGGCGCGCCAACTACGTTTGCCACTATCACCTCGAGCGCCATCTCGACGCCCATCAGCATGGGCGCGAGGTCGAGACCGATTTGCGGCGGATCGCGAGTTTCGCGCGAGTCACCCGCACCGGAGACAAGAGCGAGCTTGCCGAGGTGCCGGAAGAAGCGCGAGCCTGGGATCTGGCGACCTCGACCCGGGAGAACTGCCTGGGGCAATCGTGCCCGCGGCATCGCGACTGCTTTGTCATGGCCGCGCGGCGCGAGGCGCTTGGCGCCGACCTCGTGGTGGTGAACCATCACCTGTTCTTCGCCGACGTAATGCTCAAGGACGAGGGGATGACGGAACTCCTTCCCGCGTGCAACACCGTGATTCTCGACGAAGCGCACCAGCTTCCGGACACGGCAACCCTCTTTTTTGGGGAGACCTTGTCCACTGCGCAGCTCCTCGAGCTGTCGCGCGACGTTCGCGCCGAGACGCTCGCGGGAGCCGGAGATACGCCGGAGGCGCAGCGGCTCGTCGCAGCCCTCGAGAAGGCGGCGCGCGACCTTCGGCTGGCCCTGCCCAAGGAAGGCGTGCGTCTCGCCGCGGCTTCGGCAGTCCGGGAGTGCGGGTTCTCGGACGCGCTCGCCGCGCTCGGCTCTGCCCTGGCATCGCTGAACGGCGCCCTCGAAGTCCTCGCCGAAAGAAGCGAGGGTCTCGCGCGATGCTGCGAGCGCGCGAGGCAGGCACGAGCCATGCTCGAGCGCTGGCGGGACGAAGACCGCACCGACCTGGTTCGATGGGTAGAAGTGCTGGGCCACTCGCTCAGGCTGAACGCCACGCCCCTTTCGATCGCCGAGATCTTCCAAAAGCAGCTCAACAGCAGGCCGCGCTCGTGGATTTTCACCTCGGCCACGCTCGCCGTCGCGGGCGACTTCGGGCACTACAGCAAGGAGATGGGCCTGCGCGACGCTCGCACAGCCTGCTGGGGCAGCCCATTTGACTATGCGTCCCAGGCTCTGCTCTACGTTCCGAAGAACCTCCCCGATCCGAACAGCGAGGAGCACACGCGCGCGGTCGTTGCGGCCTCGCTTCCCGTGATCCGGGCGAGCGGGGGACGCGCCTTTGTCCTGTTTACGACTCTGCGCGCGATGCGGCTCGCTCACCGGTTGTTGCGCGAGGAGTTCGACCGTGAAGGACTCCCGTTTTCCTTGATGCTTCAAGGTCAGGGCTCCCGCAGCGACCTTCTCGAGCGCTTTCGGACCCTAGGGAACGCCGTTCTGGTGGGAAGCGCCAGCTTCTGGGAAGGAGTGGACGTGCGGGGCGAGGCCTTGTCGGTGGTGGTCATCGACAAGCTTCCGTTTGCGCCACCCGACGATCCGGTTCTCGCCGCGCGGCTCGAATCGCTGGAGCGCGGCGGTGGCAATCCCTTTCTCGACTATCAGCTGCCGCAGGCCGCCATTGCTCTGAAGCAGGGTGCGGGGAGACTGATACGGGACGAAGCCGACCGGGGCGTGCTGGTAATCTGCGACCCGAGACTGCTCGGCAAGCCCTACGGCAGACGAATCCTCGCCAGCCTCCCGCCGATGAAGCTGGTGCGCGAGCTTGACGAGGCCGTGCTCTTTCTCAAGCGAAACGCCGAGGCCCCGGGCCGGTCCGCGGTCAGCGGCCGAGCTGACTGAGCACGCTCTTTAGCTGCTCGCTGTCGGGAAAATTCTTTCTCAGGATCCGCTCGGCGTCGTCTCGCAGGTCCGCCATCCCGAGCGCGTTGTAGGCCTGGATCATGATAAGGAGGGCTTCCTCCTGGGCCGGGGCTTCGGGGTAGTTTCTCAGCGCGTATTGCGCGCGGTTGGCCGCGGCGACGTACGCCTCCCGCTTGATGTACCAGCGGGCGACATGCACCTCGTGAGAAGCGAGCGCGTTGACGAGGTATTTCATGCGCGCGAGCGCATCGGGTGCGTATTTGCTTTCGGGAAAGCGCTGCGCGAGGTCCTTGAACGCATCGAACGACTCCCGCGCCGACTTGGGATCGCGCTCGGTTCGATCCTGCCGGGACAGCTTGCTCAGCATGCCCAAGTCCTCGTTGAAGTAAGCCAGGCCCTTGAGGTAGTACGCGTAGTCGACGTTGGGATGATTGGGATGGAGCTTCATGAAACGCTCGGCCGCCGCGACCGCGGAAGCCTGCTCGTTCTGCTTGTAGTAAGCGTATGCGATCTCCAGCTGGCCCTGCTGTGAGTAGCGCCCATAGGGGAAGCGCGCCTCCAGCGTCTCGTAGCGCTTGATCGCGAGGTCGTATTGGCCGCCGTCGAGAGCTTCCTTCGCCTCGGAGTAGAGTTTCTCGACCGACATGCTCTTGGTGGGGTCCTGCTTGTCGAGGAACGAGCAAGCCGCCAAGGCCGCTGCCAGGACGAGGACGAATAAAGCTACACTACGTTTCACGATGGTTCGGTCGGAAGAATCGGGAAATTATACCGCGGTGAGGGTGAGGCGACGCGTTCCCGAGGCCCTCGCGGGACTACGCTTGGACCAGGCCCTCGCTCAGATGTTTCCCGAGCATTCGCGAAACCGCCTGCAGAGGTGGCTGAAGGATGGGCACGTCAGCCTCGATGCGCACTCCGCCAAGCCCAAGCAGAAGATCTGGGGCGGGGAGCAAATCGAGATCCGCTCGCAGCCGGGCCCTTTGGACGCGGCGCACCGTCCCGAGCAAATCGCCCTCGACATCGTCTACGAGGACGACGACGTCCTGGTGATCAACAAGCCGGCCGGCCTGGTCGTTCATCCCGGAAGCGGCAACTGGAAGGGAACGCTGCTGAATGCGCTTTTGCACCACTCACCGCGGCTTGCCGCGATTCCCCGCGCCGGGATAGTGCACAGGCTCGACAAGGACACGAGCGGGCTCCTCGTAGTGGCGAAGACTCTGAGAGCGCAGACCGAGCTCGTGCGACAGCTCCAGGCGAGAACGGTGAAGCGCGAATACCTGGCCCTGGTGCACGGAGCGGTGCGCAAAGACGGGGAGGTCAACGCACCGGTGGGCCGCGATCCGCGCAACCGCACGCGCATGGCGGTGGTGCCGGCGGGGCGCTCCGCGCTGACCCGCTACAAGGTAGCGAAGCGTTTCGCGCATGCCTCGCTGCTCGAGTGCAGCCTGGATACGGGAAGGACGCACCAGATCCGCGTGCACATGCAGTCGCTCGGCCATCCTCTGGTGGGCGATCCGGTTTACCGCGGCGGGCGCAGGAGCGAGGGGGAAGGCGCGCGGCTCAAGCGCCAGGCGCTGCACGCTGCGCGTCTGGAATTTTCCCACCCTGTTTCCGGCGCGCGCAGGCGCTTCGCAGCGCCCTTGCCCGAGGATTTCCGGGCCCTGCTGAACTCGCTTCAGTGAGGGGCGCGCCGCATCCCGACTGGATCGTTCCCGATTGGCCTGCGGCAAGGCGGGTTCGGTCGCTCGTCACCACTCGCTCCGGAGGGGTGAGCTCCGGAGCTTTCGCGAGCCTGAACCTGAGCGCGCGTGTCGGCGACGATCCGGGCTGCGTCTCGCGCAACCGCGCCATTCTTCGCGCCTGCCTTCCCGCGGAACCGGCGTGGATCAGGCAGGTGCACGGGACAGCGGTGATCGACGCGGCGCAGGCGACATCGGAGAGCGAAGCCGATGGAGCGGTTACCCGGCTTTCGGGTCGGGTGTGTGCCGTCATGACAGCAGATTGCCTGCCGGTCTTCCTGAGCGAGCGCACGGGGCGATCAGCGGGGATCGCGCACGCCGGATGGCGGGGGCTGGCGGGCGGCATCATCGAGAGCGCCGTGCGGGCGATGGGCGCGCCCCCCGGAGATCTGCTCGCCTACATCGGACCGGGTATCTCGGCCTCTTGCTACGAGGTCGGAGAGGACGTCCGCAACGCCTTTGTGGATGAGGACGCGAGTGCCGCGGCTTCGTTTGCGCCGTGCCGCGACGGAAAGTATTTCGCCGATCTTTACGCCCTCGCCAGGGCACGGCTCGCAGCGGCGGGGGTCACCGAGGTCCGTGGCGGAGAGTTCTGTACGGCGAGCGACGAGCGCTTCTTTTCCTTTCGGCGAGACCGCACAACCGGCAGAATGGCGAGCCTCATCTGGCTGGAGGATGACTAGCGCATGCCGACACTCGCCTGGATATCCGGGGCTGCCGTGGCCGGCAGCGTCATCAGCATCGCCATCGCCGCGCTCTTCGCCCTGTCGGCGCCGGCGAGCTGGGTTCCGGCGCTGGTGAGCTTCGCCATCGGGGCGCTGCTCGGCGCGGTATTCCTTGAGATCCTGCCCCACGCCATCGGCAGCGCGGGAAGCCTGCAGGCGACCCTCGCCACCGTGCTTGCCGGCATTCTCGGGTTCTTCGTTCTGGAGAAACTCGTACTGTGGCGGCATTGTCATGTCGAAGACTGCGAGGCCCACGACCACCATACCGATCCGAACGATCGCGGGCGCAGCGGCCTGATGATCATCATCGGCGACGCATTTCACAATTTCGTCGACGGGGTATTGATCGCGGCGGCGTTCATGCAGAGCGTCGAGCTCGGCATTGTCACCGCGGCTGCGATCATCGCGCACGAGATCCCGCAGGAGATCGGCGACTTCGTGATCCTGCTGCACTCCGGCTACGGCAAGGCTGCCGCGCTCGCGCTCAACCTGCTGTCCAGCCTTGCCATGCTGGCCGGCGCGCTCCTCGCGTACTTCACGCTGCAAGCGGCGCAGGAATGGATCGCCACGGTGCTCGCGCTCGCCGCCGCCAGCATGATCTACGTCGCTGTCGCGGATCTCATCCCGGGACTGCACCGGCGCCCCGAGCTGGGCGCCACCGCGCAGCAGGTCGTGCTGATCGCGCTCGGCGTTGGCCTGATCTGGCTGGTCGGCGATCTAGTCCGGGCGGCATAGCCTCACCATCGTCGCCGGCTAGAGCATCGCCGAGCCCCCGTCGACCGCCAGAGTCTGGCCGGTCATGAAGGCCGCGTCGTCGCCCGCCAGGAAGCTCACCGCGCCGACCAGGTCCTCGGGATGCTCCTCGCGCTGAATCGCGCGGGCCCGGATGCTCTCCGCGTGGTTGCGGAGGTGCTCGGGCCTCCCCGCGGTTGCGTCGGACACGGTCAGACCCGGAGCGATGGCATTGACGGTAATGCCGTCCCGGCCGAGCTCGCGGGCCAGGCCGCGGGTCATCGCGATCACCGCGCCCTTGCTCGCGATGTAGTGCAGGAAGTCGGGTACCCCTTTCAGCGGCGCGCCGGAAGCGAGGTTGATGATGCGCCCGCTTTTTTGCCGCCGCATCTGCGGTGTCACGGCCTTGCAGCACAGGGCGACGCCCAGAACGTTGATCTCGAGCAGGCGCTTCCATTCGCCCGCCGAGATCTCCTCGAACGGCCCCAGCTTGACCGTGGCGAACATCGCCGCGCAATTCACGAGGATGTCGATGCGGCCGAATGCCTTCAAGGTCTCCTCGGCCATCGAGGCCGTGTCGGATTCCGAGGAGACGTCGACCTTGAGGCCGAGCGTGCGCGCTCCGGCTTTCGCCAGCTCGGCCGCCGCGACGTCGTAGCCCGCGAGATCGGCGATTGCCACGCTCGCTCCGTCCGCGGCCAGGCGCGCCGCCATCGCCTTGCCGATGCCTCGTCCCGCGCCGGTCACGATTGCGGTCCTGCCGCTCAGGTTCATGACGGACTCCTCGCGTTGATGGTAACTGATAGCATGCCGCCGTGCGAAAGGAAGCAATCTTGCTTGGTGTTCTCGCGGCGATCGCGCTCGCACTCGCCGACGCAAGTCAGGCGCAGGATGCTCAAGAAGAGGCGTACGGCGCGAAATTCCAGACTACCTACGTGTGGCAGCGAAAGTATCCCTTCGGAGCCGCGTACACGGGTACCAACAGCCTCTCCCCGGACATCGAGAAGAGCTATTCGTTTACCGCGACTGCCGCACTCGGCGCGCGGACCTGGCACGGGGGCGAGGTCTATTTCGATCCCGAAGTCACGCAGGGTGTGCCGCTGTCCCGCCTCACGGGTCTGGGCGGGTTTACCAACGGGGAAATTGCGCGCACCTCCGGCCCGACTCTCACCTTGTACGCGGCTCGCCTGTTCGTACGCCAGACCTGGGGCCTGGGCGGCGAGCAGGAAGCCGTCGAACCGGATGCCAATCAGCTGGCGGGAAGCGTCGAGCGGCGCCGGCTGGTGCTCACCGTGGGCAAGCTCTCCGTCCAGGACCTGTTCGACGACAACGCCTACAGCCACGACCCGCGCACCCAGTTCCTGAACTGGTCGTTGATGACCTACGGCGCGTACGATTATGCGGCCGACGCGCGAGGCTATTCCTGGGGCTTTGCCCTCGAGTATTTCGACGACGCCTGGGCGCTGCGCGCCGGTCGGTTCATGATGCCCAAGCAGACGAACGGCCTGGCACTGAATCCGCGTATTTTCGCGAGCTTCGGCGACCAGATCGAACTGGAGCGCTCGCACACCCTTGCCGGCCAGCCGGGCAAGCTGCGAGTGCTCGCCTACCGGAACCAGGCGGACATGGGCGGATACCGCGACGCCATCGCCGACGCGAGCGCGAGCGGCGGGACCCCCGACCTCGCGACCTCACGCCAGACACGCGTGAAGTACGGATTGGGCGTCAACCTTGAGCAAAATATCTCCTCTTCCGTTGGCGCGTTCGCCAGGGCCAGCTGGAACAACGGCGAAGTCGAGACCTTCACGTTCACGGAAATCGATCGCTCCCTTTCCGCGGGGGTGCTGATCAAAGGAACGGGTTGGAACCGCGCGGCGGACTCGATCGGCGTCGCGCTCGTGAGGAACGACATTTCGGTTCCGCATCGCGACTATCTCGCTGCGGGTGGACTGGGGTTTTTTCTGGGCGACGGCCAGTTGCACTACCAGTACGAAGGCATCTTCGAGACCTTCTACAGCTTCGCGCTAGTGAAGGACACCTGGCTTTCCGCCGACTTCCAGCGAATCCTCAACCCGGCCTACAACGCCGACCGCGGCCCGGTCAGCGTCGTCTCCGCGCGGTTTCACTACGGATTCTAGGACGGCACCGAGGTCAAACTAGTTTCGGATGGACCGCGGCAAACAGCCGCGTTTCGCCATTGGCATGCCGCAACCACCAGACTGCGCCCTTGGCGAAATGCCAGTCGGCCTCCGCGCCCGAGAGCAGCGTCGCGGCGAGGCGGCCCAGCGTGGGCTGGTGCCCCACGACCAATACCACCTTCGCGCGCGTCGGCCAGCCGATCGCCGCGATGATCTCCGCGGGAATCGCGTTGGTGCCTACCACGGCGGTGCTGTCGAATGGGACACCGAGCGCCGCCGCCGTCTCCTGGGCGCGCACCGCAGGGCTCACCAGAATCTCGCAGCGCTTGGGCAGGCGCGGCTTCAGCCAGGCGGCGATGCGTCGCGCCTGGTCACGGCCGTGCTTGGTCAGCTTTCGCGCGGAGTCGGGGCTGCCGTCCTCGGCTTCCGCGTGCCGCCAGAGAATCAAATCCATTGGAGTATTATCGGGGAACGCTCTCGTCTGAACAGGGCGATACCTACCAAAGGAGACGATCGATGGCCAAAGCTGAGGGAGTCTACCGGATCACCGAGGTGATCGGCACCAGCACGACGTCGTGGGAGGATGCGGCGAAACGGGCCGTGGAGACTGCGTCCAAGACCTTGCGTGACCTGCGTGTTGCCGAAGTGGTGAAGCAGGACATGAAGATCGAAAACGGCAAAGTTGCGGCTTACCGTACCCGCGTGCTGCTTTCGTTCAAGTACGCGAAGTAGGTTCCGCGATGCCGGCTATTCCTTGCCGGACGCGGAGATGGCTTTACGAATGAAAGCCTTCCGCTCGTTCTTGTCCTCGATTTCCTCGGCGATCAGCAAGTAGAGTTCTCCGGGGTCGCGCGCCTTGGCCGCGGCGCGCTTCACCACGATCCTGGCGACCGCGCCGATGTACTTGGAGAGAGCCGCCTCGGCCCTGGCGAGCGTTTGTGGATCGATGCTCGACGGCGCCGACTGCGTGGCGCGCGCCAGAGTAGGATCGCCCAGGGGTACCGATTTGTCACCCGAGAATTTCTTGACGAACGCGGCGCGCTCCTTTTCGTCGCTGATGTCTGCCGAGACTATTTCCGCGAGGGCTGCGACGGTGTAGGTTTTCTTCGCGGCGGCCCTGATCACGACCGGGGCGATGGGACCGATGTGCTTGGCTAGCTCGGTTTCGATCCTCTTCAGGGTTTCCCTGTCGAACACCACCCCGGTCGGCAGGGTGGTCGGCGGAGTCGAGACCGGGGTGGACCTCTCGATTTTCACGGTCTTTTGGTCGGCGCTGGCGAGCCCCGGCAGCGCGGACCTCAGCTCCGGCACCGACTGCGGCCGCTGCTCTTCGTGTGGTGTCAGGGACCAATCGATGGCGGCCAGCAGATCCGCGCTGTAGCTGCTGCGGTTCGCGGCTTGCGCCGCCGGAGGCAGCATGTCCTGGCGCACCCGCGCCACGGCTTCGACCGGCCGCTTGCCGGTGATCATCCAGTACAGAACCCCCCCGAACGCGTAGAGATCGCTCCAGGGCCCCTGCTGCCCCTGCGAGTGATATTGCTCGATCGGCGCATATCCGGGTGTGACGATCGCGGTGAGTTCGCCGGCGGACGCAGTCGAGCGCGCTGAGCCGAAGTCGAGCAGCACCGGCGAGCCGTCTTCACGGATGAAGATGTTGCTGGGCTTGATGTCGCGGTGCAGGTAGCCGGCGCGGTGCACGACCTCGAGGCCGTCGAGCAGGGGCCCGGCGATCTCGAGGACGGCACCTTGTGCGAGCGGCCTGCGGCTGCGAATCCACTCTCCCAGGGGTTGTCCCGAGACGAACTCCATCACCATGTAGGCGGTGCGGTTCGCTTCGAAGAAGCGCAGGACCCGAACGATGTTCGGATGGCGGAACGAGGCGAGAGTGCGCGATTCGTCCAGGAA
>Ga0137409_10001358_pt1 | contig 26499 bp, 20 predicted proteins | sample CZODoug1_16funga_FD_122059 | JGI IMG/M metagenome (GOLD analysis project Ga0137409, IMG submission 122059) | Vadose zone soil fungal communities from Angelo Coast Range Reserve, California, USA - CZODoug1_16fungal (Hybrid Assembly) | ecosystem: Environmental > Terrestrial > Soil > Vadose zone...
GCGTGGTTTCGATCGCTCCAACAATTCTCGCGACAGATAAACGAAGCCGCTGCCGTAACCTGACAGCATCCACTTGTGGCCCGTCGCGCCGAGCGCGTCGATCTTCATGCGCTTCACATCGATATCAAAAGCTCCCGCCGACTGGCTGGCGTTGACTACCAGCGCATGCCCACCTTTCGCGTTCCCTAACGCTTCAAGGTCCATTCGCAAGCCATTGGAATACTGAACATGACTCAAACTGATAATCCCGGTCCGCACGTTCATTGCCGCGACAACGTCATCGATGCGCACTTCGCCGACAACCGACTTCACCAGCTGAACCGGAATGCGGCGATTCATCCACGGAAGCGTCGTAACCGGAAACTCGAGATCGCAGGAGATAACTTCGCCGTGGGTTTCCAACGCATCGACGATGACGTTCATTCCTGACGATGTATTAGTCGTGAGCGCAATCTCGTCCGGCTCAGCATTAATAAGCGCCGCGACCTTGCGTCTCACATCCTCGCGTTTCGCTAGCCACTCGTCCCAGTGAATATCGCCATCGTTCATCATCTGCTGGTAGTAGTTAGTCGCCGCCGCCATCGTCGCGCGCGACAGCGGCCCCGCCGCCGCGGCGTTCAGGTAGGTTGAGTTTTCCGTCACCGGAAACTGTTTGCGAATCTCGTCCCAGTTGATCATGTGAGGCGAAGATACACGATCAATACTTCGCTGAGGTAGCCCAACCGTTAAGCTATCAGGCGGGAACCAAGTGCGAAGCAAAGAATCTTTCATAATGCGTGACTCATGACTTCCGTCGGTTCGCTGGCGGTTTTAACGAGGTGTATAGTTATATGCAGGAGTCAAGGGATATGAATGTGGGAAGAATAGTTGCTTCGGTCACAATAGAAAACGCAGCCGATCTTTCCAAGGGCGTAAAGTGTGACGCCCTTGTGGACACAGGTGCGTCTTTGATGGTGTTGCCGAGTGCTTGGAGGGATCGCTTCGGCGATCTGGTAGCCGGAATAGAAATCGAGGTTGAAACAGCTACTCAGGAAACTGTGAGAGCTGAGGTTTGTGGACCGGTCCGAATCCAGATCGAAGGATTCCGTCCCATCTTTAACGAAGTAGCCTTTGTAGAAATGAAACCCGAAGACGGTGAGTACGAGCCACTAATTGGTTACATCGTCCTGGAGCAGAGCTTGGCGGATGTTGACATGCACGGCCATCGGCTCGTTCCGATCAAGCACATGGATTTGAAGTGATCCTCATTTCGCGAGCGCCACCTTTGCATTTGCAACCCGAATGAAAAAGAACTACGACTTTTCCAAAGCGGTGAAAAATCCGTACCGAGCTGCTTCGATCGCTACCGCCTATTTTGATAGAAATGTTTTTAGCGATATTTGCGAGCTTAGGATAGGTTTGACCCACGAGGACGTTGCGGTAATCGAACAAGCAGTGCGGTCTCGGTCAGTACTGATACCTGCAAGCATTACACTTTTTGAAGAAACAATTCGTGTGCTTCGAGAGTCTGATGAGAAATATCATCAGCACATCAAAACTGTTTTCGGCTTGATTCATAGCGCGTAAATGGTGAAGCCTCCTAACCAATTATTGAAGGATGATTGCTATAGTTATGCCGAAGGTCGTCCATATGAACGGATGACGCCGACTCCTCCTAAGTTGAAGGACATTTTAGACCTGTCGAAAAACAGAGCAGACTTACTAACCTTAGCTGACGAAATAACCGAACGCTTTCGCGATTCGGCGACCAATATCACTAATGGTCTCTTGGCTGCAAGAGTCGCCGGCGAGGGCCAAAATATAGGAACGCCAGATGACTTTGGCGAAGTATGGAGCGGACTCTCACCCACAATGATCGAGGGAATTCTGAGTCAGGTGCCTCGGACGATCCGTAGGCTGTGCAAAAAACGTGGTCTCGACAAGATGCTAGAAGTCAAAAGCATTCGACTCTATTCCATCTACTACGCCTGGCTGATTCACTCAGGATGGTTCGGAGTGCAAGGGGATCCGCGAAAGATGAAAGAAGGTGACGTGGGAGACTTCTTTCATGCTGTGCAAGCTTCTGCGGCTACTATATTCGTAACTCAGGAGAGCAAAGACAAACGGGATAGACTGCCATTTATTCTCAATCAAGTACCGACAGCGGAATTTACTATCATGGGTCTAAGCGAGTTCGTAGAGTATCTGAGACAAGACCCGACCTTCAGTTCCTGAGCACCGGTGCCTCAAGCCACAGCGTCGCGAGTGGCGGCAGCTTAACCATGGCGGAATATGGCTGGCCGTGAATTGGTTCCGCTTCAGCCTTGATCGACTGCGGTATTTTCACTCCGCTCCCTCCATAAACTTCAGCGTCGGTGTTGGCGAGCAAGCGATAGGTTCCCTTACCCGGAAGGCCGAGGCGATGGTTTTCGCGGAGCACCGGAGCGAAGTTGCCGACGCAGATCAGCTCGCGGGCTGTTGATGACGATCGGTCCTTTGACGACGACTCGGTTGTTACTGGTCTGCGGATGAATGAGACGATATTCTCCGCTGCGTTGTTCGCGTCGATCCACTGAAAGCCCGTCGGCTCACCGTCTGCTTCCCAAAGCGCGTTCTTCTTCTGGTAAATGCGATTGAGATCGCTGATTAGAGTTTGTATCCCGTGGTGCGCCGGGTCTTCGAGCAGATGCCAGTCGAGGCTTTCGGTTTCGTTCCACTCGCGCCACTGCCCAAACTCGCCGCCCATAAACAGCAGTTTCTTGCCCGGATGTGCCCACATGTAGGCGTAGAGCGCGCGGAGATTCGCAAACTTCTGCGTCACATCCCCGGGCATCTTGTTCAAGAGCGAGCCCTTCATGTGTACCACTTCGTCATGGGAAAGCGGCAGAATAAAGTTTTCACTCCAGGCATAAAGCAAACCAAACGTTAGCGCGTTGTGATTGCCGCTGCGGAAGAGTGGATCGGTTTGAAAGTATTTGAGCGTGTCGTGCATCCAGCCCATGTTCCACTTGAAATCGAAGCCCAGCCCGCCGGCATAAACGGGATGACTAACCTGCGGCCAGGCGGTCGACTCTTCCGCGATCATCATCACGCCGGGACACTCGCGATGGACCACCTCATTCAATTCTTTCAGCAACGAGATCGCTTCCAGATTCTCGCGTCCGCCAAATTCATTCGCCACCCACTCACCTTCCTTGCGGCTGTAGTCGAGATAGAGCATCGACGCCACCGCGTCCACGCGCAGGCCGTCGAGATGAAACTCCCTGAACCAGTAGAGCGCATTCGCAATCAGGAAGTTTCTCACTTCGTTGCGGCCGTAGTTGAAGATGTATGTACCCCAGTCGGGATGTTCACCCTTGCGCGGATCGAGATGTTCGTAGAGCGCCGTGCCGTCGAAGCGCCCAAGCGCAAAAGCGTCTTTGGGAAAATGCGCGGGCACCCAGTCCATGATCACGCCGATGCCGCGCTGATGCAGGTAGTCGACGAGATAACGAAAATCATCTGGCGTGCCGTAGCGAGCGGAGGGCGCAAAGTAGTTGCCGACCTGATAACCCCACGATGGGCCATAAGGATGTTCCTTCAACGGCAGAAACTCGACGTGCGTGAAGCCTGTCTCCAAAACATACTCGGCGAGCGGTTCAGCCATTTCGCGATAACTAAACGGACGATTCTCTGCTTCAACCTGGCGCCGCCACGATCCAAAGTGAACTTCGTAGATCGAAAGCGGCCGGCGAAAGTGTTCGCGACCGGCGCGCTTCTTCAACCAACGCGAGTCACGAAAGCGGTACTTCGACTCGTAAACAATCGACGACGTGTCAGGCGGTGCTTCGGCGTAGAATCCATAAGGGTCAGCCTTGAGAAACGGCGGCAGTCCCGGCGCCTTGATCTCATACTTGTAAAGCTCGCCTGCCTTGAGTTTCGGAATGAAGAGTTCCCAAACACCGGAATCGCCGAGACGGCGCATCGGGTTTTGCGTGCCGTCCCAGGAATTGAAGTTGCCAACCACGCTGACTCGCTCGGCCGCCGGCGCCCAAACGGCAAACGAAACTCCATCGACGCTTTCATGGGTAATTGCATGCGCGCCGAGCTTCTCGTGGATCCGTTCATGCTTTCCTTCACCGAAGAGGTGGAGATCGATGGCGCCGAGTGTGGGCGAGAAGTCTTGTTTGGGCGGCGACGGTTTTGGTTTGCGCTTCGTGGTTGCGCGTTTGGGCGCAGCCTTAACCGTACCTGACGCGCGGGCTTCCGCCACGCCCTTGGTGACGCGCCTGTTGCTCTTTTCTCGACTTGCCTTTGATTTCTTTGCCATCTAACTGCTGCTTACGGTAGGGGCACGGCATGCCGTGCCCTACCTGCCTACGTTTGAATCTTCTCGGCGAGCTCCGCCTTATTGTCGGCCATGGATTCAAAGCTAAGCGGCTCAACCAGCCGGCGATAGATGTCTGCGCCGTTGCCCAGTTCCCGACGATTGCTGTGCGCTTGGGCCAAGATCTCTAGAAATCGCGAGCGCGGCGACGCGAGCCCAAGTTGATTCATCAGATCGATGGCCCGACCGGCGTATTTCAAAATCTGCACTGGCTCGATCCCCGCAAGGTCGCTGAAGAACCAACCACAGCTCATGTACATCAGCAACGAATTCCGTTGTAGCTCCAGAAACAGCAGCGCTTCTTGTTCTTCTTCATGCGTCAACTGGCGAGGCGCATGCCGATGAATAAACTCTGCGCGCGATTTTCTTTCGTCGAGTATCAGATCGATCGCGGCCTCACGTGCCGCCCACGGATCGATGAACAGCGCACCGCGGGTTGCTTCAAAGGCGGCGGCAGCTTCATCGCGCAAATAGTCGAGCGCTTTTCGCAGCGGCGTACGCCAGGACTGGTTCCAGCCGGGCTCGCCACCGGTTTGACAGCCGCAATCGCGAATCCAGCGGCTGACACCGTGGGTACAACTCCACGAGCTCCCTTCGCCTTGTGGGCGAGTGCTGATTTCGACTTCCATTTCCGGTGGGTGCCGATCCAAATATTCGCCATAGTTTGTGATCGCAAATCCGCGCGCGGGCGCATCGACCGTCAGCGCGTAAGCCAGGCAAAGTTCGCCAAACTTGTGATGATGCCCGTAGGTCTCACCGTCAGTTGCGATATTTATCAAACCCGGTTTCTCTGCTTCCCGTAGCACAAAGCGGTTAACGAGCGAGGCGCTCGAAGTTAACGCCTGCTCGAAAGCGATAGCGCGCGCCAGTTCCGGATCATAGAAAAACACCGCGAGGGAGCGCCCGGATCCGTCGCGGTGGAAGTAGCGATAGGGAATGCTGGTGTCGATTGTGCTTTCGGTCACGGTTTGCCAATCTGGTGGGTCAGACTTTCCAGTCTGTCCAGGACTGGCCGGATTGCCTGTCGTACAATTGCGAACGCGCAGGGCTTGTTGCGGAGCAAGAATCACAAACCGCATGCCTTCATCAATCAACAGACCAAGTACTTCGTCGTTACAGGCTGTCTCAGGCAACCAGATTGCTTCCGGTTCGCGGCGGAACCGGTAACGAAAATCAGCCAGGCCCCAGCGCACTTGAGTGCGGCGGTCGCGCTCATTTGCGAGCGGCAGGATCGCATGATTGTAAGCTTGTGCTATTGCATTTCCGTGGCCCTTGTTTCGATGCACGCTCTCAGTATCCGCGGCGAGGATACGCGCGTAAGTTTCCGCGTGGTAACGCTCGAGCCACGAGAGTAGTGTGGGACCAAAGTCAAAACTGATATGCGCGTAGTTATTGACGAGGCGTTCGTTGCCAGTCTCGTCAACGATTCGAACGGCGGAGTTGGGCAGGTAACACTCGGCGTGGATGCGCTCGTTCCAATCGTGAAAAGGTTGCGCGCTCGGCTCGGGATCAATCTCTCCCGTCCACGGATTCTCGCGCGACGGTTGATAGAAATGGCCGTGAATGATCAGTGCTGACATTTGTGACCGCTCAGTCTCTCTGTGCAAAATATCCATTCAACGATAACATCTCGTCGTTGCTCCAGTAATATAAACTCTTCCGGCTCGATTCCGCATACGCGAATGCAGATGAGACTCATAGCCTTCATTCCCGGCCTGGCGCTGATCGTGATAATTCTTTGGGACGCTTTTGAAACGATCATCCTGCCGCGGCGCGTGACTCGACGTCTTCGTTTGACCAGCCTTTTTTACCGAACGATTTGGTTGATCTGTTCAGGCTTGGTGCGCGCCATGCGCAACGCCAAAAGGCGGGAGAAGTATTTGGGCATCTTTGGGCCTTTGTCATTACTGATGCTACTTACCTTGTGGGCGCTTGGCCTGATCATTGGCTATGCGACTCTACTTTGGTCAGTCAATGCCCGCCTCAATGTTCCCCCGGCCGCTACAAATTTCGGCAGCTATCTTTATCTCAGCGGCACCACTTTTTTTACGCTTGGCTTTGGTGATGTTGTGCCGCTGCGGCCAATCGACCGCCTGTTCGTGGTCATCGAAGCGGCAACCGGTTTTGGTTTACTGGCAATTGTGATCGGATATCTTCCGGTTCTTTACCAGGCGTTCTCGCGGCGCGAGGTGAACATATCGCTACTCGACGCGCGCGCCGGCTCGCCCTCAAGCGCCGCGGAGATGCTGCGGCGCCATGGCGACAGCGGACACCTGCGCGACCTGGATGTGGTTTTGCATGAGTGGGAGCATTGGGCCGCGGAGTTGATGGAGAGTCACTTGTCATATCCCGTGCTGTGTTACTTCCGTTCGCAACACGATAATCAATCGTGGTTAGCGGCATTGACGACCGTGCTCGACACGTGTGCGCTGGTGCTGGTGGGTGTAGACGGCGCGCCGGTATGGCAAGCGAAGTTGACGTTTGCCATGGCCCGCCACGCAGTGGTCGATATCGCGCAAATCTTCGAGACTGCGCCAAGTGCGCCCGCTTCATGCCTAACGCGTCTCTTCCCCGGCGACCTCGAACGGATCCGGCGAATCCTCGAAGCGAACAGCGCGCATCTTCAGGATGGCGAAGAGGCCGAGAGAAAATTGGCCGAGCTGCGTTTGATGTATGAACCTTACGTCTGTGCCCTGTCCGAGATGCTGTTGATGCCCCTGCCGCCGTGGATCATTCGCGAGGACGCGATTGACAATTGGAAGACAAGCGCCTGGGGAAGAATTCAATAAGGCCAAGAGGTCAGCGATCAGAGGTCAGCGATCAGGAGATCCGTCAAACTTCCGTCCGCATACCTAGCCTAAACATGAAGTTTATCGGAACGGTGACCTCTGATCTCTGACCTCTTGATCTCTGACTTCTGACCTCTGATCGCTGACCTCTGATCGCTGACCTCTGACTTCTGACCTCTGGCCCAACATGGTCCTGTTGACACATCAATGATGGCTGCATAGAATTCTACTACCCCAAGAAAATTGAATCAGCCGAGGAGGGTGTGAGAGTGAAAACTACTATACGTGTCAATCGCAAGCGTCCAGAGTCGATGACCAAACAAATTACCGATCAGCTCATCAGCCTGATCGAATCAGGGGCCATGGCGGTTGGCAGTTATCTGCCGAGTGAACGTGAGCTCTCCAATTCGCTGAAGGTGGCGCGCAACGTCGTGCGCGGCAGTTATGAGAATCTGATGAGGGCCGGAAGGGTTCAGAGCGAAGGTCGCAAAGGTCGCACAGTCAGATCTTCGGGGAAAAAACGCGCCGGCGCGAAGAGTTCCAGGAGTGCTTCCAAAGCACGCAAGAAGTAACTTAACAACAGTCTGGCGGCCAAGCGATCTCCCCCTTCCCCTCGCCTGAACTTTTACAAGCATTCACTGGCTAAAATTCGCGCTTTCCTCGCCCAGGGCTAGAATTTCGCTGCGTATCGCCTTACGCTCGGCGAGCAAGCGCACAAAGAACCTGCGGCGCACCAGAAAGAAGGCCAGGGCGCGTAGTCCGCCCAAAAACCTGTCAAACTCCTCGAAAAAACGGATCGCCAGGTAGCCTGCAAACGGAATCGCCACGACTGCCAGCAGCGCCAACGTCCAACCTGCGAGTTTGTAAGCCACAACCGCCACTGCGAGCCAGGTCAGCGGAAACAGCAACATCGCCGAAATGATCTTGACGGTGGAAATAACGTCGTCGTCATCCTTCGAAAACCTGGTGGCGAGGTAACCCCCGAGCCGGTAGGCAGGATAATGCACCAGCGCGCCCAGCGTCGCCGGAACAATGAGCAACAGAAAAAGTCCGACGCGAGTTACCAGGTGAGTGAACACGTCCAGCGTAGAAGTCGGCGGCGAAAGATCGTCAGGGTCAACCCCCGCTTGAGAGAGCTCCGCTTCAAAGCGTGTCATGCGCACTTCGAGCTTTCGCAAACGCTCGGGCGCTTGCTCTCGCAAAACTCGATAAGCTTTGACGAAGCGTTGCTGGAGTTGCAACTCTTCCGCGAGACTTTCGTTGCCCTCTGCTTCCGTCTCAGAAGAAAAAATTCTTTCGGCCCGGGTGATTGTTTGCAGCGCTTCTTCGTGTTCCGCATCAAGTATCACTTCCCGCAGCGCACACTCGATGCGATTGGAAAGCTCGCGAACGGCAGCGCGTGGTGGGTTTCCATAGGCGTCAAGCTCAACGGGAGAGACTTCAAGTGGCTTGCCGAAATAAAGCAACACCGCGCTGCGAAATTTTGTCTTTGAAGTGTAGTAAAGGCCCGCCGGCACGATTTTCAGGTCCCTCACTTCGCCAGTGGATACTGCGCCCAGCGCAATGCGCGCGGCGCCGGTCTTGATTTGTCGCAGGCGCGGCTCATTGTGCGAAACGCCCTCGGGACAAATGCCGATCGTGCCGCCGCGGGCAAGTAATTTCCGCGCCGCTATAAACACCTCGAGATTCTTCGAAACGTCTTCGCCTTCATCCTGAGGGCGATAGACCGGAAGCGAATCCATGGCGCGCACGAAGTAACCAAGCACCGGAGTGCGAAAGAGCGGCGACTTTGCCAGGAATGAAACACGCCGCGGCGCCAGTGATAGCAAAAACGCCGGATCGACCAGGGCGTTGGGATGATTGAGAACGAAGATGACCGGACTCTTGCGCGGCACGTGGTCAATGCCCACCACTTCAACGCGCCGGAAATAGACGCGCATCGCGAATCTGAGAATGGCAACGATTATGCGACGAGTCATTGGGGCTACGGTCGATACGCTGGAGATTCTAATCTATTGGCTGAGGATCAGGTGAGAAAACTAAGCCGCGGGTTAACGGGGATACACGCAGATCAGAAAATGTCTATGGGTTCTGATCCGCGTTTATCTGCGTTCATCCGCGGCCGTCTTATCTCGGAAAGCGGCCACGGTATTCGCCGGAGACAATAAACGCCTTGACCATGTCTGCCTGTTCAAAGTTGCCGCCGAATTGGTTCAGCTTGCTGAGCCAAAACTGATAGCCGCTATCATCCGGATCGCGCCGCAGATAGCCGAAGTATTCCATCATCACAAACGCCTGGTTAAACTTCGCCCGCGCGAATCGTCCGTCCTCCGCGATCTGCCGCAACACCGCGGCCCGCGTCGAGGTGTGATTGATCAAGCTATTAACCAAAGCGTCGCGCTCGGCGCTGGTAAAGGCGACGCCCGTGTGGCTAATCAGCATATCCACGTAAAGGTTGTCAGCGAGACTGGCATACGCGGCGACGAAAGCCGGTCGCTGCACCCACGCCGCCACAAACGCCTGTTTGTTTGTCTCCAACTGGTTTTCCCAACCCGGTCTTACCAACAATAACGTTCTGTCCGACGCTCTGCGTGTCAGGACCAAACTCGCTGTAGAATGGGCGGCGATCGTAGCTCATGCGATACAAACTGTCCACCAGTCCACCAGTCTCCTGAAACTCAATCGAAAGAAAATAAGCTGCCGAAACATTGATCCGCTTGCGCTCAACACACGCCGCATCGTTGCCGCAGCCGATTATTTGATCGCTCCAGAAATTGAACCCCGACTCGTCGGGGTCGCGTGTCAGGAAATCGACGTAATGCTGGCGGACGAAAAACTCCGGAGTGTCCACTGGATTAGTTGCGCCGCCGGTAGGTATCGCGGTAAACGCGGCGGCAGTGGTGTTGCCAAGCTGGCTGAGCGAGCGTTGACTAGGATTGAATGAGAAGTTCACCCGCGACGGCGTCACGGTATAGGTGCCGCTGGTATCGACATTATCAAAACGATAGTTGCCGTTAGCATCGGTGATGGTCTTGCGGTTTTGCGTGCCGCTCATTTGAACTACCGTGCCAGACACGGGCGTGCCATCGCTGCTGTTTGTTACCTGACCGGTGACCTCGCCAAACGCCGCGGTCGGCGTGTTGCGCACGCGAAACACAGCACCGGCGCCGCGCGCGAGGTAGTAGAGACTGCCATCAGCAGTCACGATCAGATCGACTGGGTTGGCAATTCCCGATGCGAACGCGGTCGCAGTGCCGGTGGCCGGATCGAACCGGCGAATCCAGCCGGTGCAAAACTCCGCAAAAAAATATTTGCCGACGTAATCGACCGGAAAGTTTACCGTGGTGGGATTGTAAAAAGCGCCGCCGGTAATCGCGCAGCCGGTCGTCGATGTACTTCCATGGCCGTATTGAAATAAGGGATCGCGAAAGTTTGCGTTTGCCGGCGAACAGGCGCCCTCGCAAATGGACCAGCCGTAGTTTGAGCCGGCGATGCCGTCGTCGATCTCTTCCCAGGTGCTTTGGCCCACGTCGTTGATGAACATGCGGCCGGTGCCGGGTTGAAACGTGAACGTGTAGGGATTGCGCAGCCCCACGGTCCAGATCGCGCGGTTGAGACCGGAGGGAGAACCACTGATTCCCGGGAAAGTCGTCGGATTGTCAGCAGGAATCGTGCCGTCGGCATTGATGCGCAGAATTTTTCCCAGCAGGTTGCCAATCGATTGCGAGTTCGCTGAATTCGCATTCTCGCCCACCGCGATGTAGAGCTTTCCGTCCGAGCCGAAGTGTATCGCGCCGCCGTTGTGGTTGGTTGCGCCACTGAGATTGTTGAGATCGAGGATGACCGTTTCACCGGCCGCAGCTACGTCGCCGTTGGCGGTGAAGCGACTGACGCGGTTGTGCGTCGCCGGTGTTGTCGCGGTGTAGTAAACGTAGACGAACTGGTTCGTAGCGAAGTTTGGATCAAAGGTAACTCCCAAAGGACCGCGCTCGCCGGCCGAATCAGTTGTCACTGTCACGAATGGCGTCGCCAGCAAACTACCATTCTTGATGACGCGCAATTGCCCGCCCTGTTGACAAACGAAGAGACGTCCATCGGGCGCGAAGGCCATGGCCGTGGGGTTGGTTAGGCCGCTGGCGATCTGCGACTCGGTGAAATTGGCGGGTAGAGTTGCTGCCACTACTGGCGAGCGCAGGAGCAAAAGCAGTATGCCGGCCAACACAATCAGGCATGCTGCCTTGCAAAGAAGCTGCCAGGCGGACTGCGACGCTCCGATCCGTAATAGACGTAAGCAGAACAAGCTGGAATGCATTGTGATCCCCCCACACGATTAAGAATTAATGAGGGTCCTGGGGGCGTGCTGAATTTTTAGAATAAAGCTTTTCGGGCGCCCTTGTCCATCGCTTGTTACTCAACGCTCTTCCTGGGACGACCCAGTCAACGCTCTTGCTCGGACCGCGGGCGTCTCGCCAGCCTCAAGCGACAACTTCACTCAAGTCACCGCAAGTCTGGCAACTCCGGTGCGCGGCTTTGCCGCCTTCCGTGCGGAAAGGCTCTGCCTTTCCGGGCAGGTTCTACTTATCAAGGCTACGCCTTCAAATCGAGCGATCGGAGGCATAGCCTCCAAATCAGGAGCACGCATTCCGGTAAGGCAGAGCCTTACCGCACGGAAGACGGCAAAGCCGTGAGAATTCTAAGTGTCGGCAGATGCGCGCGAAGTCGTTTAATGCAATAATATTCGTGCTTTTCCCTACAATTCGTTAGACCAACTTCGAGAGGACTTTTATGAAGCGCTTCGTCATCGCGATTTCTATTTTTGTGTTTGCCCTTGCCTGCGTTCCGGCGTCGATTGCGACCGCGCAGGAGGGTCGTCGTTTCACCGTTGAAGATTTATTGAAGGTACGCCGCGTGGGCGACCCGCAGGTCTCGCCGGACGGCAAACGCGTAGCCTTTACGATAGGCGACGTCAACTGGGAGGCCAACAAAGTAATCAATCACATCTACGTGATGTCGATTGACGGCGGCAACATGAAGCAGCTTACCAGCGGCGCCGGCTCAGCCACCGCGCCGCGCTGGTCTCCCGACAGCAAGAAGATTGCCTACGTCACTGGCGGGCAAATCTGGGTAATGGACCACGATGGCGATCACAAAGATCAGATTACGAAGATTTCCACGAATGCGGCAGCGCCGGTCTGGGCGCCGGACGGAAAGTGGATCGCCTTCACTTCTGAAGTTTATCCGGATTGCAGCGATGACGATTGCAACAAGAAGAAAGACGAAGCGGCCGAGAAAAGCAAAGTCAAAGCTCATATCACGACGCGGCTGCTCTTCCGTCACTGGGATGAATGGCGCGACCAGAAACGCACGCACGTCTTTTTAGTTTCCAGCAAAGGCGGCGCGGCGCGCGATCTGACCCCGGGCGATTTCGACTCGCCGCCTTACGCCGCGGCCACCGGCGTTGACTACGCCTTCTCTCCTGACTCGAAAGAACTCGCATATGTTCGCAATCCCGACAAGGTCGAGGCGATTTCTACCAACAGCGACATCTACGTGGTTCCGGTTTCGGGCGACGGTCCAGCAAAGAACATCACCGCGCGGAATCATGGCTACGACGTTGGTCCGATCTACACGCGCGACGGCAAATACATCATCTATCGTTCGCAGGCGACTGCCGGGTTTGAGGCGGACCGTTGGCGCTTGATGGCTTACAACCGTGCGACCGGCGCGAGCGCGGAGATCACCAGAAACTTCGATCTTCAGGTTGAAGAAATTGCCCTTTCGCCGGATGGAAACTATGCCTACTTCACTGCCAACGAACGCGGCCGCATGCCGGTATTCAGAGTTCCACTCGGCGGCGCTGAGCCGCAGAAGATGGTGAAGGACGTTTTTGCCACGGGTTTGCAAATCACGCCTGACGGCCAGTCGCTGGTTTTCGGAAACAGCTCAATGGCGATGCCCACCGAAATCTATCGCGCCAACATTGACGCCGGCAGTTGGATAGCATTGACCAGCGTGAACCGCGAGCTGATGGCGCCGTTCGGTTTGAGAAAAGCCGAGGACACAGAATGGACCGGCGCGCTCGGCAAAAGGATTCATGGTTTCGTAGTCAAACCTGCCAACTTCGACGCGAACAAAGAGTATCCGCTCGTTGTTTTGATTCACGGTGGCCCGCAGGGCGCCTGGAACGACAACTGGGGCTATCGTTGGAACCAGCAGGTGTTCGCTAACAACGGCTACATCGTATTTTGCCCGAACCCGCGCGGCTCGACCGGGTATGGTCAGCGATTTGTAAACGAGATCAGCGGTGACTGGGGTGGCAAAGCTTACATCGACATCATGAACGGCACCGCGGATCTTATTCAGCGCAATAAGTTCATCGACAAGGATCGCATTGGCGCGGCCGGCGCGAGTTACGGCGGCTACATGATCAATTGGATCGAGGGACACAACAACGATCCGCGCTTCCGTTTCAAGGTACTCGTCTCGCATGACGGCGTTTACAACCTCGAGAGTATGTACGGCGCGACCGAAGAGCTTTGGTTTACTGATTGGGAATTCAAGGGAACGCCCTGGACCAATCCCGCGATGCGCGCTGGTCGCCAAGTAAGTTTGTCAAAAATTTCAAGACGCCGATCCTCATCATTCATGGTGAGCTTGATTATCGCGTGCCGTTTGGCGAAGGCCTGCAATTGTTCACGGCATTGCAGCGCATGGGCGTCGACTCCAAACTTCTGGTCTTTCCCGACGAAGGCCACTGGGTGCTCAAGCCGCAGAATTCGCAGCTCTGGTATCACACGGTGCTCGATTGGCTGGATAAATATTTGAAGTGAACGGTTTATTCGCCGCGGATTAGCGCGGATTCACGGGGATTAGGAAGACATAGCGAACGCGCGTCAAGGTTGATTTCTCTGTGCAACCTCTGTGTTCTCTGTGCCTCTGTGGTGAGTGGTTGTCGGGAGTTCATTCACCACCGAGACACAGAGGACACAGAGGTCGCACAGAGAATCGGCCGCCTTCCGGTTGAGTGCCATATTTCGTCACCCTTGATACTTCATCCTCGATAACAATTTCGATCACAGACAACCGATTTAGTTGTATGATTGCTTCTTCCTCGGCACATCTATCAACTCAGTAAACAGAACGGAGTTCAAGCATGCGAAGACTCACGCACCGACTCTCTGTAGTCGCTCTTTTTCTTTCAATTCTTTTCCAACCACTCAGCAGCTCGTTTGCTGCCGACTTCAAACGTGAAGTCATTTATCAAATCATCACCGACCGTTTCTATGACGGCAACACCGCCAACAACAATCCATCGCAAAGCGCCGGTTTGTATGACGCCACCAAAACCAATTGGCGGCTTTACTGGGGCGGCGATCTTCAGGGTATTCAGCAGAAGATGTCCTACCTCGCCGGAATGGGAGTTACGGCGATTTGGATTTCACCGCCCGTTGACAACCTGAACACCAACATCCCGGACGGCGGTGGTAACCCGACCGCTTCTTACCACGGTTATCAGGGCCGCGACTTCAAACGCATCGAAGAACACTTTGGCAACGCCAGCAACACCTGGACCGACTTCGATGCCATGGTGTCTGCGGCGCATGCCAGCGGCATCAAGGTCATCGTCGACTTCGCGCCCAACCATTCAACGCAGGACAACGCCGGCGAGTTTGGCTCGCTCTATGACAACGGTACCTTCCTCGGCAATTACACCAGCGACACGAATGGTTATTTCCACCACAACCCAAACATCTCCGGCGGCGGCTGGGACGATCGTTACCAGGTGCAGTACTACACGCTGTTTGATCTCGCCGATGTCAACCAGGAACACGCCACCATGGACGCCTACATGAAGGCCGCGGCGCAGCTCTTTCAACAACACGGCGTGGATGGCTTTCGCATCGATGCGGTCAAGCACGTGACCTGGGGCTGGGAGTACAGTTTCGCCAATTCCATTTACACCTACGGCGACAGTTTTCTGTTTGGCGAGTGGTATCAGGGAAACACCGCGGACCCGCTCTATCACGATTCCTACAAGTTTGCGAACAAGAGCGGCATCTCGCTGCTGGACTTTCCACTCAACACCGCGATTCGCAACGTCTTTGCTTCAAACTCCAACTTCTCCGACATCGATGCCATCATCACGGCGGAAGGAAATAATTTTACCTGGAAAGAAGATCTCGTAACCTTCGTCGACAATCACGATATGGCGCGCTTCCTTTCCGTCAACAATAACAACAACCGTCTGCATGAAGCGCTGACCTTCATTCTTACGTCGCGCGGCATTCCGTGCATCTACTACGGCACCGAGCAATACCTGCACAACGACACCGGAGGCGGCACCGATCCCTACAATCGTCCGATGATGCCCGGTTTTTCGACAACGACGACTGCTTACACGCTCACCAACAAACTCTCAACGCTACGCCACAGCAATCCGGCGATTCCCTACGGCTCGATGGCGCAGCGTTGGATAAACAACGACGTCTATATTTACGAACGAAAGTTTTTCGGCAGCACAGTGCTGGTGGCCATCAACAAAAATGAGACCACCGGTTACAGCATCAGCGGCTTGAACACGTCGCTTCCGGTAGGCACGCAGTCGGATTACCTGACGGGTTTGCTCGGCGGCGTTCCCATCACCGTCGGCTCCGGATCAGGCGGCAATAATCCGGTAACCACGTTCACCCTGCCCGCGCACACGGTTTCTGTCTGGCAGTTTACGGAAGGGGCCGCCGCGCCTGAGATCGGTTCGATTGGACCAACTCAGGGGCAGCCGGGCGTGAAGACCACCATCGCCGGCAGAAATTTTGGCACGGCCACCGGCACGGTAAAGTTCGGCACAACCACCGCGACCGTCAGCTCGTGGTCAACAACTCAGATCGTCGTCACCACGCCGTCAGTTGCAAACGGTAACTACAACGTCACCGTTACGGATTCGGGCGGCACGGTCTCCAATGGAATCCAATACACCGTGCTGACAGCGAAACTGATCCCTGTAACCTTCACGGTCTACAACGCAACGCCCACATCGGTCGGCGACTACATCTTCCTGACCGGCAACACTGTCGAGTTGGGCGCCTGGAGCACAACCTGGGACGGCGCCGTCGGGCCGATGTTGACGCCGAATTATCCAAACTGGTTCCTGAACGCAAGCGTGCCCGCCGGGCAAACGATCCAGTTCAAATTCATTAAGATTGCCGCGGGCGGCGCCGTCACCTGGGAAGCCGGGTCAAACCATACGTACACAGTGCCGACCAGCGGCGTTGGCTTCGTGAATGTGAATTGGCAGTACTAAAAAAGGATGAAGGGTGAGGGATGAAGGATGAATAGGAGAGACTGAGTTATGAGTCGCTTGTTTTCTATCCTTTGTTCCTCATCTTTGCTCCTGGCGGTTCATCCTTCGCTCGACATCCAAGCCTCACCGGCGAGTCTTCGTCCTTCATCCTTCAGCCTTCAGCCTTTCCCCGCCACTCAGCAACAGCCGGCGCGGAAGATTAATTCTGAGGCTCTCAAGAAGTACGTCGGCAGGTATGAATTGGAACCGGGGATCATTCCGATCTCGACGCTCGATGTCACGCTGGAGAATAACGAGCTGTGGATGAAGCCATCAGTCGTCAAGAAGCGGCGGCTGGTACACAAGTCCAAAACAATCTTCGTCGATGAGATCGAAGGCACGCCCCTCATCTTTAACAAAGACGATGACGGCAAGATTGTCAGTGTCACTTTTGTGTACGAAGGAGAGAGTTACACCGCGACGAAGCTCAACCTGCCGGCGCCCAGTCTCAAGGGCAACACTACGTTTCGATTGAAGGGCTACCCTGATGCGAGCATCGTGGCGCTGGCGGGCTCGTTTAATAACTGGAACCAGTCGCAGTTTATCTTCGGCAGAGAAGGCGATGAGTGGGTCTGCCGCATCGATCTCGAACCGGGCAAACACGCGTACAAGCTCATCGTTGACGGCAACTGGCTGCTCGACCCTGCCAATCCAAACACGGAAGACGACGACTATGGCGTGAAGAACTCCGTCATTATAGTGACCAAAAATTCACCAGCTCAGCCCCGCCCTAATCTATGACACAATCAAATATACGAGGTTGCGCCTCAGATTAACCTCCACGAGGTCCGGAGGAAGAGTGTCGCTGTCTGTGTAAGCCGTGATCTGAGTGTCAAGGGAAGACGCAAGCGCAGCCAGAAGCTTATCGTGAAAGGCCGAGAGGGCCACTCTACCCTCCGCTGAGTAAGTAGTCGTGATATGAAGAAGCAACTGACCTATTTTGGGATTTCTCGCCGAGATTTCAATCAACCAGCGCCGATTGGTTGCTGAACCTGTGGAATTCACCCAGCTAAAGACGAACATCTCTAGCGAATGCTGCGTGCCGTCTGTGGTAACGAGTGCCAACGTACCTGTTCTCATGAGCGTCTCCTTCGGTTGTAGGAAAGGAGACTCACACCATGTGAGCCTTCTATCTGTGCGGAACTATCCCGCATAATACGCTCTCTGGCCTCTCATAGCTATACTTTATAGCCGCAAGTCGCGACCTGTTTTGTGTGATTTCCTCGGCGTTTCGTGTAGTTTCGTGGGACGTTCGTAGTAAACAAAGCAGACGATCCACGAAGGAACACAGAACCAGAACGAAGCAACACGAATCAGATCACGATCCGGAGGCAGGCTCATGATGTTCACTCTGCTTTCTCGAGTGGTGGGACCACGGCGACGAAATCGTCAGCGAAGCGCGCGGCATACTGCGTCAGTAGTTCCTCCACGCGTTCCAACTTTGGAGAGCGAACAATCAAGCCGGCGTGATGGCGCTTCTTGACGCGGTAGACGATCTCCGCATCGTCGTAAGCGGAGGTCTCGGGCTGTTCCTGTTTGGCAAGAGACAGAACGATGCCGGCGTATTCGTTTCGCAGCGGCTTGAGTTTCTTACTACCAGGTGCTGATCCAAGCCCTTCCTGACGGTCGGGCTTCTGCACTTCAATCTTGGCCCACTCGCGCCAGAGGTTGAGTCCGGTCGCCGCTTCTAAAACGTCGGCAATGTAGGCGCCGCCCACCCGCGCGGCCATCTCAAGAAAATAGAATTTTCCATCAGCGTCGCTCTTGATGAATTCCGCATGTGACGCGCCGCAGTCGAGTTTCAGACCCTTGACGAGCCCGCGGTTGTTTGCCAACAGTTTCTTTTCGTCCTCGGCTCGATGCTGCACTGTTCGCGAGACGTAGGCGCCGCCGCCGTGTGCAACTTCCAGCGGCGGGCGTCCATACCGATTAGCACCGGCGAAAACTACGCGGCCGTTCCGGACGATGGAATCGACGTGAAACACTTCGCCAGGAATGAACTGCGCCAACAAATAATAAGACGCGCGCTCGCGCAGGTTTTCGCGCTCGTTCATTTCATCAATGATGCGCCAAACTTCCGCGGCGTCATTCACTTTACGTATTCCGATCGCGGAAACATCCGAACGCGGCTTGATGATCCAGGGCGGCGGCACGCGTTCCATGAAATCCCTCAAGTCGTCGGGATTAATCAAGGGCACAAACTCAGGAACATCCACTCCAGCCGCTTTGGCCGCTTCGGCCATCCGAAACTTGTCGCGAAAAGTCTTTGCGGTTGAGCTGCTCATGCCGGGAAGACAAAAATGCTCCCGAATCAGGGCCGCAGTCATGACGTCAAACTCCTCGAGCGCAACCACCCGATCCGGTTTCACTTTCCGCGCGATGAAAGCGACGAGGTCGATCATCAGCAGCGGACCGGCATCGTTGGGCACCGCGATTAGATCGTCGAGACTTTCGCGCGGCCAGTCTTCCCCGAGCATCTTTTCTTTGGTGACGAGGACGACGTTACAACCAAGGCGTTTGCACTCGCGAATAAAGTCGCCGCCTTTGAAGTAGGTGGCGAGGCAAATGATGTTGAGTGGACGAGCCTCGGGCATCTTTTTTCCGGCAGACTGAATGTGCGCGGCGGTTGGCCTAATATAATCCTTTTCCAGAAGCGGGGTCACCTGATAAGGTAAGCGCGCACTCATGCAGTTTCAGAGTACAAGCTTTAGCTTGCCTCTTTGCTACGTCAGCAACCTAAAGTTGAACTCTGAACTTCTTGAGCTAAGCCTTAGTAACCGCCGGCGCTGAAATTAACGAACGATCCGCAAACTAACAGTTTACGTTACAACCAACCATGATCTTTCGCGGACCTTTTCCCGAAGTCGTCATCCCTGAAGTTCCGCTGACGCAATTCGTCTTTCAGAACGCGAACGGGCGCGGCGACAAGGCGGCGCTGATCGAGGGACCAACCGGCCGCACCATCACCTACGAACAGTTGCAGGAATCGATTGCGCGCGTTGCCGCCAGCCTCGCGCGCCGTGGTTTTAAGAAGGGCGATGTCTTTGGAATTCTGAGTCCCAACGTGCCGGAGTATGCAATCGTCTTTCATGCCGTCGCTTCGCTTGGCGGCATCAGCTCTCCAGTCAACCCGTTGTACACCGAACACGAAATCGCGCATCAACTGAAAGATGCGGGCGCGCGTTTTCTGGTTACTGTCCCGCAGTGTTTTAAGAAAGGCGCGGGTGCAGCGCGGGAAGCCGGCATCGAGGAGTTGTTTGTTTTTGAAAACGCCGGAACTGATGCCGATGGTTCTGATAATATTAACAACGCCACGCCTTTTTCTTCGTTGCTCGAGAGCGGCGGAGATTTTCCCGCGGTTGCGATCAACCCGCGCGAAGATCTCGTGGCCCTTCCTTATTCGAGCGGCACAACCGGACTCCCAAAAGGCGTCATGCTCACTCACCACAATCTGGTCGCGAACATGTGCCAGATGGACGGTCTGCAATACTTCACCGAGAACGACACGCTGATCTGTGTCTTGCCGCTCTTTCATATTTATGGTCTGGTCGTCGTCTTGAACATGGGCCTGCACCAGGGCGCAACCATCGTGACAGTGCAGCGTTTTGAACTCGAGCCTTTTTTGCAAACACTTCAGGACTACCAGGTGACGCTGGCGCATATTGTGCCGCCGATCGTGTTGGCGCTTAGTAAAAATCCCGCGGTCGATAATTACGACTTGTCAAAACTAAGAACTATATTCTGCGGTGCCGCACCGCTCGATGAACATCTGACGCGCGCCTGCATGCAACGGCTTGTTTGCGATGTGCGACAGGGATACGGAATGACAGAAACGAGTCCGGTCACGCATTCATCGCCGGCTGATCCGGCGCAGGTGAAGTTTGGTTCAGTTGGTGTGCCCGCGCCAAACACGGAATGCAGGATCGTCAATCTGGACACGGGCGAACCGCTTGGGCCAAACAAGGAAGGCGAGGTCTGCGTTCGTGGTCCGCAGATAATGAAGGGCTACCTGAATCGTCCCGAAGCTACCGCGGCGACGATTGACGCGGAGAGCTGGTTGCACACCGGAGACATCGGCTACGCTGACGAAGACGGACACTTCTACATCGTCGATCGCGCCAAGGAGCTAATCAAGTACAAAGGCTTCCAGGTGCCGCCGGCGGAGTTGGAAGCATTGTTGTTGACGCACCCTCGGGTCGCCGATGCGGCGGTCATTCCCTGCCCTGACGATGAGGCCGGCGAAGTGCCGAAGGCTTTTGTGGTATTGAAAGGAGAAGCCAGTGCGGCAGAGCTGATGAATTTTGTTGCCGCGCGCGTGGCCCCGCATAAGAAGATACGTTTGCTCGAGTTCATCGATAAGATTCCCAAGTCTGCCTCCGGAAAAATATTGCGCCGGCTCCTGGTTCAGAGAGAACGAGAAAGGAAGGAAAAACAAAATGTCTCCTGAGGTTGTTGCGAAAGCAGTCAAAGATTACTTTGCGGCGCTCCGGGCAATGGACCAACAGGCCTGGGTTAACACGTTTGCCGAAGACGCCGTCAGTCACGATCCGGTGGGCGCGCCGCCGATAGTCGGTCATCAGAAACTCGGCGAGTTTTTTCAGACGATTACGGCTGCCTTCAAGGAGGTTGGCTTAAAAGAGGATGAGATTTTCATTGCTGGCAACGGCGCCGCTGTGAAATGGTCGGGGCGCGGGATTAGCAAGCAAGGCCGCAAAGTTCACTTTGAAGGCATCGATGTCCTTGAAGTTAATGAAGCCGGAAAGATCCAGACGTTGCATGCCTATTGGAACCCGGCCGAGATGGTCGCGCAGCTTTAGACTTGAAATCAGCTGGGTGTATAGTGAGAATCTCCTGGTCGACCCGATGACCTCATGATCGCTCAAAGTAATAAAGGAGTAAGCGCCATGCGTTCATTTCGTTTCCCAATCCACCCCTTTTGCTTCAGCCTGCTTGTCTGGTTAGTTTGCTTTTCTGTTACGCCCGCGCAGCAGTCACTTCCAGCCTCGGCGCCGGTCAACGCGCCAGATTGGGAGACTTTGCGGCCGGATGGCGAGGTATTTTCCGTGCTGATGCCGAAGGGCTCAACCTTTGAGTCGAGCAAAGAGCCTTATCACAAGATGGAACTGAACTCGCGGATGTACATCTCCAATCGTTCGCCTGGTCCGGTCTTCGCGGTTGTTTCCTTGAGCGGCATCAAGTCAAACCCGGCGCTGTATACCGAAATGCAGCGCGTCAATTCCTACGTCGATGCGTTCAAGATTCTGTTTCCGCCAAAAATCCGCAAGGATGCGGTTGCCAAACTCACGCTCGTTGGGGAGAAAATTTTGCGGGGAAACGCCGGGCGCGAATATCGCCTGACCATCGCAGAATTGTCGGGGACTGCCCAGGTCTTTGCCACTCGCAAGCGTTTCTATTCGATCGTTTATCTAAACACAAAAAAAGACGACGCTATTCAGGAGCAATTTCTGAGTTCATTCGTGCTTCCGGAGAAGATCGATGCAGCGCCTGAGAATATTGCCTCCGAGAATTCCGCCACCAACCCTGCCAACGCGTCGCGGGCGGCCAATGCCTCAGCGTCCGAAGCGCAGCCGGTGAAGCCGTCGGCCAACGACGCGGATTCAAAACAAGACGAACCGAACCGTGTTGTTGCGGCGTCGGCTGATTCGCCGCGGGCGCCGATTTCCGGCGGCGTGTTGAACGGCAAAGCTATTAGCCTGCCTGCGCCGGAATATCCGGCAATCGCAAAACAAGCGAAAGCATCTGGCGCAGTTGCGGTGCAAGTAACGATCGATGAAAACGGATCTGTTATTGCCGCCCACGCGGTGTCTGGTCATCCGCTGCTGCAAGGGCCGGCTGTCGCGGCGGCCCGTCAGGCGAAGTTTTCGCCAACCCTGTTGATGGGCGAGCCGGTGAAAGTGACCGGAGTCATTGTTTACAATTTTGGCGAACCATCAAACTGACTCTGCGCCAGAACTCAAGCAGTTCAGAGTTCAGCCTTCGGACTGATTTTGCAAGAGGCAAGCTAAAGCTTGTGCTCTGAACTTCGCCTTATGGAAAAAGCTCTGAAGCGATTGGATTCAGTCCATCAAAAACTTAAGGGTGCGGTCGGGCCGCTCGCGGAGCCGCTCTATTCACTACGACCCTCGGACGCCGAATGGAGTGTTGCCGAGATAGTTCATCACCTCTGTCTCGTCGAGGATCGCGTCATCAAGGAGCTTGAAAGCGCAATCGCTCGCGCACCGCGGCGCGTCGGATTCTTCCGCCGGTTCATTCCAACTTCGATCGTCTCAGTGCGGCTTATTCGCGTGAAAGCTCCGAAGGCTATGAAACCGCTGGACGCGCCTGTTAAAGAAGTGGCTATCGAAAACTTTGATCGCACGAGGGCGTCGCTGAAATCGCTATGCGCTACGCACGGGGCTGATCGCTTCCGCAACCTGGTTTTCAGGCATCCGTTTCTTGGGGAGATCGACGGCCTGGCTACCGTTTCGTTTATCGGTTATCACGAGCAGCGTCACTACAAACAGATTCGTGAAGTGTTGCGGAAGCTCGGTAAAAGGACAACTAAAACGAACTAGCCGCCGATGCACGCGGATAAACGCAGATCAGAATAAGGACTAATGGGCAACCGCAGTTCACTAGCCTGTTCCATTTGTCTTTCCGCCGTTCTTCTATTCTTCTTTTTCATATCTGCGAGCATCCGCGTGAATCCGCAGCTGAACTAAATCTTTCGGGACAAACTTGACGCTTGCCACTCCCCAGTCTATCTTCGCTCGAATTCATAATTAGTAATTTTCTTTTTCGGAGAACAGCTTAATAATGTCGACGGTAGCATCTTCAGCTCCAGCCTGGACCATTCCAAATTTTCTTGAAGTCCGCGATGGCAGTCTTGCCATCAACGGCGCAGACGCCTTGGAGCTTATTCGTAAACATGATTCGCCTCTCTTCGTTTTCTCCGAACCACGCATCAGATCCAATATCGAACGACTAAAGCAAGCGGCCCAGTCAGTTGAACATCCCATCCGGTTTTTCTACGCTTCGAAAGCAAATTCGAACATGGCCGTGCTCAAGACAGTGCGGGAGTCGGGCATCGATATCGAGGTCAACAGCGGCGGCGAGCTTTTCAAGGCGTTGCGCGCCGGTTACCGGCCCAATCAGATTATTTTCAACGGCACCAGCAAGAGTGCCGGCGAACTGGACGACGCCGTGAGCGCCGGCATTTATGCGATCAATGTCGATTCGATTTATGAAATCGGATTGGTTGAAGACGCGGTCAGGCGAGCGGCGGCGGCGAGTGGCAAGCCCGCGAAACCAGCGCGCATCGCGCTGCGACTCGTGCCTGAAATAGGAACGCGTTCACATTTAGGTTTGCAGACGGCTTTGTTGACTTCGAAGTTTGGCATTTCTTCGTCGGAAGTTCTTGATGCTTTTCGACGCGGCTTGCAAAATCCCGACTTGATCCACGTTTGCGGTATTCACATTCACGTCGGTTCGCAAACGCCTGACGTCGAACCCTTTGCCGAAGCCTTTCGCAGTATGTGGGAACATCTCGTCGGGATTCATCGCGAGACGGGCCACACGCTTGAACACATCAACCTGGGCGGCGGCATTCCGGTTAACTACTTGCGCGATCGCTCGCAAGCCGATCAGCTCCCGGAACACGAGCGCGACATGCTCGGCGCCGATCTCGAACCGTCAGTAGTCCTTTCCGAAGCGCTGCGCGTTGCCCGCGAATCGGCGCGGGCCGCGGATGCAGAACACTTGCTCGACAAGACGACGATTCTGCTCGAGCCCGGGCGCAGCATCATCGCCGATGCCGGTCTGGTGCTGACGACTGTTCTCAATATGAAGCAGCGCCCCGAGACCGGCGACGTGTGGCTGCTGACCGACGCCGGCTACAACATCATGCTCTCGATGAACAACTACAAGTGGTACTACCACACCATCTCCGCTACGCGCGCGGGCGAGCCGCACGAGAGCAGTTACAAAGTTGCCGGGCCGCTGTGCGATTCGGGCGACGTCTATTTCGACATTGAACGCTGCGGGCGCTTGCCCGACTATCGCAAACTGCCCGCGAATGTCCAGCCGGGCGAAGTGCTCGCGCTGCTCAACTGCGGCGCTTACTCGCTGGCGCAGATGTTTCACTACAACGGCCGTCCGCTGCCGGCCGCCGTTCTTGTCGACGAAGAAGGCAGCGCGAGCCTGATCCGCCGGCGCGACACTTACGAAGACCTGGTAACGAGCGACATATGGTAAAACCACGACTCTCCAAACAATCCACCACCAATCGCCGTGAGTTTCTGCGGACTGCGGCGGTCGCCGCGCTGGGTGCGCCGCTGGTGTTGCAGGAAGCCCGCGGGGGAATGCTGGTTAGTCCTTACATACAACGCCGGGCTTACTCATGCATCATCATCGGCGCTGGTCTGTCCGGATTAGCTGCTGCCTACTCTCTAAAAGATTGGAACGTCACCATCCTCGAAGCGCGCGAGCGGGTTGGCGGTCGGGTTTTTTCCTTTAACTTCAAAGAGAGTCCAGAGCTGGTGTGCGAACTCGGCGGCGAATGGGTGGGCGATAGTCACGACCGAATGAAAGCGCTCTGTCATGATTTCAAGATCCCTCTGAAGGATCACCGCTTTGAGACCTGGCTTATGCAGGACGGCGTGGTGAAGCGACCGGGCCAATGGGATTTTTCCCCGCAAGCGAAAGCTGCGTTTGAAAAGTTCAAGACGGCTTATAAGGCTTACAAACAGGAAGATCGCGTGCGGTTGGATCAGTATGACTGGTGGACCTGGCTGAAGGAGATAGGCTTCACCGAGGAAGACCTGTTGCTACGTGACTTGCAGGACAGTACAGACTTCGGTGAGACGATCCGAATGATGTCTGCTTACGTGGCAGCGGCGGAATATTTTGAGTCCAGTCCTGCAAATGAAATGGATTTCAAAATGGAAGGCGGCAATTCGCGCTTAGTAAAGGCACTGGCCTCGCAGGTTGGAAATGCCGCAATTCACACCGGCATGATGGTGCAACGGATTGTCCAGCGAGGTGGAAGGGTGACGGTAACTGCCGGAGGCAGAGACTTCACCGCCGACGCTTGCATCTGCACTGTGCCCGCCCGGGTTCTGGGTAAGATTGCTTTTGACCCGCCGCTTCCCCGCTCGCAAGCTGAGGCCGCGGAAAAACTGCAATACGCTCGTATCATCAAGAACCAGGTTCTTTTCCGTGAACGCTTCTGGGGGCCGGAAGACTTCTCACTAGTCTGTGATGTTACCTCTCACTATTATTTTCACAGCACAAAAGATCAGCCGGGCAAGCAGGGCATTCTTTGCAGTTACGCAATCGGCGAAAAGGCCGACGTGCTGGCAGCGCAGAGTAGTCGTAGACGAAGCGATATCATCACCCGCGATCTCTTGCCGCTAAACAAGCGAGCGCCTGAGCTCGCAACGAACATTCAGTCCATGGCCTGGCAGCGTGACGTCTATTCCCAGGGCGCCTATGCGTTTTATCGGCCTGGGCAATGGTTTACGCTGCGTCCAATCCTGCAGCAACCGCATGGCAAAGTCTTCTTTGCCGGAGAGCATCTGGCTGAGTCGCAGGGCTTCATGGAAGGTGCGGTTGTAACCGGCGAAGCTGCCGCGCGCTCGCTTACTGGCCGAACCAGAATCAGGCGGGCTGCCTAGGCGTGACAAGCCCATTCAAATTTCTGAATTCCTTTCTGATGATTACATGCAAACACTGAATGGCAACCATTTGATTCGCGGCCTGGGGCCAATCGCCGCCATCTCGGTAAACGTTGGCAACATCATCGGCACCGGAATCTTTCTGAAGGCGCGTGTGATGACGTGCAACGTCGGCACACCGGGCCGAGTCATCGTGGTCTGGATCGTCGCGGGTCTGCTGGCGCTTGCCGGGGCGCTAACTTACGCCGAGTTGACGACGATGAGGCCACACGCGGGAGCAGAATATGTAATCACTCGCGACGCGTATGGAAGAGTCTGGGGGTTTCTCAACGGCTGGTCCCAATTTCTGATTTC
>Ga0137409_10001361_pt1 | contig 26485 bp, 26 predicted proteins | sample CZODoug1_16funga_FD_122059 | JGI IMG/M metagenome (GOLD analysis project Ga0137409, IMG submission 122059) | Vadose zone soil fungal communities from Angelo Coast Range Reserve, California, USA - CZODoug1_16fungal (Hybrid Assembly) | ecosystem: Environmental > Terrestrial > Soil > Vadose zone...
TCTGCACGTCCATCTGCAGGACCTTGAGCTCGCCCGCCTTGATGCGCTTGTGGATCCACTGGTGGCTGGGATTGAAACGGCGCGTGTGACCCGCCATCGCGACGAGTCCCGTCTCCTTCTGCACGCGCACGACACGCTCTGCATCCGCGAGGTTATCGGCCATCGGGATTTCCACCTGCACGTGTTTCCCCGCACGCAGGCACTGCTCGCTCTGCTTGGCGTGCATCTGCGTCGGCGTCGCCAGGATCGCGGCCTCGACACCGGGCCTCGCGAGGCACTCGGCGAGATCGGTCGACCAGTGCGGGATGGAAAACTTCTTCGCGACCTCTGCCGTCGATTCAGCGCCGCCGCCCGCGAGCGTCACGACCTCGATGCCGTCGATCTTCTGCATCGCCTCGAGGTGTTTGACGCCGAACGCCCCCTGCCCCGCCATGCATACTTTCATTTACGCAGCCCTCTTCTTGCCGACCGCCCGCGCCTTCTTCGTGACGCCGGCACGTGGTTTCTTCACCCCAGCGGCCCGCTGTCCAGGGATGTTCTCGAGAATGATATGACCGAGCGCCGTGTTCGACGTTGGCACGTGATAGAAGCGATAGACCTCGCGCACCTTCGCGTCGAGCGCGCCGCGCGCGATCAGCCACATCACCAGTTCGATCGCTTCCGAACCCGCCTCGCGCACGTACTCCAGGAATGGAATCTTCGTGAGTGCCACCGGATCGGTCACGAGCTGGTCCAGAAAATTGGTATCGAACTGGCGATTGATCAGCCCAGCGCGCGGGCCCTGCAGCTGGTGCGACATGCCGCCGGTGCCGAAGATCACGATGCGCAGGTCCTCCGGATACGACTCGACGGCCTTGCGCAGCGCCCTGCCGAGCTGGAAGCAGCGATTGCCGGTGGGCGGTGGATACTGCACGACATTGACGGGCAGCGGAATGATCCTGCACGGCCATTCCTGCGGCTGGCCGAACATCAGCGACAGCGGCACGGTCAGCCCGTGATCGACGTCCATCTTGTTGACGATCGTGAGATCGAACTCATCGAGGATCACCGATTGCGCAATGTGGCTGGCGAGCACTGGATGTCCCTTTACGACCGGCACCGGGCGTGGACCCCAGCCTTCGTCAGCCGGCGGAAACTGCGCGGCGCACCCCAATGCGAAGGTCGGAATGATCTCGAGCGAAAACGCCGACGCGTGGTCGTTGTAGACCAGGATGATGACGTCGGGGTCGAGATCAGCGATCCACTTCTTCGAGAATTCGAACCCCTCGAAGACCGGCGCCCAGTACGGCTGCTGCGTCTTGCCGAGATCGATCGCCGCGCCGATAGCCGGCACGTGTGAGACGTTTACACTGGCGATGATCTTAGCCACGGCGCTTGCTCCCCGGCTTGCGGGCGGGCGTGCCTTCGGCCTTGCTGCGACCGGATTTCGAATCCGACTTGCTGCGGTTGCCTTCGACCGAGCGCCCGCCGTGAAGCATCATCTGTGCGTATTGTTCCTGCGTGGACCCGGTCATGAGCGCGGCCACATGCTGGAACGACAGCCCGTCCGATGAAAACAACTTGGCGAGAAAATAGATGTTGCCGCCGAGCTCGATCATGCGGTTCCAGTCGCGCTTCAGCACCGCATCACGCTGATCCTGGGTCATCGGGAACTTCTCGAGGTATGCCGCTTCGTTCGCTTTGAACTCGGTGCGGTTCTCGGGCTTCATCAGCGACATGCAGAACATGTTGAGGTGATAGCCCTGCCGCGAGCGCTGCATATCGAACAGCGTCGTGCCGGGGATATCGTCGAATTCGGCCGGGGTGCCGGGCGGGGGTGTCCTGGTCATGGAATCCTTCTCGTAATCTTCAGGCGTCAAAGCCGTACAGGCGCTGCGGATTGTCGACCAGGATGCGCTTCTGCATGGCCGCATCCGGAGCAAACAACGGGATCAGGTCGACGAGGTCGGCGTCGTTCGGCATGTGGCGCGAAATATTCGGGTGCGGCCAGTCAGTACCCCACAGGATCCGATCCGGCGCCGCGCGGATCAGCTCCTGCGCAAACGGCACTGCATCCGTGAACGGTGGACCGGCGCTCGAGATGCGCTCCGCGCCGGAAATCTTCACCCAGCAATCGGCGTGATTGCGCGCTAGGTCGAGCAGGCGCAGGAACGGCTCCTGTTGCAACCCGTCCTTGGTGGGCACGCGGCCCATGTGATCGATGATGAAGGGCACGGGCAGGCTATGCAGCAGCGCGTCGAATTCGACCAGGTCGGAGGCGTCGAAGTGCAACACCACGTGCCATCCGAGCGGCTGGACGCGTCCGATCACCCGCCGGAATTCGTCCATGTCCGGCACGCCGCCGAGATGCTTCACGAAATTGAAACGCACGCCGCGACACCCACCCGCGTGCAGCCGTTCGAAGTCGCGCTCGGTGAATGAATCGTCCGCATTCGCGATCCCGCGATAGCGACCAGCGCTCTGGGCAATCGCATCGAGGATCACGCTATTGTCCCGGCCGTGACAGCTCGCGTTCACCAACACCGCACGTTCGAAGCCCAGGATCGTCTGCAGGCGCTTGAAACTCTCCAACGGTGCGTCGGGCGGCGTATAGGTGCGATCCGCGGCGTAGGGGTACTTGTCTCCCGGCCCGAAGATGTGGCAATGCGCGTCGCAGGCACCGGGCGGCGGCGTGTACTTCGGCTTGCGCGTGTCCGGATCGGGCGCTTTGCAGGTCGGAATCATGAGATTTGTTATCGTAGCACCGGCTCCGGTCCTGATCTGCCATGAGCGAACAACTCTCGATCCGCGGCAACTTTGCGCGTCTCATGAATGGGGAACTCGTCGGGAGTGACGCGACGCTCGAACCGCGCGTGATCAGCATCTTGAAGACGGCGGGCCCGACCGGCTAGGTAGTTTCGCGACCGTGAAAAACAGGGACGTTTTTCCCGGAGCCTACAGGGATGTATTTACGGCGTTCGCGAAACTACCTAGCCGGTTGGGACTGCCGTCTTTCTTCATCCTGCCGCGCGCGATGTGCGGTAGAAGTTCCCCGAGCGGACCTTCACGAGCGCCCGGTCCGGATCGAAGTTGACGCCGAGCGGATCGCCGCCCTTGGCGACGATCTCGATCTGCTGCGCGAGGAGCTTGCGCTGCATCATGATGCCGCGATCGCTCGTCACGAGATGCTCCTCGGAGTGCAGCGAGATCGGCCCCTGCCCCGCCTGCGCTTCGTAGTCGCCCGGCGTGCGCTGATGTTCTTCCTCGGTCATATCGCCCCAGGTCTTGCCGTTGAGACGCAGCTCGAGGAACGACTGCTCCTTAGGCACCTTCATTGCGAACGCCTGCACGTAGTGCGAATCGTCGACGGGGACGACCCACGAGATCCCGGAGGACTGGCCGGACTTCATCCCGATATCGGGCACGCTCATGATGTTCGGCATCAGCCAGGTGGAAATGCGATCGACCTCCTGCCCATCTTCGAGCTGGCGAATCGCCGAGTAACAGACGCCGTGATCGGCATCGAAGAAGTCGACCTTCGGCGCCAGCGCAAACTGCTTGTGGAACTGGATGCCGCTGATCGTCGAATGCAACACGTGGACGTGAAACGGATCCATGATGTTGTCGTTCATGTGCAGCCAGCTGTAGGGCAGCACTGCGAGGCTTGCGTCCCCGGTGCCGCCGAACCCGCCCACCTCGGTCCACAACACCACATCGTCCTCGACGGTCTCGAGATTGTCGTAACGAGGGAGGATCGGCTTCCTCTCGGGCGGCCCGAGGTAGGCGAACACGAGTCCGTAGCGTTCCTCGACCGGATACCAGGGCTGGCGCGCCGCATCCCGGTGCCGCCCGCCCTCCGGTTCGCACGGTTGCTCAAGACAGCGCCCCTGCACGTCGTAGAGCCAGCCGTGGTAGCAACAGCGAATGCCTTCGGCCTCGACCCGGCCGTAGAACAGGGACGTGCCTCGATGCATGCAACGCGGATAGACCAGGCCGGCCCTGCCCTTTCCATCCCGGAACAGGATCAGGTCCTCGCCGAGAACGCGCACCTTCTGCGGCAGGTCACCGACCTTCCTGGATACCGCTAGCGGTTGCCAGAACCGGCGCATCAATTCGCCGCACGGCGTTCCGGGCCCGACTTCGGTCAGGAGCTTGTTGGAATGCTGCGGCCGCCGCCCGTAGGCAGTGCCCTCGTCTGCTCGCGCTTCGGTATTGGTCACCATGAACCGCACTCCATTTCGCGGCTTTGCATTGCAGCCGTCATCGTGTCAGGCGATCCTACGCCAACCGTCCGATCCCTTGCACCACGCTCCGGGAGTTGCGTACATGATCAAGATCTATGGCCAGTTCCGTTCGCGCGCGAGCCGTTGCATGTGGGCGCTGGAGGAAATCGGCGTGCCCTATGAACTAGTCCCGGTCGACACCAGCAAGGGTGACAACGAGCGGCCCGAGTTCCTCGCGATCAACCCCAACGGCCGCATTCCGGCGCTCGTCGACGGTGACCTGAAGCTGTTCGAGTCGATGGCCATCAACCTGTACCTGGCCCGTAAGTACGGCAAAGACCTGTGGCCCGCGGACGACGCCGGGCAGGCGCACGCCCTGCAGTGGAGCTTCTGGGGGATGACGGAAGTCGAGCCATTCCTGATCACGTTGCTGGTGCAACAGGTCTTCACGCCCGAAGCCGAGAGACGCCCCGACCGCGTGCAGGAGGCACGTGAGGCGCTCGTGCCGCGACTCAAGGTGCTCGACGGGCAACTCAGGAGCCGGCCCTACCTGCTCGGCTCGAAATTCACGATCGCGGACTTGAATGTAGCCTCGCTGTTTTCGCTGGCTGGGATGGTCCAGCTCGATCTCTCGCCCTATCCAAGCGTCAAGAAGTGGACCGAGGGCTGCCTGGGCCGGCCGGCCCGCGAGAAACTCACGCAGGCGGCGTGAACAGCGGGCTCGTCAGCGCTCGAGCTCCCAGAGCTGAGTGACGACGCCGCGCCTGAGCTGCAGTCCACCCCCCAGCGCAATGAAACGGCTCTCCAGCCGCTCGCGGTACCAAGCCGCGGGACGAAGCCTCACGTCGCCGTCGGTGCACGATTTATCGCAGTGCTGGTCCCAATCTTCCTGCGTCAGGGCGCTGAAGTAGAGCACCCGCCGCGTCAGGCGTCCGAGATTGGTCATTGCGCGCTCGGCGTCCCGATCGTCGAGGTACTGCAGCACGTCGTAACAGATTACGAGGTCAAACGGGGCGCGCGGCCGGAAACTCGCGAGCGACCCGCGCACCCAGCCAAAGCGCTTGCAGAGATAGGGACTGACCTCGAGTCCGACATAGCGCGCTCGTGGGAAGCGCCGCCGCAGCGGAATGCGTAGCCAGCCCACCCCGCAGCCCGCATCCAGGATCGAGCGCACCGGCAGGTCGAGATAGTTCGCGAAGCTCGCGATGAAGTCGCCGCGCCGGCCCATCTCGCGACGCGAGGTGACGGCGGTACGCGGGTTGCCGTAGTAGCGGCTGTAGTAAGCGGGGCCGAAGCGGCTGGCAGCGTCCATTGGGGCAGTGAAGGCTAGCCCAGGGGGTTGATCGACGCAAAGGCGATGGACTTTCGATGCTCGACTCGTCAAACCACGATTGACGAGCTGTCACCGAGCCATTCATGTCCGTAGCGCCCTGTCGATTGATTCTCGCCGCCTGGATCGCTTCCAGCCTGTTCATGGGCGCGAGCGCGCTGGCAGGCAATCTGGATGCGCGTGCCGCGCTCGAAGACACGAAGTTGTATTTCACCGCACCCGTGCACTGGGATCGGGGCAACTGGGTGCAATTCGGCGAGGCGCTTTTCGCGATTGGAATTGCGCACGAATTCGACGCCAATGTGCGCTCGCACTTTGTCGATGGACCACATGCGGTGGCCGGAGGAACGGACCCCAACAACCTGGAAGAAGCAGCGCCCGCCATGGTCATCATCGCCGGGACCTGGGTTGCCGCGATCTTGATGCGCGACCGCGCCGGTTACCAGGAAGGATGGTCGACGCTGGAAGCTGCGGCCCTGAGTGGCATCAGCGTGACCGCTCTCAAGCTGGCGTTCGGGCGTGAGCGGCCCAACGTCACCACGTCGGTCGACGCGTGGTTCGAAGGGGGCGAATCCTTTCCGTCGGGCCACACCACGTTCGCATTTGCCGTCGGGACAGTGTTTGCAGAATCCGGGAATGACCGCTATCGGTGGGTCCGGCGTGCGGTGGGCTACGGCGTCGGCGCTGCGACAGCGTACTGGCGCATGCGCGACAACGTGCATTGGTTTTCGGACACCGTCGCCGGGGCCGCGCTCGGAATCGCAACCGCCGAATTCACCATGAATCGCCGCGAGGTCGGTCAGCGCCGGACGTCCATCCAGGTGTTGCCGATCGACGGTGGCGTCATGCTGACCTTTTCAGCACCACTTCACTGAGCGGATTCGCTTGCCCGGACGCCGGCCACACTGCAGGCGGAGGGCTTCGCCGGCGCTTCGCTCAGGATAGACGCTCAAACAGGAACGCTGCGGCAACCGCCAGCCCCCCGAGACTCGCGAGCAGTACTGCGCCCGCCGCACAGTCCTTGGCGATCTTGATCTGCGGATGAAATTGCGGATGCAGACAGTCCGCGAGACGTTCCAGTGCCGTATTGAACTGCTCCGCAGCCAGGACCACCACGACCGTCAGCGCCGCTACTGCCCACCAGATCGGTGCGGGACGCACGCCGATCAGCGCCATCAGTACGCCCGCCGCAGCGAGGCACTGCAGGCGAAAGCTGTTCTCCGCGCGGAATGCCTCGACAATGCCGGCGACGGCGAAGCCGAGGCGATGATGGAAGGCCTTGTTCTTCATGCTGGCACCTCTTGCGGGCGGCAGACCATTGCTGTCAGGCCCAGTATAGTAATAACGGCGCGACGACTCGCCCGAATACGAGCCGCTCAAGGCGCTGCACCTTGCGGCCACCCGCGGCAACATGGTTTTCCTGCAGGGATTGAAGTACCGCCGGGGACGCCGCTCAACGCTGCATCAGCTTGGTGATCCCTATGTTGAACACGGGGTCCTCGTGTTGCTCGCCGTTGAGGCCGCTCTGCGATAGCGGAATCTGGCTCGAAATGCGCAGCACCCATCCGGCGCCCGCATCGAAAAGAATGCGCGGCGTGAGGTACAGCAGCGATCCGCCGGTGTCCGGATCGGTCTCGCCCGCGGCATCGATTTCGTCGCGGCCCGAATGACGGAAGTTGGCCTCCAGCGCCCCGTCCCAGCGCAAGCCCAGCTTGTGCTCGTAGGCGACGTTGAGCAGGCTGATGCGCCCGTACTGGTACCCGAAGTCGTTTCGTCCCGTGTGGCGATACTGACCCGAATAGAAGAGTGCCGAACGTGGATTGATCTGGTAGGAGCCGAACAGCCCCGCGAACCAATCGCTCGAGCCCGTTCCCGGTTGGACGTGTTCGTCGAGGCGCTCGCCATTGCGAGTGAGGTCGTTCTTACCCCAGTTCGTCTTGACGCCCCCCACGGCAAAGAGCTGCGACCGCACGCCGACATCGCCCTCGAAGCGTGACGACCAGAGCCGCACCTGCCCATAGATCTCCGGATCGGAGAGCCCGGAACCGTGCGTGCGTTCGCTCGCTCCACCTTGCGTTTCGGTGAGGTCACGCTCGCTGTACGGTATGCGTGCGAAGAGTCCTGTGTTCTCCGAGAGACCGTACGCGAGAAGCAGCGTGGTGCGGTGTTCGCGCATCGAGTCGCGCTCATCGGCGGGCCCCTGTGTCTTCTCGACCTGGTCCCAGTCGAGCGCGAGCCGCAAACCGGTTTGCGCCACGCCTTCGTGGCCGAGGGCATTGAAGGTCGGGTCGCCACAGCGGCAGATCGAGCAGGTCCACGCCGGCGCAGACACCACGGCGGTAAACGCCAGCAGGCACGAAGGAATTGCTTTCATGGATGTCATCCCAGGAATGTTCGTGATGAGCGACAGCCGATCTCGCGCTGCCTGCCGTCACAGGTGGCAGTCGCGAAGATCCGCTTCAGCAGCCGACTATCGGCTCGAACAGCTTCAGATGAGCTGGGGCGGTCCGCGAGCGAGGTGGGCGCGAGCCAGGATGCGGCCCGCTGGAGATGGCGAAAGGACGCTGACCGGCAGGTTGAATACTGCGACCGGCACGATCGCCGCAAGCACCGTTGCCGCAGGCGCGCTGGCGCCGCCTGAACCGAACACACAGGGGTGATCCTGATTGGGTGCATGTGGACGCGGGGCACCGCCGCCAGTCTCGTGACCCTGATGTCCGGGGCAGATCTTGAGCGTGACCGAGAAGTGCTCGCCCGTGCCCGGCATGAACCCGGCCGGAATCATCGCCCGGCACAGGAGCGCCGGGAGCAGCAGTACGATCAGGCTGAGCTTGAGTCGCAGCATCGGGGTGTCAGTACCAATAGCAATAGCCAGAAGTCTAGCAAGATCGGCTCATATGGCTCGAATTGATGCCACCTTGTCCGGTCGGCCATCACGGCGCCGCCCATAATCCCAGCAGCCACCTCCTGGAGCGCAGCCATGCCGATTACACGACGCGAGCTGATTGCACAGTCCATAGCCATGACGTCCATCGCCGTTTTTGGTTCCCGGGCCAAGGCCGCTGCCGGGACACTTCCGCGACGCGACCACATCAAGGTCGCGTTCCTCCTCGGCGACGGCACCAACGTCATCGACATGGCTGGACCCTGGGAGACCTTCCAGGATGTCGAGGTCGGCAATGGTGACATGCCATTCGAGCTGTACACCGTTGCGCCCACGACCGATCTCATCACGATGACGGGTGGGCTCAAGGTGAAGCCGCACTACACGCTCGACGATGCGCCGGCACCCCAGGTCATCGTCGTGCCGGCACAGCGCTCGGCAAAGCCGTCCCTCGCCTGGCTCAAGCGCGCGAGCGAGCACACCGATGTCACGATGTCGGTGTGCACGGGTGCCTTCCAGCTTGCGCGTGCGGGATTGCTGAGCGGGCTGACGGCGACCACGCATCATGATTTCTGGGACAGCTTCGCGAAGGAATTTCCGGACGTTGATCTCAAGCGTGGCGTGCGTTTCGTCGACAACGGCCATATCGCAACGGCAGGCGGGCTCACGTCCGGGATCGACATGGCGTTGCACATCGTCGCGCGCTATTTCGAGCCCGAGATTGCCGCGAAGACCGCGCGCTACATGGAGCACAACAGCGACGCCTGGCGCGAAGGCCTGCGCGCCAGCCGACCGGGTTACTGGACGCCGCTCTGAATTGCCTTGCGCTGTTGCGGCACGGATCAGCGCCGCCTTGATGCGCGGTGCCGGGCCTTGAAGGCTGCGTGAGGCCCGCCCACGGCGTCGGAATTCTCTGACAGACTCACGCGGCCTTGTTCCATTGTTGCGCGGGCGGCTGGAGAGCAGGATGGCCACCGTGGAGCAACCACTTATTCCGGCGTAATTTCCGGAAGTGATCTCCGCCTGGGGCCGGCCACCGGCCCCCAATTATTTCCGCCCCCTCCCCTTGCAGCCCCATCGGCTTTGCGGAAATCTGTGCCCTCTCCAGCCGGCCAGAACTACACCAACGGGGGAAGGCGCATGAGTCTCGTCAGCTTCGGACAGCCCGATGAGGGCATCATCCAGATGTCCTATGTCGTCGAGGACGTCCGGCGAGCCATGGATCACTGGATCTCCAAGCTCAAGGTTGGGCCCTGGTTCCTGCTCGACCACTTCACCGGTGTGGAGCCCCTGTACCGCGGCCAGCCCTCGCGCGCCGACGTTGCGATCGCGATGGCGTTCGCGGGTCACATGAACATCGAGCTGATCCAGCCCAACAACACCGCACCCTCCGTGTATCGCGAAGTGATCGAGCGCCGCGGCTACGGCTTTCATCATTGGGGGGTCGGGACCTGGAACTTCGACCGCGATGTGGAGCGCTATCGGGCTGCCGGGCATGAGCTCGCGTTTCTCGCCAAGGTCCCGAGCGGCGGTCGCGTAGGCTACATGGACACCACGGCGCAGCTGCCCGGGTTCGTGGAGTTCATCGAGCTGGGCGGCGCCTTCGAGCCCGTGTTCAACCGCTTCTATCGCGCCAGCATCGGCTGGGATGGCGAGGACCCGGTTCGTTCCTTCATCTGATCCACGCCGCGGCTCTCAATGCAGGAGCTCCCATGGAAGAACAGTTCGCAACCATCGAACACGCCAAGAACAGCATTGTCGATCTGCTGATCCGGTTCGGGCCCAGACTCCTCGCCGCGCTGCTGGTCCTCGCGGTAGGCGTCCTCATGGCCCGTTGGATCGGCCGCTGGACCGAGCGCGGGCTTGAGCGCATCCAACTCGAGCCGCCGGTGCGACTGCTGCTGGCGCGTGTCGTGCGCGTGCTCATCCTGGGCTTGTTCCTGATCATGGCGTTGCAGAATCTGGGCGTAGAGCTGCTGCCCTTGATCGCGGGTCTCGGCGTTGCGGGTGCCGGCCTTGCCCTCGCCATGCAAGGCGTTCTCGGCAACATTGCCGCCGGCCTGGCGATCATTTTCACCAGGCCGTTCCGGGTCAGCGAATACATTTCCATTGCCGGCGAAGAAGGGCGTGTCGAAACGATCACGCTCTTCAGCACGACGCTGAGTCATCCGGACATGTCGCGGGTCGTGATTCCGAATCGCAAGATCGCCGGCGAGATCCTGCACAATTTCGGGCAGCGCCGACAGTTCACGGTCACGATCAGCGTCGCTCCCGACACCGATCTCAACACCGCGCTCGCGGTCGTCGAGGAGGTCGTCAAGGCCAACCCGCGCGTACTGCGCGACCCGGCACCGGTGATTCAGGCCGCACTTTCGGGCGGTACGAGCATCAACGTCAGCGTCATGCCCTGGGTCGCGGTTTCAGACTACGGTGCCGCATCGGGGGAAGTCAGCAAGGCGGTGGTTGAAGCCTTCAGACGCCGGGGCGTTGCCATGCCGGTGCCGCAAGTGCGCCTGATCGGTGGCACGGCCTCAGGAGCGTGAGCAACGTGGATACCGAAAGTCTGCGAATTGAAACGCCCCGGCTGATCCTGCGTCCCACACGGTGGGAAGACTTCGAGGCATGGGCGGCATTCCTCGCCGATGAGGAGGCGACGCGCTTCCTGGGCGGCGTGCAATCGCGCCCCCTCGCCTGGCGCACGATGATGTGCATGGCGGGCGCATGGCACCTGCGGCGTCCGGCAATGTTTTCGGTGATCGAGAAGTCGACCGGTCGCTGGGTCGGAAGACTCGGTCCCTGGACGCCGGATGGCTGGCCCGGAACTGAAGTCGGCTGGGGAATCGTGCGGGAGTGCTGGGGACGCGGCTACGCCACCGAAGGCGCGGCAGCCACGATCGACTGGGCGTTCGACAACCTGGGATGGACGGACGTCATCCATACCATTTCGCCACTCAACCTCGCCTCACAAGGCGTGGCACGCAAGCTTGGCTCGCGCAATCGCGGCCCGGGAAAACTTCCGCCGCCGCTGGAGAACGAACCCGTCGATGTGTGGGGTCAGACGCGCGAGGAGTGGCGCCAGCGCGCCAGAGCCTAGGCCAGGAGGCGTTTCGGACCGCTGACGAACCGGTTGTGGCGCTCGTAGAAGCGCCACACGCGCTTTACGTTACGCGACAGTCCGATGCGCACGGTAGTGCCGACACGACGCTTGATATCGCGCGTCGCAGCCAGCCAGAGCGGACCGGGCGCACACATGTCCAGACCGTTCTGCGCAAAGTCGATCGCCATCGCTTCGGCGAGCCGCCCCGGCCCGCGCGTCAGATCGAGCAAGCGTCCCACACCGCGCAGCCGTTGCATGGTCTCGATGCCTTCGAGCGGCTCGATTGCACGCAGCAATACGCCTGCACCGACACCGTGATCCTCACTGGCGACGTTCAGCATGAAGCATGAGCCGTAGGTGAAATACACGTACGCATGCCCGCGGCTGAGAAACATCGGGCCGTTGCGTGGTGTGCGGCCGCGAAATGCATGACTTGCGGCGTCACCGGGCGGATAGGCCTCGGTCTCGACGATGCGCCCGCTGAGTCGCGCGTCCTCGAGTTCGCGCACCACGATCTTGCCGACCAGGAAGCGCGCCAGCGCGATCGTATCGATGGGCAGCTCGGAGCGCCGCAGGCGGCGCATGCGAAGGCGGCTTGTGGATCGGGGTGAGATCAAGGGCTTCAGAAGCCGATGCGCGCCTGCAAGCCGTAACGTACCTCGCCTTCGTTCGGCACGCAGTAGAACGAGCCCGACACGCCGCGCAGGTCCTGGATCTCCACGCAATACTTCTCGCCCGTGAGGTTGTTACCGAACAGCGCCACCTCGTATTGGCGATTGGCGCCGAACTCGAAGCCGATGCGGGCGTTGACCTCGTTGCGCTCGGTGTACTCGTCGATCGGTACCTGCGGGCTGTACTTGACCTTCGAGGTGCTCTGGTAGCGGTAGTCCGCGTGCAGGGTCAGGTTGCTCGCGCTCAGGGCAATGGTCTTGGTGAGGGCTGCAGTGGCGGTGAGCTTGGGCGAGAGCGGCAGCTCGTGCCCCTCCTGGAAATCGCCCTGGTGCAGGTCGAAGTCGATGCCCGTGGCGTCGGTGATCTCCGTGTCGAGCCAGCCGATGTCCGCTGACAAGGTCCAGCTCTCCGCGGGCACCCAGTTGGTTTCCAGTTCCGCGCCCTTGAGGTGCGACTCCGGCAGGTTGAAGAACTCGGGTCCCTGCACGCCGACGTTGAACACCTGCTGATCCTTCCAGATGTAATAGAACAGCGCCGCGTTCACCTGCAGCGAGCGCTCCAGGAGCGTCGACTTCACGCCGAGCTCGAAGGCATCGAGCGTCTCGGGATCGAGCGGGCGCTGCGGGAACGGCGTGTCGTCGGTGTGCAGGAACTCCATGTCGAACTTGCCGGACTTGAAACCGCGCGAGTAGCTGCCGTAGAACATCACATCCTGGCTGGCATGAAATTGCAGGCCGATCTTGCCGCCGACCTCGTCGTTGCTCAGGTCCTCGCGCGAGGTATTGGTATCGGCGCAATGCACGAACGGGATGTAGCCGGGATCGGTCTTCGGCACGCAGTTCGGCAATCCCGCCGCAAGTTCGCGAATCGCCGATTCGCCGACGAAGATCGACGGATCCCAGTCGAGCGGCTTTATTAAGCCACCCGCGTAGTAGGACGGATTCGATTTCTTGTCGTGCGTGTAGCGCAAGCCGAGAGTGAATCCCCAGGCATCCGCGAACTGCCAGTCGATCTGCCCGTAGGCCGATGCGCTCCGGTCGACGAGATCCGAAATGCTGAAGGACACTGTGTTGCCGTAGGGGTTCGGAATCACATCGAAGAGGCTCGGCGGCGTAATGCCGACGGCCGAGGGATGCGCTCCGGGGAAGCCGTTGTCACCGAAGCGAATGTCCTGCGCGAGCGTTGCGTCTTCCTTCAGATAATAGAGTCCGGCGATCCAGCGCAGCTTGGCGCTGTTGTCGTTGGAGGCAAGGCGCAGCTCGCCCGTGTACTGCTTGTATTCCTGGTCCATGTCGATGACCAGCACGTCGTGTGTCACGCCCGGCGTGCCGGCGCCCTGGATGTTGCCATCGCCGGTGTTGTCTTCTTCGTAGAAGCCGTGCGTCTTGTCGTAGGAACCGATGAAGGTGAGCGTCGAGCCGCCGAAGTCATGGTTCAGTTTCACATAGCCGCCATCGACATCGAGATCGCCACGCTCCGACCCGCCGACCCACACGTCCTGCCAGCCGCGCGTCAGGCGGTCGAACGCTTCGATGTTCACGGTCGAAGCATTGCCGGCAGTGTTGAGATTGCCATTCTTCCAATCGATGTTGTCGGTGAACGGCGCGAGATCGTTGATACGCAGCGGCGGATTGTTGAGCAACGCTCCGGCCATCTTCTGCGGCTGTGCATCGTCGCGGGCGCGCGCGGAATGAATGCTCGCCGTGAAGCGCGTGCCCTGCGCCGGCTCCCAGACCAATGTCGCGCGACCCGAATAGCGCTCTTCATCGCCATAGTGGTTGTCGCCGGTATCCTCGTTGCTCCAGATACCGTCCCGCGAGTGATACAGACCGGCGATGCGGACTGCGGCGGTCGAGCCGGCCGGAATCGAGATTCCGCCCTCCACTTCGGCGAGGTTGCTGTTTCCGTAGGTGAGAAGTGCCGAGCCATCCATCGAGTCGGCGCCGACCACCGGCATGCGCGTGATGTAGTTCACCGCCCCGCCCGTGGTGTTCCTGCCAAAGAGGCTGTTCTGCGGGCCGCGCAGCACCTCGACGCGCTCCATGTCGAAGAGCGCGAGCGTGCTCATGTAGGAAGAGTTCATGGTCACCTCATCCATGTAGGTACCCACGGAGGAAGGCGCGTTACCGAAGAACTCATTCGTGCCCACGCCACGAATCACGATGTGCTGGCTCATCGAGTTCTGTACCACGACGTTGAGGTTCGGGGCCAGCCTGGTCACATCCGTGAGCTGCGAGATCCCGGCGTTCTCGAGCATTTGTCCGCTGTAGGCCTGCATGGCGATCGGCACGTTCTGCACGTTTTCCGCGCGTTTCTGCGCAGTGACGATCACCTCCTCGAGCGTGCCCTGGCTGCGGGGCTGCTCCTGCCCGAGGACCGCGCCTGCGGCACACGTCGCCAACACGAACCAGAGAATTGAAGCAACGGATTTCATGATCATTCTCCCGGAATGTGAGACAGACCTTGTTCTTCTGGTGCCGTGCTGACACAGCACCCTCCCTTCCCCAGACCAGTCCGTGCAGCCACTCAGTCCCCGCCTGAACCTGACGCGGTGATTCTTTCCACCAACACTTCGACCAGAATCGGTTCGGTCGACTGGAACGCTGTCGTCAATGCGCGATCCAGCTCCGCAGGCTTCTCCACGCGGATCGCGGCGAGTCCCTGGCCGCGCGCCAACCCACAGAAATCGAGGTCCGGCAGATCACTCCCGGGCGGGCGATCGAGCTTGAAGTGACGGCCAAAGTCGTAAAGGGCCTCGTAGGTGCCGTTCTTCACGATGACGAACGTCATCGGCAGGCGCAGTTGCGCTGCCGACCACAGTCCCTGGATCGAATACATGCTCGACCCATCGCCAAGCACGGCGATCACGCGCTGGCCGGGTCGGGCAAGCGCCACGCCTACGGCTGCCGGCAAGGCGTGGCCGAGCCCGCCGCTCGCACAGGTGTAGAACGTGTTCGGCTCGGTGATCGGCAGGTAGTCGTGCATCGCGCCACGGCTGCTCGGCGCCTCCTCGACGATGATGCTGTCGGCAGGACGCAGCGCTGCGATCTGCTGCATCAGGTAACGATCGGTCAGCGAATGGCGCGGGGCGCGCGCAACGGGCGTTCGCGGTTCCGGTGCGCGCCGTCGGCGCGGCGCGGCCGCGTCGAGCAAGGCACGCACGCCGAGCTTGAGATTGGTGACGATCGAGACGCCAGCCGGTGTCCAGGCCGCCACGCCCGGGTCATCGACCAGCTGCACGAGCTTGGCGCCGTCGGGAACATGCGGACCGAAGCCCTCCACGTGATAGGTGAACGCGGGCGCGCCCAGCACCAGGATGAAATCCGCCCCCTTGAGACTGGCGACGATTCGCGCGCGATCGGCGGCCAGGAACCCGGCGAACAGCGCATGGTTCTCCGGAAAGCTGTTGCGACCCGACATCGGGCTCACCCACACGGGTGCCTGGTGGTGTTGGGCCAGGGCGATGGTTTCCGCCCACGCGTCATCGCGCGCGACGCCGGCACCGACGACGATTGTCGGCCGATGCGCGCAATTGAGTGCTTCCGCAGCGGCGGCGAGCAGCGCCGGATCACCCAAAACGCTGCGGCTGACCTGCCGCGCCGTGATCGGCTCGCAAGCCCGATCCCAGTCATCGACCGGAACTGAAACAAACGTGGGCCCACGGGGCGCTTGCATGGCCATGTAGTAGGCGCGCGCGATCGCCGCCGGCACGTCTTCGGCGCGCGCCGGCTCGCAACTCCACTTCACGTACGGCTTTGGAAACTCGGTGGGCTGGGTGGCATAGAGGAAGGGCTCGAACGGCAGGATCGAGCGCGCTTGCTGTCCCGCCGTGATGACCAGGGGCGTCTGGTTGCGATAGGCGGTGAAAAGATTCCCCAGCGCATGGCCTACGCCCACGGCCGAATGAAGGTTGACGAAGGCGGCATTGCCCGTCGCCTGGGCGAAGCCGTCAGCCATACCGAGGGCCACGGATTCCTGCAGGCCGAGCACGTAGCGGAAGTCGCCAGGAAAATCACGGAACATCGGCAGCTCGGTCGAGCCGGGATTGCCGAAGATCGTGGTCAGGTTGAAGGCGCGCAGCAGCCCGAAAACGGCTTCCCGTACCGAGACTTGCGCTGCAGTCCGGGCATTGCGCTCGCCGCTCTTGCCACTACCCGCACTGTCGAGCATCGCTGGCGCTCTTCCCGGTTCGGTCTGGAACGACTGGCGCCGATATTCCCGCGGACCTTCCGCTGCCGGGGATTGCTAATTGGCGGCGAAGTCATAACACTTCGGTATGGCTTTGGATCCGCGACAACTCAGAGCCTTTATCGCGATCGTCAAGACCGGGAGCCTGGGGCTTGCCGCCGAGACGCTGCACGTCACCCAGCCAGCGCTGAGCCGCATCATCCGGCGCCTCGAGACGCAGCTCGGTGTGCCCTTGTTCGAGCGGCGCACCACCGGAATGGAACTCACGAGTTTCGGTCACGCGCTGCTGCCACACGCGACGTTCCTCAGCGAGGAGGCATCCCTCGCCATCGAGCAAATCAATTCGCTGCGTGGACTGGGCCAGGGAACGATTCGCATCGGCGCGGTTGCGAGCGCGGCAATCATGGTGCTGCCGGGGGTGCTCGATCGCGTTCTCACGCAATGGCCGAATGTGCACGTGCAGATCCTCGAAGCGGTCGAAGACGTGCTCACCGTCGCGCTCACCAACAACGCAATCGACGTCGCCATCTCGGGGCCGATACCGGAAAGTGAAGAAATAGTGCAGGTCGCAGAACACAAGTTCACCGATCGCTATTCGGTGATATGTTCCGCGGCCAATGAACTGCAGCAGCGTGCCAATCTCTCGATCCACGACATCATCGATGTGCCATGGGTGATGCCGGCAGCGGAAGCCGAACCGCGCCGGATGTTCAACGCGCTCATCAGCCGCCTCGGCGTCGCGCCGCCGCGTGTCGTGGTGGAGACGCGCTCGCCGAGTGTGATCAAGGCCATGGTGGCGAACACTCATTTCCTCGGCTGGCTGCCGGAACCGCTGTTCGCGGCCGAGCAGGCGGCGGGCCTGATCAAGGCGTTGGCGGTAAAAGAGATGGCTCCACAGCGGCGGTTCTTCGTGTTTCGGCGGCGGCGCAATTTCATGCCGCCACCGGTGGTGAAATTCCTGGAAGCGTTGAAGGTTTGAAGGTCGGGAGGAATTGATGGCTTGCCGTTCGCTTGCGATAGCAGCACTCGCTGCATTGACAGTCACTGCCGCTCATGGGGCGAGCAACGATGCGACGCAGGTGATGGCTCGCGACATTTTCAAGGAGCTGATCGAGATCAATACCGCTGATTCGGTCGGCAATATCACCACCGCCTCAGAAGCGATCGCCAAGCGTTTCATCGCAGCCGGGTTTGCAGAGCAGGACGTGCAGGTGATCGGCCCGAGTGCCCAGAAAAAGAATCTCGTGGTCAGGCTGCACGGCACCGGCAAGCACAAGCCGATCCTCCTCATCGGTCACCTGGACGTGGTCGAGGCAAGGCGCGAGGACTGGACCACCGACCCGTTCCAATTCGTGGAGAAGGACGGCTACTTCTACGGCCGCGGCACCGCCGACATGAAGAACGGCGATGCGATCATGGTGGCGAATCTCATCCGCCTGAAGCAGGAAGGCTATCGCCCCAGCCGCGACCTCATCCTCGCGCTCACCGCGGGCGAAGAAAGCGGCGTTGCCAACGGCATGGAATGGCTGGTCAAGAATCACCGCGAACTCATCGATGCCGAGTACGTTCTCAATCACGACGGCTACTCCGTGTTGTCGGAAAACGGCAAGCCGTTGCGCTACGAGTTGTACGCCACGGAAAAGGTCTACGCCGACTACCTGCTCACGGCGACCAACCGCGGCGGTCACAGCTCACTGCCACGGCCGGACAACGCGATCTACGAGCTCGCCGAGGGCCTGAAGCGGCTCGCGGCGTACCGCTTCCCGTTCGAGCTCAACGACATCACGCACGCCTACTACGAGCGCATGTCCACGATCGAGACCGGACAGCGCGCCGCCGACATGCGGGCCATCCTGCTGTCGCCACCGGACGCGGCAGCACTCGAGCGCCTGTCGCAGAATCCGCGCGACAACGCCACGATGCGCACGACCTGTGTCGCGACACGCCTCAACGGCGGCCATGCGAACAACGCGCTGCCGCAGGAGGCTCACGCCACGGTCAACTGCCGCATCCTGCCCAGCCACACGCCCGAAGAAACGCGCCAGGCGCTGATCAAGGTGCTGGCGGATCCGAACATCAAGGTGCAATACCTCGATGTCGACGGTACCGCGCTCGACGCGGCAACCAACAGTGCGGGCTATCCGCCGCCGAAACTTCTACCGGAAGTGTTGCAGCCCCTGGAAAGGCTGGTCAACGAGACATGGCCGGGGATCAAGGTCGTTCCCGCAATGTCGCAAGGCGCCTCTGACGGCGTATTCACGATGGCCGCCGGACTGCCCACGTACGAGATCACTGGCATCGAGCAGGACGCCAACGATATTCGCGCCCATGGCAAGGATGAACGCACGCGCGTGCGGTCCTTTTACGAGGGCGTCGACTTCTTCTATCGCTACATCAAGGCCGTCACCGCGAACTAGTCAGCAGCGCCGTTGCCTTGTCGAGCCGGTCGCAGTAGCCCTGCAGCACCTGTGCGGTGAGCCGCGAATACTCGTTCGCCTCATCCCAGCGATGCTGCTCAATCGCCTCGCGCACACCGGGCAGGGTCTTCACGCCGTAGCCTGTCAAGGTGCCGGGAGCGTAGATGAGGTGACGGAACCAGCTGCGCCCCGGCAAGCCGCGCTCGCTGGTGAGTGACTGCTCCATTCCCTGCAGCAACTGGTTGAGGGACGTGCGCGTCGCTGCGCTGAGCGTCACATTGTTCTGCACCAGCTGCTGGTAGGCCTTGTCGTAGGCCGCGGCGCTCTTCTTCAGTCGCGCCACGACATTATCGAGGGGCGCCAGGTCGAAGTACGGCACTTCCGGCTCTGGCTCGGGCGCCAGCACCGGGCGGGTCGGATCCGAAGCGAGAGTGAACGCATTCTGATCGGCCAGCCGCGTCAGATCCTGCGCATGCTTGCGTCTGTCGTCGGCGAGCTTGTGCACGTCCTGCACGTAGTCATCGACGCTAGTCGCAAACCCCTCGAACTGCAGCGGCAGCACCTCGACGTTCGCCATCCTCAGTACGGCGCGGCCGACGGTTTGTGCTTCAACGACGCCATACACGAAACCCGGATCGCCGAAACGGACGTAGTGATCGTATGAGTCGTACAGAGAGTGATAGACGCCGTCCTGATCTTCCTCACCGGAATAAGCGACCTGGAGCGTGGTGATGCCGAGGTGCTGGATGAACGGCGTGTAGTCGGAGCCGGAGCCCATCGCCCCGACCGGCACATCCACGCGCTCGGCGGCTTGCCTGGCCAGGTCCTTCTGCTGCTCGGTGGCGTCCTTGTCGTAGCCGATCACCATGAGCTTCGCGCGTTTGCGCGCTTGCACGCTGGCGCCGGTTTCCGGGTCCTTCACTTCGCCAGCGACTTCATTGATGAACCGCTGCAGCGAATGACTCCCTTCAACGTCCAGGAACCCACGCGTGTTGGTGTCCGAGTTGAGATAGAGCACCGCCTTGCGCTGCAACTGCGCGGCGTGCGTCTCCGCCCATTCCGTCGAGCCGAGCAATCCGGGCTCCTCTCCGTCCCAGCTCGCATAGATGAGCGTGCGCTTCGGCTTCCAGCCGCTCTTGAGCAGCGCGCCGATCGCCTTCGCTTCGGCCAGCATTGCGACCGTTCCGGAAAGCGGGTCCCACGCGCCGAATACCCAGCCGTCGCGGTGATTGCCACGCACCACCCATTCGTCGGGCGCAGTGCTACCTGGAATCCGCGCAATGACGTCGTAAACGGGCTTCTGGCTCCAGTCCGAGGCGATGCTCAGATGCACTCGCGCCGGACCTGGCCCGAGGTGATAAGTGATCGGTAATGCACCTCGCCACTTGGACGGCGCCACCTGCCCTGCCAGGGCTTCGAGCAGCGGACGCGCGTCGGCGTAGGAAATCGGCAGCACCGGAATCTTGAGAATGGTCTTCGCCTCGGCGAGCGGCAACCGCTTGGCGTCCTTGGTCGCGCCAATTCCCGGCGTGAGCGGGTCGCCCGGGTAGATCGGCATGTCGGCGACCGAGCCGCGCTGCACTCCGTCGGCCGGACGCCAACCTCCCTTGGGATAGGAATCGCCCGCTGAATAGCCATCGTCCTTGGGGTCGGAGTAGATGAGGCACCCGACCGCGCCGTGCTCGTAGGCGAGCTTCGGCTTGAGCCCGCGCCAGCCGCTGCCATAGCGCGCGATGGCGATCTTGCCTTTGACATCCACTCCCCTGCGCGCGAGCTCCTTGTAGTCCTCGTCCATGCCGTAGTTCACGTACACGAGCTCCGCCGTCACATCGCCGTCCGCACCATAGGCGTTGTAGGGCGGCAGGCCGTCGGTGCGAGTCGAGGTGGCATCGCCGCCGACGGCGGGTTCATGCAAGGTGGCCACGAACCTGGTTGGCGCCACCAGCTCGAGCACTTCGTGCTTGGGAGTCGGATACAGGACGTAGAAGGTCTCGATCTCCGCCTGCCATCCCCAGCTCTTGAACAGGTCACGAACGAATTCCGCGTTCTCCTTATCGTGCGGGGAACCGACGTGATTGGGCCCGGCGGCAAGACGCTTGAGCCAGGCGTCGAGATCCGAGGCGGTGAGCTGGCCGTCGAATCGGCGCTCGAGCGACGCTTGGGCTACGCCCGCCTCCGTCGTGAATCCGTACATCGGCCCGGCGCTCGCCGGCGCCGCGCGAGAATCGCTCGCAGCGATCGTGACCACCGCGGCGGTCGTGAGTGTCAGCAAGGCTCGTGCAAGGTGCATGAAGGAAACCTCCACCGAACTTTCAGCGCGCGAGGATACCTCAGGAATTGATATCGTTCAGCCGTACGGCGTAGCGAGGTAGTGCGTTTCGAGATCCCGCCGCAGGTGACGCGCCGCGAGGAGGTAGTGCAGGCCCGCCCATACGAAGAGCATTGACACTGCGATCAGGGCGTGCCGTATGCCGGTCGCGGATGCAAGCCGGCAAGCTTCATACAGGCCGGCGACGGCGTTCGCGGGAGCCGCTCCACCCGGACACGCGGACGCGAAACTCCCCATGGAGAACGCGCGGCTCGCGAACGCGTCGCTCAGTGCGCCGATGAGCGTGGGGCCGAGGCCAATGCCGACCAGGCCGAGGACCACCGACACGACGAACGCAGAGGACGCCCGCATGTTCGCGCCAACCATGTTCTGTGCGATCGCGAGTGTTGGCGTGAAATAGATGAAGAGTGCTACGTGCGCAATCGCCAGCACGCCAACGCCCACGGCCATGACCGGAGCCGCGAAGGCCATGGCGAACAAGGGTGTCGCGAGCATCAGGCCGATCGCCGGCCCCCATACGAACCAGCGCTGGTCGAAGCGCGACGCCCGATCGACGCCGAAGCCCCCGAGCGCAAGGCCCGAACTCATGGCGAGCAACGCGATGATGCCCAGCAACCGTCCCGCCTCGGTGAAGCCGAGGTGATAGACGCGCACGAAGAATTGCCCCAGGAACTGTCCTATCGCGTTCATCGCGGTTGCGGCGATGGCCGCCCCCGCCAGCGTCTGGCGCACCGAGGGCTTGGAGAGCAGGAATCGCAGCACTGTGCTCATGTCGGGCGGTGGCCCGGCCGCGACCGCAGTCTCGTCCGACATGCCGCGCGGCGGATCGCGCAGGGTCAGGAACGCGATCACGGCGACCAGCAGCGCCAGCGCGCCGATACCGATAAACGCCGCACGCCAGCTCACATGCTCGGCCATCCAGCCTGCAAACATCGAGCCGAACACGACCCCGAGCGGAGCCCCCAGCCAGATGATCGACATGGCTGATGCGCGCCGGTCGCGCGTGTAGTGATCACCAATCAGCGAGGCGACAGGCGGCCCGAAACCCGCATCGCCGATCCCGACGCCGATGCGAAACAGCAGTAGCCGCCAGAATCCCTGCGCGGCAGCGCAGAGGGAAACCATCACGCCAAAGATCGCCAGCGAAGCGGCGATGATGCGCGTGCGACTCATCCGCTCGGCCATGCGCGCGAGTGGCAGACCCAGCAAGGTATAGAAGATGGCGAACCCCAGTCCCTGGATGATCCCCATCTGCGAATCCGTGAGCCTGAGGTCGAGCTTGATCGCGGGGGCAACGACCGCGATGCCCTGTCGATCAGCCAGGTTGAGTGCGCTGGTCAGCAGCAGGACGATGAGGAGCCAGGCGCGATAGCCCTTCGAGAACGGCGTTGACCTCACGGACGAGTTCCATCGAACATCGGCGCCTGACCTCCGCGCACGAGCCCGATGAACTCCGCGCCAGTTCCTCACTCTGAGGTATCCATACCATGACGAGCCCGCCCGAGTCTGCCACCAGAGGGAAGAGCCGAAGCACGTTGCCAGGAGCGCTGGTCACCGGCGTGGCGATCGCCTGCATGCTCTCTCCAGTGTTTGGCACCGAGGCTGCACCGATGAATGAACCGGCATCGCTCAAGATCGGCATCATCGGGACCGGGCACATCGGCGGCGCGCTGGCCAAGCTCTGGGCCGGGGCAGGTCACGAGCTCGTGATCTCATCGCGCCACCCCGAAGAGTTGCAGGCACTGGCTCGCTCACTCGGTCCAAAGGTCAAGGTCGGAACGCCGCGTGAGGCCGCGGTGTTCGGCGATGTGGTCCTGATCTCGATCCCGTATGGCGCCATGCCCCAGGTGGGACGTGATCTCAAGGCCGAGCTCGCCGGAAAGGTCGTGCTCGATACCGGCAATCCGTACCCCAGCCGCGACGGCGACATGGCTGTCGAAGCGCGACGCAAGGGCACCGGGGTCGCTTCCGCTGAAATGCTTCCGGGTGTCAGGCTGGTACGCGCTTTCAATGCCATCAACTCTGGCGATCTCACGGGCGAGGCGCATCGCAAGGGCGAGCGAGTCGCGATTCCCCTCGCCGGCGATGACGCTGAGGCACTCGCCGTTGCTCAGCGCCTGGTGAGAGATGCCGGTTTCGATCCGGTCGTGGTCGGACCGCTCAGCCGTGCGAAGGAATTCGATGTCGGCACCGCACCCTACACACGAGTGCTCACGGCTATGGAGCTGCGCAAGCTCCTGAAGCTGCCGGACTGAGCGCGATGCGATAACACCCCTCGTGACTACAGTTATTAGCAACTGCAAGTTACGGGGGTCATCCACTCGAGGTGGTGACAACCAAGAGGGCCGGCAATCCCCGCCCTAGCGAGGGCCCCGGCTGCCAATGGCACTGGGGCCTTTCGATGTGCGCGCAGGATCGCAAGAAACGCCAAGTCTGGTCCTCGCCTGAGGAGGATCGGCAGACGGTGGCCGCCATCGATGTGAAGTACCAGCAGGCCGTGAAACGCAACGACGCCGATACGATGGGCCAGGTCCTGGACGATCATTTCATCCTGGTGCTGGGCAACGGGACCGTTTGGGCAGGCCTCGCTCAGCCTGTCAAAGGAGACTCAGGCCGGGTCTCACTAGGAGACCCGCGCGAGATGCGACGCGGGAGAAGTTACGCCAGCGTGTCGAGGACGAGGTCTTTGAGTACCGTGCTGGCCTGCGCCATGTCGACGACTGGCAGCGAGGGAGAAGCCCAGGGTGCGGGGGCCAGGGAGATGAGCGCGATTGCGATTTGCAGCGCGCGCAGTGCCAGGTGTGACGTCAATGAACGCTCCAGGGGCCGCAGCCTCGAAAATCCCTCTGCGGTCGAAACGACTGCAGTGAGCCTGATCTTGCTACGAGGATTGGTGCGGGCGGGCCGCGCAACTTCACAGAATCCCGGCACGCGTCGCTGAAGAAATCGAACAGTGACCTGGCTCACGCCCTGCTGCGCTGCTCAGCGGGACCGCGTCACAGTGCGATTTCGTGACCTGCACCTCGCGAACGCGCCTGCTGGTACAACGCGCGGGCAACAAACAGATCGTAGAGCGCCATCCCGACCGTCTTGTAGGCCGTGGTACGGCTGGCATCGATCGAGCGCCGGCCCGCCACCAGCTCGCCGATCAGGAACACATCGGCGGGCTTCACGATGCGCTTTTCCAGCGGTGCAATGACATCGCCGACCTCTTCGCGCGCCGTGTCGGAATCGATGACGATGTGACCCGCGAGCCGGTACACCGCATCCGGCAGCTCCTGCATCGTCGGGCGATAAGACCCGATGCTGATGAAATGCTTGCCCTGGAGGAGCGCGGGCTCATTCGGCAGCACGGGTTCCGCGGCCGTGGTGGCAGCAATGATGACGCCGGTGCTCTCGAGCAACGCGCGCGCATCGCGAGCTGGCGTGATCCGCAGCTGCGGCGCGTGCTTGCGAACCGTGGCGCTGAACCGCTCGAGGCTCGCCGCTGATCGAGCCACGCAGAAGACCTCCTCCACGCGGCGGACCGCAGCCGCGCAGATCGCCTGCCAGGACCCCTGCACTCCACAGCCGATGATTCCGATCGTGCGCGTGTCGGCCGGCGTCATGTACTTCACGCCTAGCGCCCCAACCGCACCGGTTCGCATCGCGGTGAGCGCGGCGGCATTCATGAGCGCGAGCGGCGTCCCGGTCCCGCCATCGCTGAGGACCATCACGCCATTGGTGACCGGGAGATTGCGCAGCGCGTTGCCCGGCACCACGCAAACGAGCTTGACGCCCACCAGGTCGCTGGCCACGGCCGGCATCGTGAGCAGAGTGTTGCCATTCCATTCGATGTGCTGGCGCTTCGGCGTCGGCGGTTCGCGATCCTGCGCGCGCGCCGCCGATTCCGCCGCGTCGACCAGGGCGGCCGGGGTCAGCAGGTCGAGCAGGTCAGTGTGGGTGAGGATCAGCATGAGCCCGTTTCCGGGTGCCCTCGCGATGTAGAAATTCCGTCAACACTTGCTCGGCATCCTCGACCAGTTGTGGTATTCGACTCAAATCCCGCCATCGCATATGCTCGCGGGCGCTCGGCGTCACAGCCGTGGCGCCGCCCTGATAACAACACGCTAAAGAGGGGTATCTGATGAACGCAACAAAAATCGTCGGATTGATTGGTATTCTGCTGGCGATCGTCGGTGCATTCGTGGCGATCCCGTACGCCGCCGCCATCTTGCTGATCCTCGGCCTGTTCATCGGTCTGTCGATCCTCCCGGACCATCATGTCAGGGTCATGGTCTCGGCACTCGTCCTGGCGGGCTTGTCGCATGCCTTCGACGCGATTCCCCAGGTGGGTAGCTACATCGCGACGATACTGTCCAACTTCGGCGTGCTGGTAGCAGGCGGAGCGCTGATGATCGTGATGCGCAATACGTGGGCGCGGTTCAAGCCCTGAGCTGGCTCAAAGCGCCGTCGACGGCGCCGTTCACCGGCCGGTCGGGATTCCATGCGGCCCGCGAACGACTTTCTGTGAAGCCGCCTTCGGGCGGCTTTCTTTTTTTGAGCGGCGAGTGAGTCAGCGTGTGAGTGCGCGGATTTCATCGCCCTTGCCAGTCATCTGCCAGCGAATCAGAGACACGGGGATCACGCCGGCAGCATTGAGCTCGGTGAAGAATCGCCGCAGCGTGAAATCGTCGCCCAGTTCCCTGGCGCGATCCATGAGCAGCTCATCCAGCAGGTACTTGCCGGTGACGTAGCTGGTCCCGTAGCCAGGCTGGCGCAGGTACAGTTGCTGCTCGAACCCGACGAGATCGAGATCCGGTCGCATCCAGCCGCGCGGTGTCCACTCGACCTGGAAAGCCTTCGCCTCCTTCATCGTGATCTCGTTGGCCTGCGCGCGGAGCGAGGCGAGTCCGCGTGCGGCGCGCTGTGCCAGCATGATCCAGACGATTTCACGCGCACGCGGATTGTCGTCGTAGTAGCCGACGTGCAGCATGAATTCCTCCATGGCGGTCGCCAGGCCCTCGGCGCGGTTGTCCCAGATGTTGTAGAGCAGTGCGCCGCGGCGGACCGGGCTGGTATGCGGATCGACGCGCATCTGTGCCAGGTCCCACCAGTGATAGAAATGCGTGAACAGGGTCATCGGCTCGCGATGACTGGCCATCGCGAAGAAGTCCCGTGTCGCCTCAGGCTGGTATTCGCCGATGCGCTCGCGCAGGGCCTGGTCCATGTAGTCCTGCATCGGCAGGATGTCCTTGGCCTTGAGGAACGCCAGGTACTTCGTGATCGCCTCGTTGCAGCGCCGCTGGTATTCCTCGGGGCTCGAAATCACCGCCAATTGCGGCAGACCTCGATTGCGCTGCTCTTCCAGGTGCAGGGAAGCGTGC
>Ga0137409_10001362_pt1 | contig 26479 bp, 27 predicted proteins | sample CZODoug1_16funga_FD_122059 | JGI IMG/M metagenome (GOLD analysis project Ga0137409, IMG submission 122059) | Vadose zone soil fungal communities from Angelo Coast Range Reserve, California, USA - CZODoug1_16fungal (Hybrid Assembly) | ecosystem: Environmental > Terrestrial > Soil > Vadose zone...
ACGCGGGGCCTCAAACTGATCGGGCACCCCAGCGCCGAGAGCCCAGCGCCGAGCGGGTGAGCGTTTTGGACTTGTCCCGGGACAAGTAGTCCGCGCGCTACCCGACCGACGAAACCCGTTGGTGTCCCCGAATTTCGGATCGCTGTGCCCGTGCGGCCTCAAACTGATCGTGCGCCCGTGCTGACCCTAGTCGGTACGGCCCTTGACTCGACCGAGGCACGCAGCGCAGAGATGGAGCATCGGCGCGCCTGGCCCCGGCGCGAGGGGGGACCAGGCCTATGCGCTGGCTGATTGTCGGGGCGGTCCTGTGCGCTGCATGCACTCCATGGTGGGCGGAAAAGAGCCGACAGGTTTCTGCTGCGGCAGCCACGACCAGCGAGGTGGCGAAGGCCGCCGGTGATCTGGCGCAGCTTGCGCAGGACATGCCCTTGGCGATCGAGAGATGCCGCGAGCTCGTGGGGCAGGCCAAGGTGGCGACGCTCGCGCAAGCAGCCTACTCCGTCTCGGACGTGGCGAACCGCGCGAGCCGAGCTGCCGCTCTGATGGCAAAGGCGAGCGAGAATTGTGCGCCACCAATCGCGGACACGCTGCGCGTTTGCGCGGTCCTCGCCGGCGAGATGGCGAACACCTGCGCGTCGAACGACGTCGCGGACGCAAGCAGCGCTGCCGTCGTCCCGGCGGTGGCCGTCGAGACCTCTCCGCAAACACAGCATGCGCGCCCCGCAATTCAGCCGCCCCGGGCGCGTGGCTGGGAGGTGATCCCGGCACTCGCGGAGTACAACCTCTCCGACGGTGAAGTGCGCGTGTGCGGCGCAATTGCGATCGCGGCGTACTCGACGAGGCGGATGCACGCTGACCAGATGCGGCTCGCTGCGGAGTACGCCAACTCCGTATCGGACGAGTATCTCGCCACGCTCGTGAAGCAGACGACGTCCGCAGAGTCGCGGCTGACTGAATGCCGCCGTCGCAACCGCTCGACCCCGTTCGAGGCTCCGCCCGCTCCGTCCCGGTGACTACGCTCTCCCCGCTCACCATGGCACTCGAGAAACGGAGGCGCGTTTTTCACGTCGACCTCCCCGCCGCTTCGTGCTTTGTCTCCCCGCCATGGAATGCCCCTTCTGCGCGATAGCACGCGGGGAGTTGGCGGCGTCGGTGGTGCTCCGGGACGAGCAGGTGCTCGCGTTCATGGATACGAGGCCGGTGTTCAAGGGGCACGTGCTGGTCGCGCCGCGGGAGCACGTGCCCGACCTGCTCGAGCTGCCGCGGCCGCTGATGGAGCCACTAATGGCCGCGGTGCAGCGCGTCGCCCGCGCCATGGAGACGGCGCTCGGGGCCGACGGCAGCTTCGTCGCGGTGAACACGAAGATCTCGCAAAGCGTGCCGCACCTGCACGTGCACGTCGTGCCCCGGCGCAAGGGCGACGGGCTGCGCGGCTTCTTCTGGCCGCGGACCAAGTACGAATCGGATGGCGAGCGCGAGGAGTACGCGCAGCGGATCCGCGAGGCGCTGCGCTGACGCCAGTCGCCGCCGATAGGGCGGCGCTGCGCTGACGGCGGTTGCCACGCCGTCCGAAAAGTCACACATCTATTGCCCATGCAGCGCATCCGGGGCGACAAGGTGGACGTGCTGGCCTGGGCCGATCCGGGACAGATCGAATCGGTCGCCCTGGACCAGCTGCGTAACATCGCCAGGCTGCCGTGGGTCTTCCACCACGTCGCCGCCATGCCCGACGTGCACTACGGCAAGGGCGCGACCGTCGGATCGGTCATCGCCATGAAGGACGCCCTCTCTCCCGCGGCGGTCGGGGTCGACATCGGCTGCGGCGTCGCCGCCGTCCGCACCAGCCTCACCGCCGGCGACCTGCCCGACTCCCTGGCCGGCCTCCGGAGCGAGATCGAGCGCGCCATCCCGGTGGGGTTCGAGCAGCACCGCAAAGCCGTGCAGAGCGAGCCGGAGCTGTGGCGCGATTTCCAGGAGCTGACTCCCGCCGTCCGCGACCTGGAGACCAAGGCCCGCCACCAGCTGGGCACCCTGGGCGGCGGCAACCACTTCCTCGAGCTGTGCCTCGATACCGAGGACCGGGTCTGGCTGATGCTGCATTCGGGGTCCCGCAACATCGGGAAGACGCTGGCGGAAATCCACATCGGACGGGCGAGGAAGCTGGCACACAACCAGCGCCTGCCCGATCGCGACCTGGCCGTGTTCCTCGCGGGGACGCCCGAGATGCGGGACTACCGCCGCGACCTCTTCTGGGCGCAGCGCTATGCCCGCAAGAACCGCGAGGCGATGCTGCAACTCTACCAAGATGTGCTCCGGCGCTTCCGGCCCGATGTCGGGTTCGCCGACGCGGTGCAATGCCACCACAACTACGTGGCGGAGGAGGTGCACTTCGGCCAGGAGGTGCTGGTCACGCGCAAGGGCGCGATCCGCGCCGGGAAGGGCGAGCTGGGCATCATCCCCGGGTCGATGGGTACCCGGTCGTACGTAGTCCGTGGCCTGGGGAACCCGGACAGCTTCGAGAGCGCCTCCCACGGCGCCGGGCGGCGGATGAGCCGCAGCGAGGCCAAGCGGCGGTACAGCGTCAAGGACCTGCGCGACCAGACCCAGGGCGTCGAATGCCGCAAGGACGGGGGCGTCCTGGACGAGATCCCCGCTGCCTACAAAGACATCGGCCAGGTGATGGAGCAGCAGCGCGATCTGGTGGAAGTCGTGGCGGAGCTTCGCCAGGTCCTCTGCGTCAAAGGCTGACGGAATGCTGACATCACTGTCAGATCGACAGACTCCCAGTCGACGCTCCACCGCACAAGTTGCGATCGTCCCGGCCGCCGTACCGATTCAAGTCCGCGGAATCACGTTTGGCGCATTTTTTCTGAAACCTGGCGCACGCGTTGCACGTCAAAGAGGCATGAGCGTGTTCAAGACCATCAGCCTGGTCTGCGCGGGCGCCCTGCTCGCCTTCGCAGGCACCGCGGTCGCCGCCCTCATCTGAGGGCGCCTCCGGGCGGTTCGTCGCGGATGTGACGGCTTTGTGCCATCTTCCGCGCGACCGACCCTGGAGACATGCTTGACCGGCCCCCTGCTCCTCGTCGTCGTCGCGACCGCGCTCCTGTTCGACTTCACCAACGGCTTCCACGACTCCGCGAACGCCATCGCGACCTCGATCTCTACCCGCGCCCTGCGCCCGGGGGTCGCGCTGGGCATGGCGGCGGCGGCGAATGTGCTCGGCGCGCTCATCTCGACCGAAGTGGCTGCCACCCTGGGCAAGGGGATCGTGGAGACGAGCGCGGTCACCCAGCTGGTGGTGCTCGCCGCGCTCGTCGGAGCGGTCACCTGGAACTTCATCACCTGGTACTACGGCATCCCCTCCAGCTCGTCGCACGCGCTGATCGGCGGGCTGGTCGGCGCGGTTCTCTCGGCGGCGAGCGCGTCCGACGTGAAGTGGCACGGAATCCTGGACAAGGTGGTGATCCCCACCGTCATCTCGCCGCTGATCGGAATGGTGATGGGCGCGCTCCTCGCCACTGCTCTCTACTGGACGTTCCGCAACGCGCGCCCCGCTACCGCCAACAACGGCTTCCGCCACGCGCAGACCGTTTCCGCCGCGCTGATGGCATTCAGCCACGGCTCCAACGACGCGCAGAAGACGATGGGCGTCATCTCGCTTGCGCTGCTCGCGGCGGGGCGCATCGACCATTTCTTCGTGCCGCTCTGGGTGAAGCTCGCCTCGGCGCTCGCGATGGGCTTGGGCACCTTCTCCGGCGGCAAGCGCATCATCCGCACACTGGGCATGAAGCTCGTCAAGCTGCAGCCCATCGACGGGTTCGCCGCCGAGACGGCTGCCTCCGCCGTGCTGCTCGGCACCGCCCACCTGGGCTTCCCCGTCTCCACCACCCACGTCATCACCAGCTCGATCATGGGCGTGGGCGCGACCAAGCGCCTCTCGGCCGTGAAGTGGGGAGTGACCTTCAACATCCTGCTCGCCTGGGTCCTGACCTTGCCCATGGCGGCGGGCATCGCCGCGCTGGTCTACAAGATCATCGCGCTCCTCCAGAGCACATCCACGATGTCCGCGCTGTGAGAAGCGCAGCGCCGCCCTATCGGCGCGATTGGGGTTCCGCGATGGCCTTCACGCTGCTGCCCAAGGACAAAAGCTTCTTCGACCTCTTCGACCAGCTCGCCGGCAAGGTGCTCGACGCCTCGCGGAAGCTGGAGGAGATGCTCGAGAGGTGGGACAACCTCGAGGTGCGCGTGCGCGAGATGAAGGACCTCGAGCACGAGTGCGATGCCATCACGCATCGCACGTTCGACAAGCTGAACCTGACCTTCATCACGCCGCTCGAGCGCGAGGACATCCACGAGCTGACCTCGCGGCTGGACGACATCGTCGACCACATCGACTCGACCGCCAGCCGCCTCTTCATCTACGCGGTGAAAAAGCCGACCGACGAGGCCAAGCTGCTCGCCCAGGTGCTGACCCGCACCTGCATCGAGGTACAGAAGGCGGTCGGCGGTCTGCGCAACCTGAAGGACCCCGCCCTGCTCTCGCGCACCAGCGTGGAGATCAACCGGCTGGAGAACGAGAGCGACGACATCCTGCGCCTTGCGCTCAAGCGGCTGTTCGAGCGGCAGAACGGCGACGTGCTCGAGGTGATCAAGCTGAAGGAGATCTACGAGAAGCTGGAGAGCGCGGTGGACCGCTGCGAGGACGTGGCGAACGTCATCCAGGCGGTCGTCCTGCGACATACTTAGTCGCCGCCGTATTCGGCGGCGCTATGCTTTTTCACCGGGCAGCGCATCTTCAAGCGGATGGCGACCGAGCACCTCGCACGGGAGTTTCATGGGCGCGTGGTGTGGGTGATGGCCGTTGCCTCGGGCGCGACGGTCGCCAACCTCTACTACAACCAGCCGCTCCTGCCGGAGATCGCCCGGACCTACGGGGTGCCGGACCACGCGATCGGCCTGATCCCCACGCTGACGCAGGTCGGATACGGCGCGGGGATGCTGCTGGTGGTCCCGCTCGGCGACAGCCACGAGCGGCGCAGGCTGGTGCTGATCCTGACCGGCCTGGTCACGCTGGCGCTGCTGGGCGCGGCGGCGGCGCCTTCGCTGCCGGTGCTCGCGTTGGCGAGCGTCGCAATCGGCGTCACCACCTGCGTGCCGCAGATCCTGGTGCCCTACGCGGCCACCCTGGCTCCCCCCGACGAGCGCGGCCGGGCGGTGGGGATCGTCACCAGCGGCCTGCTCTTCGGCGTGCTGCTCTCGCGCACCCTAGCCGGGCTGATCGGTGAGTCCCTCGGCTGGCGCGCGGTGTATCTGTTCGCCGCCGGGCTGATGGTGCTGCTCGGCATCGTCCTGCGCCTGGAGCTGCCGCCCAGCGAGCCGGCCGCGCCCATGCCGTACAGCACGCTGCTGCGCTCGATGCGCGCGCTGGTGCGCGAGGAACCCGAGCTGCGCCTGCGCGCCCTGCTCGGAGCGCTGACGTTCGCGGCCCTGGCGGCGTTCTGGGCCACGCTGGCGCTGTTCCTGCGTGACCTGCCGCCGCATTACGGGCCGCGAACCGCCGGCCTCTTCGGGGTGCTGGGGGTGACGGGAGCGCTGGCCGCGCCGCTGGTGGGCCGCGCCGCCGGCGCGCGCAGCGATCGGCGCATCAACGCGATCGCCATCGCCTCCATGCTGATCGGCTTCGCCGTGCTCGCCGCCACCGGGGGCCACCTGCTCGGCATCGTGGTGGGTGTGGTGCTGCTCGACTTCGGGGCGCAGGCGAACCACATCTCCAACCAGACGCGGATCTTCGCCCTGCGCGAGGAGGCGCGCAGCCGGGTGAACACCATCTACATGGTGACGTACTTCGCCGGCGGCGCCCTGGGCGCCTACGGAGGGACGCTGGCGTACACGGCGTGGGGCTGGATCGGGGTGTGCGCGGTGGGGACGGTGATCTGCGCCATCGGCCTGGCGGTGGTCCTCAGCCGGCGCCGATAGGGCGGCGCTGCGCTCTTGAAAGCGGCGAGCCCGCCGCGATGAAGACGCAGCGCCGCCCTATCGGCGGCGACTGTCGGACCCCCGTGCTACCGTCCTTTTCGTGGACTTCAACGCCCAGCTGCGCCTCGAGCCGCGCCCGCCCAGCGACCGCGTGGTCATCTCCGACGCCTTCGAGCTGCTCGCCACCCTTCCGGACGAGTCGATCGACCTGGTGGTGACCGACCCGCCGTACGAGTCGCTCCAGCTGCACCGCTCGCGCGGCACCACCACCCGGCTCACCACCAACTGGTTCAGCACGGTGCCCAACGCGCGGCTGCCCGAGCTGCTCGCGGCGGTGTACCGCGTGCTGCGGCGCGACCGGCACTTCTACCTCTTCTGCGACGAGGTCACCGCCGACGTGATCAAGCAGCAGCAGGGCGTCGGGGCCGATCGGCTGCCGAACGGAGCGCGTCCTTGCGAGGCCGGGTTCGTCTACTGGAAGGAGGTCCTCTGGGGGAAGACTACCCTGGACGGGGCCCGCATCCGGGGAGGGACCGGTTACCACTACCGGGCGGCCTCCGAGCGCATCCTGTTTTTCGAGAAGGGAAAGCGGACGCTGGCCGACCTCGGCATCCCCGACGTGCTGCTCGCCGCCCGGTCCACCGTGCCCGGGCCAGCGGTGAAGCCGAACGGGGTGGTGCGCACGCTCCTGCTGCAGAGCAGCGCCCCCGGCGAGTTGGTGGTCGACCCGTTCTGCGGCACCGGGGTGGTCGGCGTGGAGGCGCGCGCGCACGGGCGCAGGTTCCTGCTGGGGGACATCGATCTCGCGTATCTGCATCCGTCGCTGGGAGACGTCGCTCCGCCCGGGCTCTCGAGAGGGGCCTCCGAAGGAGTCGAGCCGATCGCCCCGCCCGACCTGGACGAGCTCGCTTGCGCGGCGGACGAGGTGCGGGAGGCAGCCGAGGCCGCTGGCTGGCTGGAAGGGGATGCAGGGACTCCCGAGCTGGCCGACTTGTTGCGCATCCGCCCGCGCGAGCGCGAGGCCGCGGTGCGCCGGTCGCTGCGCGCGCCGCCCGGGCCGGAGGAGCCGCCGCTGTTGCGCGCCTGGCGCGCTTGGGCGCTCTCGGGCAGGAGGATGCCATGAGGCCGCAGCTCTACCTGGAGGGAGTCGCGCCCCCGGTGGCCGAGCCGCCCGAGCTGCTCGCGCGGCTCCGCGCCTGGGAGCCGGGCGGCATCGGGCAGTGGGTGGTCGCGGGAGGATGCGCCCCTCCGCTCAGCGCCGCCGAGTGCGCCACCCTGGCCCACGAGATCGATGCCTTCGAGCTGACCGCGGCCGAATTCGAGCGGCTGATCGCGCTGGCGGGGCTCACGCTCGGGCTCGACTTCCGCCGCAAGCTGACCGTCGGCAAGACGGTGTACGGGCGCGACCGCGAGGTGGACATCCTCTTCCGCGACGCGCGCAACGGCAACCGGCTGGCGGTCGAGGCGAAGTACCAGCGGGTCGCCGGCACCGCCGACGAGAAGCTTCCCTATGCCGTGCTCAACCTGCAGACGCTGCCGCTGCCGGGGGTGATCGTGTACGGCGGCGGCGGCTTCCACCAGGGCGCGCTGCACTGGCTATGCGCCAATACGCGCGCGACGGACATCGCCCGCCTGCCGGAATGGCTGACGGTGTTCTTCGCTCTCTGAAATGCGGTGGAAATCAACGGGGCCGGCAGCCGCTCCGAGCTGGCGCTTGTCGGCCGCGGAGCGCCGGCAGGTTCACCCGGTCCATGTCAGGAATCCGCGAGTGGAGGAGCTATTCCTGCGCGTGATCCAGCACGTCCAAGGCGGCGAAGCCCAAGGCGCGCAGCGCGGCACGGTCCAGCGCGAAACCGACCGGAGCGCCGAGCAGGGGCCACATCTTGAGGGCGCGCGGGAGCCAGCCCAGGCCGAGGCGGCGGAGGATGGCGCGCAGCAGGACCGGGTTGAGCCGCGCGATGATGCGCGCCGGGAGCGACCCCGCCAGTGCGCGGCCCACCGCGTTCGCGCCGAGGCGCAGGCCGGCGCCTTTCGCGGCGTCGGCGAAACCGGCGCCCGCCCACAGCGCGTACAGGCGCAGCCGCCCGGCGGGGCCGCGGAGCGACAGGCCGTAAAGGGCGATCAGCGCGAAGAGCAGCTCCGCTTCGAGGAGCAACGTCACCGCGACGCCCGCGGGCAGGCCGATGGGAAGCGCGATCAGCGCCAGCGTGCCGGTCGCCGCGCCGAGCAGGCCGGCGCGCAGCGCGCCGCTGCGCACCAGCCGTTCGCCCAGCTCCCTCCGGCTCGCCTCGGGGAACCGCGCCCGTAGCCCCTCGACCCTTCCGGCCGCGCGCCGCTGCGCCACGTCGAGGAGCTGAGCGAACCATACGGGCGACGCGGGAGCGGCGGGACTCGACTGCGATCGCGAGGCAGAGTCCGACCCCGAACGCGACCCCGACCCCGACCCCGACTTCGCGATGCGGCCGGCGCGCGGAGGCTCAGAGATCGGGACTTTCCCGGGTGTTCGGTCAGTCCGGCGGCGACGCGGCATCCCGCCATCCTAACCCGGGAAACGCCCGCGTATTTCAGCGGCCGAGCGCCCGGCCGAGGTGCGCGAGCTCAGTGCCCGCCCGGGTCCATCTCGCCGGCCCGGACCGGGACCTGGAGGACGTTCTCGCGGGGGGGAATGGGGCAGTTGTAGTGGGGAGAGAAGGCGCAGGTCGGGTTGTAGGCGCGGTTGAAGTCGAGCACGAACGCCCCGGGATCGCCGGCGACCGGGTCCGGCTCGAGGTACCGCCCCACCGGATACGTCTCGTGTCCCGTGGTGGCGTCGCGGAAGAAGATGGAGATCGCGGCCTCGCCCACCCCCGGCTCGAGCAGCCGCAGCGCGGTGAGCTGCTGCTTGCGGCCGCCGAGGTCGAAGGAGAACCGCCCCAGCCGCCGGGCACGGCGGGGGTTGCCGCGCGTCGAGAGCACCACCAGGTCGCGGGGCGACGGATCGCTTTCGAGCCGGGCCACCACCCGGAAGGCCTCGTCGGGCGGGAACCAGCGCGGCGGGGGCCCGTCGCGCAACCGGGGCGACTGCGGGTCGAGCAGTACCAGCGCGGGGAAGTTCTGGTGCGAGAGCCTGACCGTGTAGCGGCCGATCCCGACGGTCGCGCCGGCGTCCACGCGGGCCTCCCGCACCGGCTTGCCCTGCACCTCCACGGTAGCGCCCTCGTCGATCGCCTCGACGCGGAACCCGCCGCCGTCCACGGCGATGCGCGCGTGGCGCGGCCGCGCTCCTTCCAGGCGCAGATCGGCGTCCTCGGCGCTGCCCAGCACGAGCGGAGCGCCCCGGAAGTCGCGCCGGTCGACCGCGGCATGAGGACTGCGGTGCGGGTCCTTGAAGGCGGCGAGCGTCTCCTCCCGTTCTGCGAGCAGCTTCGCGACGTCCATGCCGCCCACCTTCTGCGCCCCGCCCGCGGCCAGCGCAACTCCGCCCAGGATCGCGGCCGCCTTCACGGAGGTTCCCTCCCCTGCTCGCGGGTCTGCAAGCCTGCCACGACCCCGCGCCGAAAAGCACAGCGCCGCCCTATCGGCGGCGGCTGAGCGCCTGCGCCAGAGCCCGGATGTGCTCCGGACCCGTGCCGCAGCATCCTCCCACGATCGTCGCGCCGCGCTCCACCCACCGGAGCGCGCGCCGCGCGTACTCCTCCGGCGACAGATCGGGCGCCCTGCCCCACGCGACGGCCGCGTCCACCTCCCCGAGATGCGCGTAGGCGCCGAACGGCACGCCCGACGCCGCGGCCGCGGGGAGCGCGAGGTCCACGCCGTCGGGCGGGGTGCAGTTGATGAGCGCGGCGCTCGCACCGGCGGCCGCCGCGCGGCGGAAGAGCTCGGCCAGGTCGCCGCCGTCGAGCAGCGTTCCCCGCGGCGTGGCCATGGCCGCGACCCACACCGGCAGCCCGGTCGCGGCCGCGGCGGCTACGGCCGCGAGCCCCTCGTCCGCCGCGGCGACCGTCTCGACCAGGAGGAGATCGCAGCCCGCCTCGGCGAGCGCGCGGGCGTGCTCCAGGTGCTCGCGCGACGCTTGCGCCGGCGGCGGGCGCAGATCCGGCCGGTAGCAGTCCTCCAGGGGCGCCATCGAGCCGGCGACGCGCGCCCGGCCGGCGGCGGCGTCCCGCGCCTCGCGGACCGCAAGGCGGGGCAGCTCCGGGAACCGCGCTTCGAGACCCGCCGCTGCGAGCGACCGGCGGCTGGTGCGGAAGGTGGCCGCGGTGATCACCTCGGCGCCCGCGTCGACGTACGCGCGGTGCACCTCGCGCAGCGCCGCCCGGCCGCGCTGGTCGAGCAGCGCCGCTGCGGAGAACAGCGCGCCCCGGGTGTCCACGCCGCGCCGCCCCAGCTCCGTCCCGAGCGCCCCGTCGAGGAGGTAGACCTTCGCGGGCGAGTCTGCTACGTGGGCCACCATGCCGCTCCTCGACGTCGGCTCCGCCGCTCCGGACTTCACCGCCACCGCGCACGACGGCCGCACCGTGCGGCTCGCGGACTACAGAGGCAAGAACGTCGTCCTGTGGTTCTACCCGAAGGCGGACACCCCTGGTTGAACGATCCAGGGCAACGTCCTGCGTGACAGGGCGAAGGAGATCGAGGCGAAGAACGCCGCCGTTCTGGGCGCGAGCTTCGACAGCGTTCAGGACAACCAGAAGTTCGCCGAGAAGTTCGGGTTCACCTACCCGCTGCTGTCCGATACCAAGCGCGAGCTGGGCGTGAAGTACGGGGCCGCGGACGCGCCGACGCAGTCGACGGCGGTGCGCGTCGCCTACCTGATCGGCCCCGACGGGCGCATCAAGCACGTCTGGCCGAAGGCGACGCCGAAGACCTTCGCTGACGAGGTGCTCGCGCACCTGTAGCTCCGCGGCTACAGTGCCGGCGTGGACCGGCGCTACGACGTCGTCGTGGTCGGCAAGGCGAACGTCGATTACCTGGTGCGCGGCCCCCGGCTGCCGCAGCCGGGCCAGTCGGTCAACGGCGAGCTGTTCCAGCAAGCGCCGGGTGGCAAGGGAGCCAACCAGGCGGTCGGGGCGGCCCGGCTCGGCGCGCGGGTCGCGCTCGTCGCTCGGGTCGGGAACGACGTCCGCGGGGATTCGGTGGTGGAGGCGCTCATCACCGAAGGCGTGGAGATCGAACATCTCATCCGCGATGCGTCGGAGCCCACCGGGGTGGCGCTGTGCCAGGTCGGCGGCAACGGCGAGAAGCAGATCCTCTCCGCCGCGGGCGCGAACGCGCGCCTCTGCGCCGAGGACGTCCGCGCCGCCGGCGACGCGCTGCGCTCGACGCGCGTGCTGCTCGTGCAACTCGGGGTGCCGCTCGCCGCGGTGGCCGAGGCCATCCGGATCGGACGCTCCGCCGGCGCGCGCGTGGTGCTCGACCCCGGCCCGCCCGCGCCGCTGGACGACGAGCTGCTCGCCCAGATCGACCTCATCCGTCCCAATTGCAGCGAGGCCCTCGCGCTGACCGGCGTGCGCGTGGTGGGCCGCGACTCGGCGCGCGCGGCGGCGGCGGTGCTGCACCGGCGCGGCGCGGCAGCGGTGGCGGTCCAGGCCGGCGAGGACGGCGACCTGCTCTCGTGGAGCGAAGACGAGGTGTGGCTGCCCCGGTTCGAGGTGGCGCGCCTGGACGCGACCGGGGCGGGCGACGCCTTCGCGAGCGCCTTCGCGGTCGCGCTCGCCGAAGGGCGGTCGCTGCGGGAAGCCGGCCCCTTCGCCAGCGCCGCCGCTGCCCTGGCCACGACCGTGCTCGGCGCGCAGGCCTCGCTGCCGCGGCGGGACGCCGTGCTGGCCCTCCTCCAATCACGGCCGGAGCACATGCCATGAGGTCCGCGCTCTGAAAAGCGTAGCGCCGCCAGTCGCCGCCGGTAGGGCGGCGCTGCGCTCTTGGGCCGGTCACGGGCGGCGACTAGCGCAGCAGCGCTCCGACCACCCCTCCTCCGAGGACCAGCCACACGGAGCTCACGCGCAGCCGCAAGACGGCCAGCGCGCTCGCCGCCGCGATCGCGACCGTCACCCAATCGACGATCGCCGCCCGGCCCAGCTGCGCCGCCACCACCGCCATCAGCGCCAGCGAGGCCGCGTTCACGCCGTCGAGGAACGCGCCCGCCGCGGGCGAGCGCCGGATGCGCGGCACCAGCGGTCCGCTCAGCGCGACGAAGACGAAGGCCGGCGCGAACATCCCCAGCGTCGCGACCGCGGCGCCGGCCGGTCCGCGCAGCAGGTAGCCGATGAAGGTCGCCGTGCTGGACACCGGCCCGGGCGTGAGCTGTCCGACCGCGACCGCGTCGAGGAGCTGCGCTTCGGTGAGCCAGTGCCGCTGCGCGACCAGGTCCGCGCGGAGGAAGGCGAGCAGCACGTATCCGCTGCCGAACAGGACCGAGCCGATCTTCGCGAAGGCCAGGAAGAGCGGCCAGAGACCGACCGCGGCGGGCGCTGCGGCGGCCGCCGGAACGGCGAGGAGGAAAGCGCGCCCGCCCCGTCCCAGGCGCGGAGCGCAGGTGGCGGCGCCGGCGACACCGAGGACCAGCAGCTCGTTGACGCCCAGCAGCACGGCGGCCGCGCTCCCGACCGCGATCGCAACCAGCCATCGAGTCCGCAGCGCGGCCCGGGAGAGCGAGACGACCGCCTGCACCACGATGACGATGATGGCCGGCTTGATGCCGTACAGGACGCCTTCGACCCCCGGTACGCCGCCGAAACGGACGTAAGCCCAGGCGAGCGCGGCGGAGAGGAGCGAGGCCGGGACGATGAAGCACACCCCGGCCACCACGAGCCCCAACGGGCCGCCGCGCAGGTAGCCGAGGTGGATGGCCATCTCCGTCGAGTTCGGCCCGGGGATCAGGTTGGTCGCGCCCAGCAGGTCGAGGAAGCGCTCGCGGGTGACCCATCCCCGCCGCCGCACCACCTCGTCCTCGAGCAGCGCGATGTGCGCGGCCGGACCGCCGAACGCGGTCGCGCCGAGCCGCAGGAAGAGCAGCGCGATCTCGCGCAGCGCCCCGCGCGACGGGGCGGGTGCCGGGGCGGCCACCCCGCCCTTCTACCGGACGGGGCGGCGGACGGACAGCCCGCCTCTTGCGGGTGGGAAAATGAATGCCCATCTACAACGGAGGAGGCGGACTCGCCGCGGTGGGTCCTGATCACGAACTTGAACGGAACGCGTTGGACTATCGAATACGATTGCGGGATCGACCACGTCCCGGCCGGAACCCAAGGCCAGCTGACCGGCCAATTGCAGGAGATCAGCCGTAACCTGCCGGGCATCCACTCGGCGAGCCCGTTCTGGGAATCGATGCGCAGGAGCGGCTTGCGCCTGGAAATCGAGGGCTGGGAATTCGGCTATCGATTGGATGAGCAGGCCGAGCGCCTGGTCATCCTCTATGCCGTGCGCCGCGTCTCCTAGGGGAAGCGGCCGGTCGCGGCCAGCAGATCGATGCGCGCCTGGCGCGCGGCGTCCTCCGCCACCGCGGCGGCGTTCGCCGCGTCGCGGGCGCGGCGCTGCGCGTCCACCACCTCCAGGTCGTTGGTGGCGCCGGCGTGGTACGCGAGCGTGGTGATGTCCAGCGCCTCCCCCGCGAGACGGCTGGCCTCGCGCGCCTGCTGCGACGACGCATCGGCGCGCTGCATCGCCTCGAACCCTGTCCGCACGTCCGAGCGGGCCTGGCGGAGGGCGGCGTCGAGCAGCTCGCGCGCCTGGTCGCGCTCGGCGCGCCGCTGCTCCAGCGCGCCGTAGCGGAACCCGCCGTCGTAGAGCGGCAGGATGAGCACCAGCTGCGCCAGCCAGCCCGTGGTGGGCGAGGTGAGCGAGGTGAAGCTCGAAGCGAACGGCTGCGCGACGCCGGTCAGGAGCGGCAGGAAATCGGCATAGCTGTCGCGCACCACGTGCTGCGCGGCCTCGGTCCGCTTCCGCTGGGCCTGGATGTCGGGGCGCCGCCGCTCGGCGTCCTGAATCGCCTCGGCAGGCGCTGGGAGGGGAGGGAACTGCATGTCGTCGGTGGTGTCGAGCGGCGCCTCACCGCCGACCAGGATGCCCAGCACTTCCTGGGTCCGCACGAGCCCGGTCAGGGCGGCCTGCACCTGCGACTCCGAAGTGGCCAGCTCCTGGCCCGCGCGCACCAGGTCCAGCCGGTTGCCCGTGCCCGCCGACAGCCTCGCCTTCGCGTCCTCGAGGTGCTCGCGCGCGTTGTCGGCCGCGCGCTGGTTGGCGTCGACCAGCCGATGCTGGGAGAGCACCGCCACGTAGGAGCGCGCGGTGGTGACCGCGACCTGGCGGCGGACGTCCTCCGCGGAGAGGCGCGCCACGTCCACCTGTTCGGAGGCGTGGCCCCACTGGACCCAGCGTTGGGGCGCGACCAGCGGAACCACCAGCTGGAGGTTGGCGGTCCACGAGTCCCGCGGCTGCACGGTGCGGGAGACGCTGGACACCGTGGGCGGCGTGGTGGTCGAGTCCACCACGGCGGCCGCCGTGGTCCGGTCGGCGTCGAGACGCGTGTAGACGGCGTTGCCGCTCAGCGTGGGAATCGCCGCCGCGCGCACTTCGCGCATGATCCCGTGGGCCCGCGAGATCTCCTGGAGCGCGATGTGGACCGAGGGGTTGCGGGCGAGCGCGCGCTGGACGGCGTCGGGGAAGGTGATGCGTTCGGGCTGCTGCGCGCGCGCGGCGACGCCGCAAAGCAGCAGGGCAGCGGCCAGGTTCCGGAGTGCGCTCATGGTCCCTTTCGATGCGACGGCGCCGGCTCAGGCATGCGCCGCGTGGCCGTCGGACGTTTCCTGCTCGGCTGGCCGGCGGAACCGATCCAGCAGCGAGTACAGCGCCGGCACCAGGAACAAGGTGAACACGGTCGACACGGTGAGGCCGCCGATGACCGCGCGCGCCAGCGGAAGGTTCGTCTCGCTCCCCTCGCCGATGCCGAGCGCCATCGGCACCAGGCCGACGATGGTGGCGATGGTGGTCATGAGGATCGGCCGGAGCCGCGTTCGCCCGGCCTCCACGGTGGCCTCGATCAGGTCCTTGCCCCGCTCGCGCAGCACGTTGGCGAAGTCCACCAGCAAGACGCCGTTCGAGACCACGATGCCGACCATCATGATGATGCCCATGAAGCTGTTCACCGAGAGCGTGGTGCCGGTCAGCCAGAGGATGAGGAACACGCCGGAGATGCCCAGCGGGACGCTGAACATGATCACCAGCGGGTCGAGCAGCGAACGGAACTGCGAGGCGAGCACCATGTAGACGAGCGCGATCGCCATCAGGGCCGCGAGCCCCAGCCCGCGGAAGGCGTCGCGCTGCGCCGCGGTCTGGCCGGAGAGCTGCGCGGTGAACGCCTCGGGCGGGCGGAGGTCGTCGAGCACCTTCTGCACGGCCGCGCTGGCGGTGCCGAGGTCCTTGCCGGGGGCGACGTTGGCGGTCACGTCGACGATCCGCTGCAGGTACTTGCGGCTGATCAGCACCGGGCCGCTGGAGCGCTCGATGCGCGCGAGCGAGGCGAGCGAGACCACTCCGCCCTTGGGCGTGGTGACGAACACCTCGCCGAGGTCGTTGACGTGCGAGCGGAAGCGGTCGTCCATGCGGACGTTGATGAAGTATTCGTTGCCGGTGGTCGGATCGGTGAACGTCGTGGGCGCGAACTGGGTGCTGCCGGCGAGCGTGGCGAGCACGCTCTGCGCCACCTGCGTCTCGGTGAGCCCCAGCGTGCCGGCCTTCTCCCGGTCCACCACCACGTTCAGCTCGGGGTAGTTCTCCTCGCGCGTGATCTGGACGTCGGTGAGCAGCGGGCGGCCGTCCGCGCCGGCCAGCTGCCGCATGCGCGCGGCGACCTGGGCGGCGTAGCGCGAGCCCGCCTCCAGGTCGTAGCCGAGGATCTCGACGTCGATCGGCGCCGAGGACCCGAAGTTGAGGATGCGCTTCACGATGCCGCCGACGAAGAAGTAGAGCTGCGTCCCCGGGAAGCCGTCGCGGATGGCGGCCCGCAGCTTCTCGGTCGCCTGGACGTCGCTGAACGAACGGCTCCCCTTGGGCACCAGGTTGACCTGGAGGTTGCCGGCGTGGGGCCCGGTGTTGGCGCTGAAGATGGCGGTCCGGCCCAGCGGCAGCCCGCTGTCGCTGATCATGGTGGTGTAGTCCGAGCCGAGCGTCTGGTGCACCGCGTTCTCGAGGCGCATCGCCACCTGCTCGGTGCGCTCGACCCGCGTCCCGATCGGAGTCTTGTAGAGCAGCGTGAACTGCGACTCGTCCGTCTCGGGGAAGAACTCGGTGCCGATGAACCGCTTGATGCCGAGCGAGAGCACGAAGAGCCCCAGGATCGCGCAGATGGTGACCGCGCGGTGGTGCAGGACCCAGCGCAAGGCGCGGGCGTACGCGTCGTCGAGCTTCTCCAGGGACCGGACGATCCAGCCGGAGACGCCGGCCCGGTCGTGCGCGTGCCCGGCGCGCAGGACCTTGAGGCAGAGCAGCGGCGTGACGGTCCGCGAGACGAAGAAGCTCATGATCAGGGCGAAGGCGATGGTGAGCGCCAGCGGCAGGAAGAGGTTGCGCGCGATGCCGAAGAGGAAGAGCACCGGGAAGAACACCACGATGGTGGTGATGGTGGAGACCAGGATGGGCATCGCCACTTCCTGGGCGGCGGCGAGCACGGCGGACCTGCGATCGCGTCCCAGGGCGAGGTGGCGGTGGATGTTCTCCAGCTCGACGATGGAGTCGTCCACCAGCCGGCCGACGCCGAGCGCGAGCCCTCCCAGGGTGAAGACGTTGAGCGTGTTGCCGGTGAAGTAGAGCAGGACGAAGGTGGCGACGATCGAGAGCGGGATGGCGACCGCCACGATGGCGGTGGCCCGCAGGCTGACCAGGAAAACGAGGATGACGAGGATGGCGAGCAGGCCGCCCGTGATCGCCTCGTGCTCCAGCGCCTTCACCGCGGAGCGGATGTAGCTCGACTGGTCGAAGGAGATCTGCAGCTTCACGTTGGCGGGCACGCCGCGCAGGTTGGGCAGCGCGGCGCGGATCGAGTCGACCACCTTGATGGTGTTCGCCCCGGGCTGCTTGAGCACGCGCAGGTAGACGCCGCGCTGCCCGTTGATGCGCACGATCTCGCTCTGGTCCTGGGTGCCGTCCTCGATCCGCGCCACGTCGCCCACGCGTACGGGCGGCACGGGGCGCCCGCCCACCTCCAGGCCCGGCCGCAGGATGACGTCCGCGAGGGGCCTGGTGTGCTCGAACTGCGTGTTGGCGAAGACGTTGTAGTCGCGGTCGCCCGCCCGGAGGTTGCCGGACGGCAGGATCAGGTTGGAGCTGCGCACCGCGTTGACCACGTCGAGCACGGCCAGGCTGCGGGCGCGGAGCGCGTCGCGATGCACCTGCACCTGCACCTCGCGGATCTTGCCGCCGCCGACGGTGGCGCTGGCGACGCCGGCGATGCGCTCGAGCTGCGGCTCGATCACGTTGTAGGCCAGGTCGTAGAGCTGCTTCTCGTCCAGCTCGCTGGACCCCACCGCCACCTGGACCACCGGGATGTTGGTGATGTCGAACTTGATGTTGAACGGCTGCTGGATGCCCGGGGGCAGCGTGTTGAGGATCTGCGCGATGCGCTGGGAGACGTCGAACTGCGCGTTGTCGAGGTTGGTGCCGAACTGGAACCAGACGCTGACGAGCGACACACCCTGCTTGGATACGCTCTCCACGCGGTCGACGCCCGGCGACGCGCTGACGGCGCGCTCGATGGGCACGGTGATCGACTTCTCGATGTCGACCGGCCCCGCGCCCGTGTAGAAGGTGGCCACGCGGATGAGCGGAACGGTGATGTCGGGGAACAGGTCGACGGCGAGCCGGTCGAGCGAGACGGCGCCCAGCGCGAGCGTCATCAGCGACATCATCAGGATCAGGACCGGGTTTCGCAGTGCGAGGCGCGTCAGCCACATGGTCGCCTCCCAGCCGGCGCCACCAGGACGGCGCGGTGTCTCGACACGTTAATCGCGCACCGGGATGGCCGGGCGGCGCGCTTCCGGCGCGCCCGCGTCCGCGCCGTCGCCGGAGCCCAGGCTGCCGGAGGCCTCGGTGTTGCGCGCGGGCCGCACCTGCGCGCCGTCCGCCAGCCCTTCGATGCCGGCGATCACCGTCTCCTCGTCGGGCGACAGGCCCTGGATGATCTCGAGCCAGTCCTCGCCGTCCACCCCGATCTGCACCTCGCGGCGGCGGACGCGATCCCCCTGCAGCACGAAGGCGATCCGGCGCCCTCCGGAGATCTGCACCGCCTGGACCGGGACCGTCACCGCGCGCTCGTGCACCGCGGTGACGATGGCCGCCCGGCCGTACATGCCGGGGCGCAGCTCGCCGGAGCCGTTCGGGATCTGCACCTCGGCCTCGAGCGTGCGCGTGAGCGGGTCGAGCGAGGGCGCGATGCGCACCACCTTTCCCAGGTAGGGTCGCCCCGGAGCCGCGTCCAGGTCGATGCGGGCCTGCTGCCCCAGGCGCACGCTGAGCGCGTCCCGCTCGTTGACGGTCACGAAGCAGCGCAGCGACTCGACCTGGTCCACGGTGAGGATGGGGCCCGTGTTGCCCGAGCTGGGCCCCACCAGCGCGCCGGGGTCGAGCCGCCGGGCGGAGATCACGCCGTCCAGCGGCGCGGTGATGCGCATCTCTCCCAGACGCGTGGCGAGGGCGGCGACCTGCGCGCGCGCAGAGGCCTCCTGGGCCTCGGCGGCGGCGAGCGCCGCCTCGGACTGCTGCAGCTCTTGCCGCGAGATGCGGCCCGAGGGCGCGAGCAAGGCCGCCCGCTCCTGGTTGGCGCGGGCGAGCTGCGCGGAGGCGCGGGACTGGGCGGCGGCGGCGCGGGCGGCGGCGAGCTGATCGGGCAGATCGCTGGGCCGCACCAGCGCGACCACCTGGCCTCGCTTCACCCGGTCGCCCCGGTCGACCAGCACCGCGTCGAGGTAGCCCAGCGTCCTGGAGCCGATGTCGGCGGTGAGGAGGGGCCGCAGGTCGACGGGGGCGCGGACGGCGACCTCGACGTCCCGGACGCGAGGGTGGGCGACGGCCACCAGCGGGGCCGGCCGCTGGCGGGCGGCGGGGTCGTCCTTGGTCGCGCACGCGGCGGCGGCGGCCGCCAGGGCGAGGAGCAGCTTGCAGGGGCGCACGGCCGCCCGTCCTACCCTGGAATGCTTGATTCCGCAACCGTTGCGCTTGGAACGAATATCCGCTACACGACCGCGCATGGCCCCCCGCCCCTCCGCTCCGGCGGCCCGTCTCCGGCCCGTTCCGGTGCACGGCGCTCCCGGCCAGCCGCGCGGGTCCCGCCGGCTCAACGAGGAGGTGGGCCGGCTGCTGTTCCGCGCCCGCCGCGCGCTGTGGGCCGCGGCCGGGGGGCGGCTGGAGGCGCGCGGCGAATCCGTGCTCGTCTGGCAGCTCCTGAACCAGCTCCAGCGCTGGGGCTCCGGTACCCAGCGCGAGATCGCCGAACGGGCGGCGCAGCATCCCACCGGCGTGTCCCGTCTGCTCGACGAGCTCGAGCGCGGCGGCTACGTGCACCGCAGCCGCGAGGCCGCCGACCGCCGCAAGCTGCGCGTGGAGATCACGCCTGCCGGTCGCGCGCGGCTGGAGCAGTCGCGGCCCGAGGTGCTGACGGCGGTCGACGAGGTGCTCCACCCACTTTCCCTCGCGGAACGCCACACCCTCCGCGCCCTCCTCGAGAAGCTGAATACCGACTGACCCCAAAAACCTCTGCGAGCTCCGCGAGCTCTGCGTGAACGCTTTTCGTCCGGAGCGTAGTGTTTCGGTCCTGTTTCGCGGCACCCCCTCGGATTGACGCCGTCGGAAATTGGCCGTTACGCTGCAGCACACCCGTGCGCATGCGCTTCGCCACCGCCTTCTCGCTTGCTTGCTTCGCGCTCGCAGGCTGCAAGCGAGACTCGTCGTCGAGCTTCCGCAGCGAAGCCGTCACGCGCGGCCCGATCAGCGAGATGGTCTCCGCCACCGGCGACGTCAGCGCCATCGTCACGGTCAACATCGGCAGCCAGGTCTCCGGCACCGTCTCCAAGCTGTACGTGGACTTCAACTCGAAGGTGAAGAAGGGCCAGGCGCTCGCCGACCTCGACCCGCGGCTGTTCCGGGCCGCGCTGGAGAGGGCGCGAGCCGGCCTCGCCAGCGCCGAAGCGGACGTGCAGAAGGCGCAGGCGCAGCTCAACGACGCCGTCCGGGTGGAGAAGCGCAGCAAGGAGCTCGTCGAGCAGAGGCTCGTTTCGCAGCAGGAGGTGGACAGCGCGGTGGCCAACCGCGAGCAGATGGCCGCCAACCTGTCGAGCACCAGGGCCAAGGTGCTGCAGGCGCGCGCCGACCGCGACCTGGCGGCCACCAACGTCGAATTCGCGCGCATCACGAGCCCCATCGACGGGATCGTGGTCTCGCGCGCCGTCGACGTGGGGCAGACGGTCGCCGCGTCGTTCCAGACGCCGACCATGTTCACCATCGCCAACGACCTCACCAAGATGCAGGTCCTCGCGCACATCGACGAGGCGGACGTCGGCAAGGTCCACGAAGGCGCGCAGGCGAGGTTCACCGTCGACGCCTACCCCGGCGACGAGTTCGGGGGGGTGATCCGCGAGGTCCGCCAGGCGCCCAACACCATCCAGAACGTGGTCACCTACGACGCCGTCATCGACGCCTCGAATCCGGAGCACAAGCTGCGGCAGGGCATGACGGCGGCCGTCAAGGTGCTGACCGGCCACAAGGACGACGTGCTGCGCGTCCCCAACGCGGCGTTGCGCTGGAAGCCTGAGAACGCCGCCGCGCCGGAACCGGGTGCCCAGCAGGGCGCTCCGCGGGGCGACCGCACCCTGGCCCGGACGGAGCGGCGCGGCAACCCGGGCGGCGCGGGCTCGCCCGCCCCGGGGAAACCGGCCCGCCTTTACCAGCTCGTGGGGGGCAAGCCCGCGCCCGTGGACGTCCGCATCGGCATCTCCGACGGCCAGCGCACCGAGGTGCTGAGCGGGCTCGCCGAGAACGACGCGGTGGTCGTCGGCGACTCCGGCGCCGGTGGCGCCCGGCCGCAGGGGACCCGCCGTGGACCATTCTGAGGTCCCCGGCGCGGCCCAGGCGGCGGCGGTCGTCGAGACGGAAGGCCTGGAGAAGGTCTACACGATGGGCGACGTGAAGGTGCACGCGCTGCGCGGCATCTCGCTGCGCATCGACCCGGGCGAGTTCATCGCGGTGATGGGCGCCTCGGGCTCCGGCAAGAGCACCTTCATGAACCTCGTCGGGTGCCTCGATCGCCCCAGCGGCGGGCGATACCTGCTCCGCGGGCAGGACGTCAGCCGCTTCTCCCGCGACCAGCTCGCGGGCGTGCGCGGCCGGGAGATCGGCTTCGTCTTCCAGGGTTTCAACCTGCTGCCCCGCACCAGCGCGCTGGAGAACGTCGAGCTGCCGATGCTGTACCAGGGGGTCCCCGCGCGCGAGCGCCACGCCCGCGCGGCCGAGGCGCTGGAGCGGGTCGGTCTGGGCGACCGGCTCGACCACGCTCCCGCGCAGCTCTCCGGAGGGCAGCAGCAGCGCGTCGCCATCGCGCGGGCGCTGGTCAACCGGCCCACGCTGGTCCTCGCCGACGAGCCGACCGGCAACCTCGATTCGCGCACCAGCCTCGAGGTGATGGGCATCTTCCAGGACCTGAACGACCGCGGGCTCACGGTCCTGGTGGTGACCCACGAGCCGGACATCGCGCTGCACGCCAAGCGCGTGGTGGTCTTCAAGGACGGGCACGTGCTCGACGACCGCCGGGTCACCGACCGGCGGCTGGCGCGCGAGGAGTTGCAGGAGGGCGCGGCATGAACGTGCTGGCCGCCACCCGCACCGCCCTGCGCGCGCTGCGCAAGAACAAGCTGCGCTCGTTCCTCGCCGCCCTGGGCATCGTCATCGCGGTCGCGGCGGTGGTGGCCACGGTGGCGATCGGCCAGGGCGCGCAGGCCAAGGTCGCCGCGCAGATGGCCTCGCTGGGATCGAATCTCCTGATGATCCTGCCCGGCTCGATCTCGCAGCACGGCGCCGCCACCGGAAGCGGAGCGACGCAGAACCTCACCCGCGAGGACGCGCTGGCGATCGAGAAGGAGCTGACCTCCACGGTGGCCGCCGTCGCGCCGATGAACCGCGCCGGCGCGCAGGTGATCTACGGGGGCGCGAACTGGTTCACGCAGGTGATCGGCACCACCCAGGCCTACCTGGACGTGCGGGGCTGGCCGCTCTCGGCCGGCGAGATGTTCGGGCGCGAGGAGGACGCGGCCGCCGCCAAGGTCTGCGTCGTCGGCCAGACGGTGGTCGAGAAGCTTTTCGGCGACCAGCCGGCGCTCGGCGAGCAGATCCGCGTCAAGCACGTGCCCTGCAAGGTGGTGGGCATCCTCGCCTCCAAGGGGCAGAGCAGCTGGGGACAGGACCAGGACGACATCATCCTCATGCCCTGGGCGACGCTGGTCCGCCGCATCAACGGCTCGCAGAGCGACTCGGTCGGCTCGCTGATGGTCTCCGCGCGCTCGCCGCAGGCGGTCGCGCCGGCGCAGCGCGAGGTGACCTCGCTGCTCAAGCAGCGGCACCACCAGCCGGAGAGCGCCGAGCCCGACTTCCAGGTGCGCAACCTGGCGGAGATGCAGAACGCCGCGCAGGAGCAGACGAAGACGATCGCCCTCCTCCTCGGATCGGTGGCCCTCATCTCGCTCTTGGTCGGCGCGATCGGGATCGCCAACGTCATGCTCGTCTCGGTGACGGAGCGCACGCGCGAGATCGGCATCCGCATGGCCGTCGGGGCGCGCGGGCGGGACGTGCTCTTCCAGTTCCTCACCGAGGCGGTGGTGCTGGCGGTGGTCGGCGGCCTCCTCGGCTTGGGCCTGGGCACCGGCGTGGCGAAGTACATGGCCGTCCAGGCGCAGTGGCCGACGCTGCTGTCGGCGCCGGTGATGGGGGCCACCATGCTGCTCGCGGGCCTGGCCGGCATCGTCGCGGGCTTCTATCCGGCGCTGCGCGCGTCGCGGCTCGATCCGATCGAAGCGCTGCGGTTCGAGTAGATTGAGCGAATGCCTTCCGCTCCGCGCGACCCCGGCGGCCGCTTCCGCAATCTCGACGGCACCGGCGCACACCCACCAGGGGCCCTCTTCCGCTGGGCGGTGCTGGATCCCCTGGCGGGGCGGCGCCGCCGCTCTCCGGCACGGGCGGAGGTCCCCTGCGTGGTTCCCGACCGCGCCCTCCTCGCGACGGCCGCGTCCGTCCCGCGGGTCACCTGGCTGGGCCATGCGAGCTTCCTCGTGCAGTTGGACGGCGCCTCGCTGCTCATCGACCCGGTCTTCTCGGACCGGATCGCGGGACTGATCCGCCGCAACGTCCCTGCGCCGCTCTCCGCCCGCGAGCTGCCCCGCATCGACGCCACCCTGGTGACGCACAACCATTACGACCATCTGGACACGCCCTCCGTCCGGGCGGTCGGCGCGCGCACGCTGTCCGGCCTGGGGATGTCGCGCCTGGTCCGGTGCGAGGAGCTGGACTGGTGGCAGAGCGCGCCCGTCACCGACCGCGTGAGCGCCACCTTCGTCCCCTCGCAGCACTGGAGCCGCCGCCGGCTTTCCGACACGAATCGCGCGCTGTGGGGTGGATTCGTGGTCGAGGGGCCCAGCGGGCGCATCTACCACTCGGGTGACACGGCCTATTTCGACGGTTTCGCCGAGATCGGGCGGCGGTTCCCCGGCCTGGACGCCGCGCTGCTCCCGATCGGCGCCTACGATCCACCCTGGTTCATGGAGAAGCAGCACATGAACCCGGAGCAGGCGGTGCAAGCCTTCGTCGACCTCGGCGCGCGCCGGATGGTGGCCATGCACTGGGGGACGTTCAAGCTGACCGACGAGCCGCTCGACGAGCCGCCGCGGCGGCTTCATGCGGAGTGGCGACGGCGCGGATTGCCTGAGCAGGCGCTGCGCGTGCCGGCCATCGGGGAGACGCTCGGCGGCGGCCTCGCGTAGACTCGACGGCGGAGTCAGCGACCGGGTTGGCGCGGGCGACCGCTTTGGGATCGCCGTCGATCGACTTCTTGGTGCCGGGCTGCAACCAGATCGACGACCGCGGTTCGGTAGTTGTCGGCGCCCATCGGGGCGCTCGAGGTGGGATGGTGGTAGGTGTCGAGGGTGGCAAGCACGGACGCCTCTGCGGCCGGCATGACGGACCGGCTGCGCGACCTGTTCGCCGTCCCGCCGGCGGAATTCGTCGCGGCGCGCGACGCGCTCGCCAAGGAACTGCGAGCCGGCGGCCGCGAAGCAGAAGCCAAGGAGGTCGCGTCGCTACGCCGGCCGACCGCGCCGGTCTGGGCGGTCAACCAGCTCGGGCGCCGGGCCCCGGCGGAGGTCGACGAGCTGCTCGACTCCTCCGAGCGGCTCCAGGAGGCGCAGCTGCGAGGAGCGGGGGGAGACGAGCTGCGCGCCGCGATGGCCGGGCAGCGCGCCGCGCTGGCGAAGCTGGAGCGCGGCGCGGAGCAGGTGCTGCGCGGCGCGGGTCTGCAAGCGTCGCCCGGGGCAATCCGGACGGTGCAGTCCACGTTGCAGGCCGCGGCGACCGGCCCACGCGAGATGCGCGAGCGGCTGCGGAACGGAACGATCCGGGAGGCGCTCCAGCCGGCCGGATTCGAGGCGCTGCTGGCTGCCGGGATCGCGCCGGCGCGCCATGCGCCCGCCCGTTCGACCGCGCACACGACCCCGACCGCGCACACGACCCCGACCGCGCACACGACCCCGACCGCGCACGCGACCCCAGCCGCGCGCGCGACCTCGACCGCCCACATGACCCCCACCGCGCACGGGACCCCGACCGCGCACGCGACCCCGACCTCCGCCCGGGCACAGGCCGCAGAGAAGCGCGCGGCTCGCGCCGAGGCGCTCGAGGGAAAACGTCACGCCCAGCAGCAAGCGCGCGAAGAACGCGAGCGCGCCCGCGACACGCTTCGGCTCGAGCGCCAGCTGCGCAAGCTCGAAGCGCGGGCCGAGGCCGCCGAGCGGACCGCCAAGGAGGCGCGCGCAGCCGTCGAGTCCGCGCGCGCCCACCTCCAACGCCGCCACCACTGAAGCGCGACGTCCGCGCTTCGAAATGCGCAGCGCCGCCGAATACGGCGGCGGCTGTCAGCGACCTCCGTCCTTCGAGGAGCTGCTCGTGTCCGGTGCGGTGGACCCGGAGCCGCTCGACGGGTAGCTGCTGCCCGAGCTGGAGCCGCTGTCGCCGGTGCTGCCGGTGGAGCTGCCGACGCCGGTAGAGCTACCCGACCCGGTGGTTCCCGTCGAGCTGCCCGAGCCGGCGCTGCCCGTGTCGCCCGTGGACGAGCTGCCGCTGCCCGAAGTGTCGCCGGCCCCGGCGTCGGAGCTGCTGCCCCTCTTGGAAGTGCCGGACGACGTCGACCCGCTGCTGCCCGTCTGGCCGGCCGTTCCGGACGACTGCCCCGACGTCGACCCGCTGGAGCTACCGCTGCCCTGCCCCGCCGCCACGCCGGCCACCGCGAGCGATCCCGCGGCGATCAACGTACCTACCACCCTTCGCAAACTCATGTTCCACGCTCCCGGTTTGGCCTCCCGAGCGCAAGCTGCGGCAGGACGGGAGGCAGCGCGAGATCGGCGCGCACGCAATTTGCGCGTGCGGGTTGGCCCGCATCCACGCCCTGGCGAGGCCCCCGGCGGGTGGGCCTACCGCCGCTGGTAGGTGCCCATCAGCTCGGCGCTGCCGAGCAGGTGTCCCTGCATCTCGCGCTGCAGGCGTTGCCGGTCGGGCATCTCGAGGTCTGGAAGCACGGCGTTGAGCGCGTGCAGCTGGAAGAAGTAGCGGTGGCGGCCGATCGGCGGGCAAGGTCCGCCCCATCCCGTCCGCTTCCAGTCGTTCAAGCCCTGCAGCGTGCCGGGCGGCAGGTCGGACTCCCGCACGCCCTCCGGAAGCACCTGGGTCGACGGCGGAAGGTCGTAGAGGATCCAGTGCACCCAATCCATGCGCGGCGCCTTTGGATCCGGCGCGTCGGGATCGTGCACGATCAGCGCCAGGCTCTTTGCGCCTTGCGGGACGCCGCCGATGCGCAGCTCCGGCGAGATGTCCTCGCCGTCGCAGGTGTAGCGCCTGGGAATCTCTCCGCCGTTCTCGAACGCGGGTGAGCTGATGGTCAACGCCACGGCTGCCTCCTCTCCGCGCACACGGCTGGACACGCCGCGCGTCTGGAGCTTGAACCATCATGCCGCGCCTCTTCGTCGCGCGAAAGCTCCCGCTCACTGGAAGCGGGGATGGAGGATCTGGTACCCGGTGCCGGAGCTGAAGACGCGCGCGTCGCGCAGCTCGAGCAGCAGATCGCCATCGGGAAGCGCCCAGAACACGTCGGCGCGCACGTCGTCGGTCGAGTTGAGCCGCGGGTATTGCAGCACCTGCTCCCAGTGCACGCCGTCCACGCTGGTGTAAACCCACGCGCTCACGTTGCCGGACGGGTAGACGTCCCCTCCCGTTTCGCGAGCGACCC
>Ga0137409_10001363_pt1 | contig 26477 bp, 25 predicted proteins | sample CZODoug1_16funga_FD_122059 | JGI IMG/M metagenome (GOLD analysis project Ga0137409, IMG submission 122059) | Vadose zone soil fungal communities from Angelo Coast Range Reserve, California, USA - CZODoug1_16fungal (Hybrid Assembly) | ecosystem: Environmental > Terrestrial > Soil > Vadose zone...
GCCGCAATGGCCGCGGCACCGGCAGAGATGTCGGAGCAAGCCGTGGGCGAAACCCACGTCTACCAGCTCCCCGGGCGCCTCACGATCGAGCCCGGTGTCCCGGTCGCCACCGCGTTGTTCCCTCGCAGCTCTGCGCCCGTCACTCAGGAACTCATCGTGCCCGGTGTGCTGCCCTGGCGCGGCTGGCTCGGCCAGAGCCCCGAACCGAACCGCGTGCCGGTGCAGGTCTGGTACACGCTAAAGCGCGCGCGCAACACGCCCTTCGGCGACCGGCCGCTTCCCGCGGGAACGGTGCAGCTCTACCAGGCTGACTCGAGCGGCCGGGTGCAGCTCATCGGCGAGGCGTCGAACGATCACACCGCGTCGGGTCGCGATCTGCGCGTGCAGTCGGGCGACGCGTTCGATGTCAGCGCCGAGCGGGTGCAGACCGACTTCGCCCAGGAGACGCTTCCGGCGCTACGCCGTGGTCTCCCCAATCGGCAGCGGGTGACGGCCGCCTATCGCGTTACGATCACCAACGCCAAGGCCGAGGCGGTGACGGTGGACGTGCGCGAGGCGCGCTACGGCGTGTGGAAGATCGTCGAGAGCAGCGTGGCGCCGGAGAAGCTGTCGGCGACCGAGATGCGGTTTCGCCTGGTCGTGCCGGCCGGCGGCGAAGCGACGCTCACCTACACCGTGCAGATGGAATCGTGACCGTCCAGCTGGTGCACGTGGCAGACCTGCACTTCGGCGTCGACGCCGACATCCGTCAGATCGAGGCCCTGGAAGCCATGCTTCCGGATCTGCGGCCCGACGCGGTCGTGATCGGCGGCGACCTGTCGCAGCGCGCCCGGCACGGCGAGTTCCAGCGGGCGCGCGCCTTCGCGCGCACCCTGGCCCAGACCGCGCCGGTGGTCGCGATCCCGGGGAACCACGACGTGCAGTGGTGGTGGCGCCCGTTCGTGCCGTTCGGGAAAGAGGTGCTGTACCGCAAATACCGCCGCCACTTCGGCGACGACATCACGCCCACGCTGACGATTCCGGGCGGCGCCGTCATCGCATCGGCGCTCACGTCGCACGGCGTCGCATGGGGCTCGCTCACCACGACAGTGCGCGACATCGCCGTGAAGGGGCACCTGCCCAAAGCGGAGTTCCTGCGGGTGCAGCGGCTGTTTGGCGAGGCGGCGGCGGGGCTGCCGCGCGTCCTAGTGCTGCACCACAACGTGCTGCGAGGCGAGATCTCGCACCGCGTGGGTTTGGCGCGCTGGCGCCAGGCGCAGCGGCGCATCGTGGAGTCGGGGGCGGACGTGGTGCTGTGCGCCCACGACCACCAGGAGGGGGCCGACGTGCTGGGCGGCAAGGTCGTCGTCTCGACCGCGGGGACTCTGTCCACCCGCTCGCGGGGCGGCCGGCCCTCCTGCTTCAACTTCGTCACGATCGAGCCCACCGCCGTGCACATCACGTTCTTCCGCTGGGAAGGGGAGCGGGGCCGGTTTCAGGCATCCGATACGACGGCGTTTGCGCGGAGCGCGGGTAGCGTTTCAGCAGGAAGTCTCCAGCCACAAGCCACATAGAACAGTTGCACAGACGGCGAAGGTGCTAACTTTGACGTCTTGGCAACTTCTCTGAACACTCGAGGCTGAATGGCTGCGAAGTTTCAAGGCGCTGATTTTTACGACGTCAGCGGACTCCTCTCGGAAGAAGAGCGGGCCGTGCGCGACACCCTGCGCGCGTGGGTGGACGACCACCTCATGCCGGTCATCGGCGACGCCTACATCGCGGGCAAGTTCCCCAAGCAGCTCGTCCCCGGGATGGCCGCGCTGGGGTTGTTCGGCGCCAACCTGCCGGAAGAGTACGGCTGCGCCGGACTGAACAACGTCGCCTACGGGCTGATCATGCAGGAGCTCGAGCGCGGCGACTCCGGCGTGCGGTCGTTCGCGTCGGTGCAGGGCGCCCTGGTGATGTACCCGATCTACGCGTTCGGCTCGGACGCGCAAAAGAAGACCTGGCTCCCGCAGATGGCGAGCGGCAAGGTGATCGGCTGCTTCGGGCTCACCGAGCCCGACTACGGCTCGAATCCCGCCGGCATGATTACCGTCGCCAAGGAAACGAAGGACGGCTGGGTGTTGAACGGCGCCAAGATGTGGATCACCAACGGCTCGACGGCGCAGGCCGCGATCATCTGGGCCAAGACCGGCAAGATCGACGACGTAGAATCGATCCGCGGGTTCATCGTCCCCACGGACACCAAGGGCTTCTCCGCCAAGGACCAAAAAGGGAAGCTCTCGTTGCGGGCCAGCGATACGAGCGAGCTGGTGCTGCAGGACGTGCTTGTGCCGAAGGATGCGATTCTGCCCAAGTCGGGCGGGCTCAAATCACCGCTCATGTGCCTCACCGCAGCCCGATACGGGATCGCCTGGGGTGCCGTCGGCGCCGCGATGGCGTGCTACGACGAGGCCGTGAGTTACGCCAAGCAGCGCGTGATGTTCGGAAAGCCGATCGGCGGGTTCCAGCTGCAGCAGGCGCGGCTCGCCGACATGCTCACCGAAATCACCAAAGCTCAGCTGCTCTGTGTCCAGTTAGGTCGTCTCAAGGACGATGGCAAATCGACACCGCAGCAAGTCAGCCTCGCCAAGCGCAACAACGTGAGCATGGCGACGGACATCGCCCGCGAGACCCGCCGCCTGCTCGGCGCCAACGGGATTCTGGCCGAGTACCAGGCGATGCGGCATCTGGCAAACCTGGAATCGGTATACACCTACGAGGGGACGCACGACGTCCACACGCTGATTCTGGGGCAGGAAATTACGGGACTCGCCGCCTTCAACTGATCCCGAGCACTGGGGTATCAACGGCGAGGCCCGTCCATGCTCTCCGTCCTCGTCCTTTCGCTCGCTTTCAGCTCTGCTTTCCAAGCGGATTCTATCCAGCAGGCCATCAAAGTTGCCGAGCGACAGACGCAGCGAGCCCCCAACGACCCACGGGGCTATGTCGCTGTTGGTGACGCATACGCCCGTCGGATGCCTGACGGGCGGTTTCGAGCAATCGATGCGTATCGCATGGCAGCGAGCCTCGCACCCAACGATCCGCTGCCGCCGTATCGTATCGCGCGCATGGGCCTGTGGCTTGGGGGAGACGACGGAGAGCGGATCGCCCGGGAGGGTCTGGAGCGCGTGATTTCGCTCGATCCATTCTATGCAGATGCCTGGGATCTGTGGTTGACGGTGTACCGCAACGCCGGCACACGTCGCAAGATGGTAAGTCGTCTGGCACCACACCGGGCGGTTCCGGCTGTGCAGGTTCGGATGGCGCAGCTGCTGCTCGAAGAGGAAGACTATGGCGCGGCCGATCAGTTACTCGATTCGGCGCTCGCGACGGACGCGACGCGCCCTGGCTGGCTGGCGCTGCGCGCCCAAAGCGCGTTCGAGGCCGGCGATACGTCCACCGGTAGTTCATTCTATCGTCGCGCCCTGGCACATGCCACCGTCGATTCAACAGACGTTCTTTGGCGTCAGGCCATCGGCATCGCGTCGCCGGCCGAAGTGCGCGCCTGGCCGGGTGTGGATCCCGAACGCAAAGCCGTCTGGCTGCAAAGCTTCTGGGCGCGGCGCAATCCAAATCTGTTTGCGGGCGTGAACGCGCGCATCGCCGAGCATTTCGCGCGGCTGCGCTATGCGCGCAAGCATTTCCCGCTACTCCATCCACTCGTTTCCTACCATCGCAATGCCGTTGCCCGCGCCCTCAACGTCGAGCCGTCTGCAGGCGAGCGGGCCTTCAACCTGCGATGCGAAGTGTACATAGAGCTTCCACCGTCCTACGGCCTGCACGTCCAAATGCCGGGCGTCAGCAGCCGCCGGGAAACGTCCCGCGCGAGCATGGGAGGATTCTCGCACCTCACGCCTGAGGAGCTGGAGGATGTCAAGGGTGCCGCCGGTGCCGCACTCAAGGCGGGTGCGCCGCTTCCACCCAAAATCGCCGCGGTGGTCCAGGCGGAAGGCTTCTCGGGCGCGTTTGCACCGACTATTTTCGCGGCACTCGGATTTGATCTGCGCGACGTCGATTCCACCGCTGCTCGTGTCGGCTACAACCTCGTGACGGGTCTTGATGATCGCGGTTTGATGTACCTGCGGTTCGGGCCGCCGGAGCGCCTCGTGCTCGGCGGCGACAACAGCTCAGATCCGCAATGCGCGTCGAACGAGCTCGAGCGCTGGCGTTACGCAGAATGGGGAGAGGTGCGCTTTTCGCGCCCTAGCGCATTTTCCAAAGGCCTCCGCACCACTCCGGAAATGGTTTTCCGGCCGATGAACGAGCGCCAGTTCGAGGGCATGAAACTCGGTCTGACCCGGGATGCCACGTCCCAAACGGCTCCGCTGGAGTTCGGCGTCTGGACTGCCCAGTTTCGCAATGCCGTTGAGCCCGGTGTCAGCGATGTGGTCGTCGTGACGACTCGCGGCGAGATTGCGGCGGCGCTCGTCGCCGACACCGCTGGGTCCCGGCATGCCGAACAGGGACCGGGTGGCCAGGTAACGATCTCGGTACCAGCGGCGCGTTATGCATTGCTCGTAAACGCTCGTGATGCCGACACGCTGGGGCGTCAGACGCTCAGACTCCGCGTTCGCGACTTCGGCAACGCCCCCGCCATCTCGGATCTTCTGATCGGCTCGCCATGGAACAGCGAGAACGTAGATCGTCAGGCGATGCTCGATCATCTGCGCCGCGACCTCACATTCCGGTCGGGCGAGAGCGTGCGCGTGTTTGCTGAGCTCTATGACTTGCGTGACAGCTCGGCAGGCATCGCGTATCATGCCACATACCGTCTGCTCAAGACCGACAATCCATCACGCGACATCGCGCGAGAAGACTGGCGACAACTGGGAGCCTTGACGTTTGAGTTTGACCGGGCAGGACCAAGCGTCGGCACGGCCGGCAAGATCGAAACCCTCGTCGTGGAGCCTCGCTATCTGGAGCGGGGCACTTACCTCCTACGGCTGGAAGCGCTGGATAATACGGCTGGGGCGCCCCTCGGTCGCTCGACGATTGCGCTCGTCGTTCGGTAGACCGCGCCGAATCAGCCTGGCGGTCGGCGTCCTCGTTATGGGGGTTGCAACTCTTTCCGCTCAAACAGTCCACGGCGAACTGGTCGGTGCGGCCACCGCCCAACCGATCGCGTACGCGCTGGTCCTGCTCGTCGACTCGAGCGGCCACGAGCGCGCCCGCACATTGTCTGACGCGGCGGGCCAATTCGTGCTGCTCGCGCCGTCCCCCGGGACGTATCGCATTCGCATCCTGCGGATCGGGTTCAAGAGCTTTGAGTCTCCCGCCATGCTGCTCGAGGGAAGTGAGCGCCGTTACCGCGCCGCATTACCCGATGTCGTGATGGAGCTGCCTGCCGTCACCGTCGAAGCCGAGAAGCGGTGCCGCACCCGCCCCGGTGAAGGCGAGCCCGTCGCGCAGCTGCTCGAGCAGGCGCAGACCGTTTTGCGCGTCACGGAAATGGCCGTCGAGCGCCGGCTGTTTCGCTTTCGCTCGGCGCTGCTGGACCGCTCGCTCGACGCGGACCTCCGCCAGACGGCCGAGCACGGAGATACGAGCAACGGCTTCAGCGCCTGGCCCTTCAGCAGCCTGTCGCCGGACACATTGGTGCAGAACGGTTTCGTGCAGGAGGGCCCCACCGGCCCGACCTACTACAGCCCCGATGCGGCCGTCTTCTTTTCCGATGCCTTTCTCGATACCCATTGCTTCAGTGTAGAAGGGCACCGCTCCGATTCCACGCTCGTCGGGCTGCGGTTCGAGCCGGTGCGCAAACGCAAGCTGCCGGATATCAACGGCGTCTTATGGCTGGATCGGGCCAGCTCCGAGCTGCGCAGGCTCGAGTACGGCTACACGGGGCTCGAAGGGTGGGTGCCGATTCAGCTCATCGGCGGATGGATCGACTTTCGACGCCTCCCGAATGGTGCTCCGTTGATCGTCGCGTGGCAGATCCGGGCGCCGATTCCGCTGCAAGCCGGCCAACGCCGCAAGCTGTACGGGTTCAAGGAGCGTGAAGGCCGGGTCATCAACGTCTTTACAGCCGATGGCCATCCGGTGACCTTGCCCAGCGAGAAACCATGGTCCCCCGCGCCCCGTTAGGACAGCCATGACTCTCGCTCTCTTGTTGGCCGTCATGCAGGCGCCTCCCCAAGCTCCAGCTCTCGTCGATATCCACGATCTCTCTCCGCAGCAATACCGTGTCAGCGCCTTCATTCTGAGCGCGCCCCAGGCGCTCACCATCTCGGCCGTCGCCGCCGAGCCGTGGCCCGACCGGCTGCGCGACCGGGATGAGCGCCATTGGCAGGACGACCAACAGACCACGTGGCCCGCCGCGGCGTGGATTCTCGATGCCCGTACGCGGGCCGTCGTGTGGGACATCCGGTCGGCAGAAACGCGCCGCGAATCGAACGGTCTGCGGCACTTCGACGGCACCATCCGGCTGCCCGCGGGGACGTACGAGGCTCACTACGCCTCCTACCCGTCCGCCTTCTCCAACCTCAACCTCGACATCAAGGACTTTCGCGACGTCGTGCGTCTCGGCCGCCGGGCGAAGTACGGTGGGCCCTACGTCGAAACGGGTCTCTACAAGCAGTTCGGGATCACCATCACCGGCGCCGGCCGGAACGCTTCCGATGACGAGCTGAAGGCCGCGCAAGGAGCGTTCACGGCGTCGGCTATCGTCACCGTCGTGCCGGATCGCAACAGCTCGGCGCGCAAGGGGTTCGAGATCACGAGACCGACGAACATCGAGGTCTATGCGATCGGCGAGCTGACGCTCGACGACGAATTCGATTACGGCTGGATCATGAACGCCGACACGCGCAAGCGCGTCTGGTCGATGACGTACGCCGGCACCGATCCCGCGGGCGGCGCGGCGAAGAACCGGATCGCGCATGAGACGCTGCGGCTGCAGCCGGGTCGCTACGTCGCCTACTTCGTGAACGATGACTCGCACGGGCCCGAGGAGTGGAACGGCGTTCCAGCGACCGATCCCGAGTTCTGGGGACTGACGCTGCGCGTGGCCGACCCGGCGGCGCGCGCGTCGGTCAAGCCGTTCGAGTACCAGCCGGTGCCGCAGGGTCAGACGATCGTCTCTTTGACGGAGATCGGGAACGACGCGATGCGCTCGGCGGGCTTCGCGCTGCGGCGTCCGATGAATGTGCACATCTACGCCCTGGGCGAGGGCACGCGCGACAAAATGTCGGACTACGCGTGGATCGTCGATGAAGAGCAGCACAAGCGCGTCTGGTCGATGCGCTACGAGGATACGGAGCACGCCGGAGGCGCCGAGAAGAACCGCCTGTTCGACGGGACCGTGCACCTCGATCCCGGCAATTATCTCGTGTACTACCACAGCGACGGCTCGCACTCCTACAACGACTGGAACGGCAGCCCACCTGCCGAAGAACGGTACTGGGGCGTGAGCGTCTTCCCGGCGAGCGGCCGGCTGAGTCCCGCCGACATTGGGCCATTCATGCGGGCGCGTGGCGCCGGCGCCGATGCGGCCGTGGCGCAGCTCGAGCACATGGGCAACGACGAAGATGCGCGCACGCCGTTCCGCCTGACCGAAGAGACGCGTCTGCGCGTCCTGGCCGAGGGCGAGGGCCGTGATGACGACATGTTCGATTACGGCTGGATCGAAGATGACGGCGGGCGCACCGTGTGGAAAATGCAATACGCCGCAACCGACCCCGCCGGCGGCGCGGAGAAGAACCGCCTCTTCGACGGCGTGATCACCCTGCCCGCGGGAGCGTACGTGTTGCGGTATCATTCGGACGGCTCCCACTCCTACAACGACTGGAACGACGACGCACCCGACGATCCCGAGAGTTGGGGCATCTCCGTGTTCCGAACGGCGAGACGGTAGCGTAGCTTTCGGGCCTCATGCAAATCGCGGTGTGCATCAAGCGCGTTCCCGATTCGGAGACGCGCGTCAAAATCGCTGCCGACGCTAAGAGCCTGGACGAAGCGGGCGTGAAGTTCGTCATGAATCCCTACGACGAATTCGCCGTCGAGGAGGCGCTGCAGCGCAAGGAAAAAGCGGGAAGCGGCGAAGTCGCCGTGATCTGCCTGGGGCCCGCCGCCGCTCAGGAAACGATCCGTACCGCGCTGGCGATGGGCGCCGATCGCGGCGTGCTCCTCCAGGCCGACAAGATTCCGGCAGACCCCTTTGAAGCCGCACGTCTCATCGCCGGCGAGCTGCAAGCCGCGAGCTGGGACTTGATTCTGTTTGGCCGCATGGCGATCGACGACTACAACCACCAGGTGGGTCCCCTCGTCGCCGAGCTGCTCGGGATGCCCTGCGTCACCGCCGTCTCTCATCTCGACATCGACGGCGCCAAGGGCGTCGCCGAACGTGAGATCGAGGGCGGCATCGAAGTCGTCGATTTCCCACTGCCGGCGGTCCTCACCGCCGATAAGGGCCTCAACGAGCCTCGTTACCCCGCGCTCAAGGGGATCATGGCCGCGAAGAAAAAGCCGTTGGAAGTGAAGCCGGTGCAGCCGGGAACAGGCTCGCTCGAAGTTGTGGCCCTCATGCCACCGCCCGAGCGTAAGGAAGGAAAGATCGTCGGCGAGGGCGCCGGGGCCGTTGGCGAGCTGGTGCGGCTGCTGCGCGAAGAAGCCAAGGTCCTGTGACGACGATCCTCGCGGTGCTCGAGCAGCGCGACGGTGTGCTGCGGAAGATCTCGCACGAGGTCGTGACCGGCGCCGCCCGCCTCGGTGGTGCGGTTGAAGCGGTGGTCTGCGCGGCGGGTCCCGTTCAGGGAATCGATCGAGTCGGCGCCTATGGCGCGGACCAGGTCATCACGCTCACCAATCCGGCATTCGCGAAGTACGCGCCCGAGGGATACGCACAGGCGCTGGCCGATCGCGCAAAGCAGGGGGGCTATCGCGCCATTGTCTTTTCCGCGAGCGCGACCGGCAAGGACCTTGCGCCGCGCGTCGCCGCCAAGCTCGGCGTGGGCGTAGCCGCAGATCTCACGGATCTTGCCAACGATGACGGCGGTCTGGTTGTCACGCGGCCGGTGTATGCGGGGAAGGCCCTCCTGAAGGTGAAAGTCATGTCGCAACCCGCCGTGCTCTCGCTGCGGCCGAACGTCTTCACACCGGTCGAGCGGCCGAAGGCCGGCGCCGCCGACACGATCGCCGTCCACGTTCCGGCGGGCCGGGTTACGGTGCGTGAGATCAAAGCCGCCCCGGCCGGCACGCTCGACGTCGCCGAAGCGCAGGTGATCATCTCGGGTGGCCGCGGGCTGAAGGAGCCCGCCAACTTCAAAGTCTTGGAAGAGCTGGCGCGTGCGTTCGGCGGCCAGGCAGCGGTCGGCGCGTCGCGCGCGGTAGTGGACGCGGGATGGCGGGCCCATGCGGATCAGGTCGGGCAGACGGGGAAGACGGTGAGCCCGTCGCTGTACATCGCCGTCGGCATCTCCGGCGCCATCCAGCATCTCGCCGGCATGCGCACATCGAAAGTCATCGTCGCCATCAACAAGGACAAGGACGCGCCGATCTTCAAAATCGCGGACTATGGTGTCGTGGGAGATCTGTTCGAGATCGTGCCCCGGTTGACCGAAGAGATCCGCAAACTGCATGGCTGAGTTCATTCCGGCGCGGTATCAACCTGCGCTGCCGTTGGACAAGCTCATTCTTCAAGACGGCGCACCCGGTGCGGGCGACCGCATGGATCTCGACGTCCTCATCGTGGGCGCGGGGCCGGCCGGGCTGGCCTGCGCCATCGAGCTCGCGCGGCTCGCCAAGGCTGACGGAACCGAGCTCAACATCGGGGTGCTCGAGAAGGCCGAGGCGCTCGGCGAGCACGCACTCTCCGGTGCGGTCGTCAATCCCCGCGCATTCCGTGAGTTGTTTCCCGATCTCAAAGACTCCGACTTCCCGTTCCGGGCGCCGGTTCGCAAGGAAGCCGTCTATCTGCTGACGGCGGGAGGCAAGTGGCGACTGCCGACGCCCCCATCGATGCGCAATCACGGCAACCACATCGCCTCGCTGTGCGAAATCGTGCGCTGGCTCGGTACCAAAGCGGAAGAGCTCGGCGTCAATCTGTTCACCGGGTTTCCGGCGGCGCAGCTGCTCGTGCGGGACTCGGGCGTGGTTGGTGTTCGGACTGCGCCCGCCGGTCTCGATCGCGCAGGGAAGCCGACACCCGGCGGCACGCCCCCCAACGACCTGGTCGCGAAGGTCACGGCGCTGGCCGAAGGCACGCGCGGCCTGCTCGCACAGGCGTGGTGCCAGTGGCAGAAGGTGCCGTCGGAAAACCCCCAGATCTTCGCCCTCGGCGTGAAAGAGCTGTGGGAGACGAAGCAGCCGCTCGATCGCATCATCCACACGCTCGGGTGGCCACTCCCGACCGATGCCTTCGGGGGCAGCTTCGTTTATCCGCTCGAGCCGAACCTCGTCGCGCTGGGCCTGGTCGTGGGCCTCGATTACCGCGACGTGGGGCTCGACGTGCACGTGCTGCTGCAGCGCTTCAAGCAGCATCCGCTGCTCAAGCCGCTGCTCGCCGGTGGTGAGATGGTGGAATGGGGCGCCAAGACGATTCCGGAGGGCGGATTCTATTCGCTGCCCGAGCGGCGCTCGGGGAATGGCGTGCTGTTGCTCGGCGATGCCGCGGGATTCGTGGACGTGCCGTCACTCAAGGGCATTCATTACGCGATGCACTCGGGGATCTTCGCCGCGCGCGCGATTTTCCAGAACCTGAAGAGCGGCGCCTCGCTGGCGGAATACGATCGCCAGGTGGATGCGTCCTATGTGCGCGCTGATCTCTACCGCACACGCAACATGCGGCTCGCCTTCCGCGATGGGTTTTACCTCGGCGGCCTGCAGGCGGGGCTGATGACGCTCACGGGCGGACGATTTCCCGGCGGCAAGTATCGGATGCATGCCGACGCGGAGGTGCCGCGCCGCTCGTCAGCCGCCGAACCACCGCTTGCGGGAGCGGTCAGCAAAGTCGATGCGGTGTTCAAGTCGGGAAACTCCACGCGCGACACGATTCCGAGCCATCTCGTCGCGAAGCCGGATGTGCCGGAGTTGGTGGCGCGGTTCTACTCGCACATGTGCCCCGCCGGCGTGTACGAGGCGACGGAGAACGGGCTGCGGATCAATGCGCCGAACTGCGTGGATTGTAAGGCGACGGATGTGTTGGGACCGCGCTGGACTCCGCGGGAAGGGGGCAGCGGGCCGAAGTACAAACGGATGTAGCCTTAGGCGTGCTTGTCCCTGAAGTAGTGCCTCGCGCGTTCCGCCAGCTGGGACGTGGACAGCGGCAGATTGCGTTTGACCCAGAGCATCGTCCGCTGCCCGCTCGGAAACCGCCGAGTTTCGTCCTGCTTGGATAGGCCCGCCATCTGCGTGAGGGCGATCCCGAACATCTCCTTGCTGGCCCGATCGAGCGCGACGCCGAACTCCTCATCCTCAGGCGTGCCAAGAATGTCGGAGTGGGTACGGCCTAACTCCTCGAGGGGTGCCGCGTACGAGTGCTCGGACTGCGTATCCATGGTGTAGCCACAATAGAGCGAGAATTGTAAGGTAGCGGCCAAGGCATTCCAGTAGTCCTCGACCTGAATCGCCGCAGCGGTGTTCCCCGCTTGCCACAACGCATTCGCGATCTCGCTGTAGACCCGCGTGCTGCGACCGGATGGCTGGAGGCGCGACAGGACTGGAGCGAGCGCGTACCGAAATGGGCCCCATTCCGGCAAGCCGCCGGCAACGAATTGTCCCGTGATCCGTCCAGCATCCAGGACGGAAAGTTGTGCCGAATCGCGCAGCGATTGCGGGCTGAATTCTCCCGTCAGGCGTTCGAACAGCCGGTCCTGCTGATCGGGCCCCGCGATGATCACCACGTTTTCGCCGCGCCGCAAGCCCGCTGCGACGAAGGCGAGCGCCGACTCGGTGAGTGTGTCGCGCCGGCGATCCTGGCCGAGGGTATCGCGGTGAAACTGCGCGAAATGTCGCCCGGGTGGCGCTTCGGCTAGAAGGGACACGGCTTAGTGCAGGGACTCTTCGTAGTAGCGGCGGGCCCGATCCAACACCGCCGCGCTGGCCGAGGGAAGATTGCGCTTGACCCACAGCATCGTCCGCTGGCCGCTCGGAAAGCGATGCTCGCCGGGATGCGTGTGCCGGGAGAAGCCGACCATCTGCGACAGTGGAACCCCGAACACGTCCCGGCTCGCGGCATCGAGGGCGACGCGAAACCGCTCATCGTCCGGGGTGCCGATGATGTCGGAATGAGTGCGGCCGATCTCCTCCAACGGGCCGTTGTACGCGTGGTCGTGATGGACGTCGAGCATGTAGCTGCAAAACAGCGAGAACGGGTACAGACGTGCGAGCTCGTTCCAGTACTCCTCGAGACGGATAGCAGCTGCCTGCTTGCCTTCGTGCCACAGCAGATTCACCATCTCGTCGTACGTCCGGGTCGTCCCGCGCCCGAACGCGCGCACCCGTTCGAACACCGCCGCCATGCAGCGGCGGAAGTCTTCCCAATCCGGCGCGTCATTCTGCATGGACTTGCGCAACATCAGCTCGGCGTCATGCAGCTCGAGCTGGCCCGACTTGAGGAACACGCCGGGATCGAGCTCGTCCTCGCGCAACCGGGTGAGAAACCGATCGGTATGCGCCGGGGTCGCGATCACCACGACGCCGTTGCCGCGCCGCAGGCCCGTCTGCAGGTACAACGTGACGGCGTCGGTCAGGGCCTGCGGGTCGCGATGCAGCTGCGCGAAGTGCCGGTTGACCGGAGCTTCGATCAGCAGCGCACTGACCAGAGGGGATGACATCTACCGATCCATCGGCAACGAACGGAGGAAGCTCATAAGGCGGAACAGTATGAATCCAGATTTGGCGACACAATCAATCCAACGGCGGATCGGGATGCGGCCCTTGCTCCTCCAGATGGACTAGTCCATTGGTAGTGTCAGCGAAAACTCAGCTTGACCCCGTCGATGATGAACTGCACGGCAATCGCGCTCAGCACGAGCCCCATGAGCCGTGTGAGGATCCGCATTCCTGTCTGGCCGAGCCGCCGCTCCACGAGCGAGGCCGCCGACAGCACCAGATACGAGATCACGGCCGTGACCACGATGGACACGTAGACGGCGACCGTCGCCGCCGTCGATTTCGCGCCCAGCGCGAGGACCATGACGGTCGAGATCGCGCCCGGCCCTGCCAGCATCGGGACGCCGAGCGGCATGATCCCGATGTCGTCCTTCTCGATGCCCTCGGCGGTTTCGATCGGGGTCTCGCGTTGCTGGCTGCGCCGTGCCTGTACCATGTCGAGTGCGTTCAGGCCGATCAGCACCCCGCCCGCGATCTTGAAAGCGCCGATCGTGATCCCGAAGATCTTGAAGATCATGCTCCCGCCCAGCGCGAACGCGATCAGGGTGATCGCGCAGGTCCAGGCGCCCCGGCGCGCCAACACACGCCGCTGCTGCGGTGAGTCGCGCAGCGTCATCGCCAGGAACGTCGGGATGACGGCGAACGGATCGACGATGAAGAGGATCGACGTGAAGATCAGCAACAGCTCCATCACGCGCTGGTTCATCGCACGAGCCCGCTGCGAATGCGCAGCATCCTGGCCGTCGGTGCCGGCAGGTCGCGCAGCTGTGCGCGCACTCGGCTGTACGTGCCGGCGCGGAACCGGATCGTGAGCGGTTGTCCGTCGCGCAGGACGTCGACGGCGACCGCTGCGCTACGGGCAATCCCTCGCACGATCGCCGTCACGTCATTGCCATCGATGATCGCGCGGCCGTTGATCCGCACCAGCTCGTCCCCCGTGCGCAGTCCCGCGGCGGCCGCCGCGCTGCCGGGCGCCGCGACGGCGCGCCAGCGTCCTCCCTGCACGGCCGGCGGGATCGAGCTGATGCGTGCATCGATGGCGGGCTCTTCCCGGAACACCACTTCCCATCCCGCCGCTCCCACGTAGTCGTTCCACGGGATCTCGTCGACGCCGCTCACATAGCGCCGCCAGAACTCCGCGAAGTTGTGCCCCGTGGCGGCGCGGACCGAGGCGATCAGATCGTCGCGCGTGAATCCGCGCTCGCCGGCGAAATGCGCGAGCAGATAGCGCATGACGTCGTCGAGCGATTTCGCGTTATCGGTGGAATCGCGAATCGCGAGATCGAGCAGAAACCCCAGCACCTCGCCCTGGAGGTAGTAGGAGATCGTGTAGTCGTCGTTGACGGCCGGCGAATCCCAGACGGTCCACGAGGAGCGCTCGGGAGAGACGCGCAGCCGCGCCGGGTTGCCGCGGTGATTGGCGATCGCTGTCGCGATGCCCTGCGCGAAGTCGCTGGGGCGCTCGAGCCCCGCGCGCGCCAGAATGACGTCGGCGTAGTAGTCGGTGACGCCCTCGCTCCACCACAGGTTGACGGTCCGGACTTCGTGCTCGTAATCGAACGGCCCCAGCTCGACCGGCCGGATGCGCTTGACGTTCCAGGCGTGAAAGAACTCGTGCGCGCTCACCGCCTCGGCGCGGCGTGGATCGCGCGCCAGTGTCTCCGTCGTCACGCCGATGCTCGTCGAGTTGAGATGCTCGAGCCCGCCGCCGCGGCCGCCCACGAAGATGTAGGTGTAGTCCTTGTACGGCGGGGGCGCGCCGCCGAAGATGCCGATCGCCGTGGTGGAGATGCGGCGCAACATGTCGACGAACGCGCCCGGTGCGTGGGCGCGAGCGCCGCCGAGGTCGACGACGGCCCGATGCGGTGTTCCCGCCGCGCTGAAGCGATAGGACAGGAAGTGGCCCAGCAACATCGGCGAATCAATCAGCACGTCGTAGTTCGGCGCCGAGTAGGTCAGGCTGTCGCTCGTCTGAGGCACGAGGCCGGTGGCGACGCGCCAGCCGGTGGGGACCAGAAGAGTCACGCGGGCCGGCGCTTGCTTCCACCCATCGAGATACATGAACGTACGCGGCCCGTCGACGATGCCGGAGCCGGCACGCAGAAACCAGCGGTTGTTGGGCCGCCGCCACTGGATGGTGTCCCGCAACCCGGCCGTGTACCGGACCGTGATTCTCGTGCTGCCTTTCGTGTCGATGATCCAGGAAATCGGGGAGTCCTGGCGGACCGGCAGCTGGTCGCCGGCCGCGGTGAAGGCGACGAATTCCCAGATGTTCTGCCCCGAATTCATGAGCCGATAGGCCCCGGGCGCCCAGTTCGGGATGACGAGCCGGCTGAGACTGGGCGGGTTGGTGATCTGGAGCTCGACCAGGTACCCCAGCCGGTCGGTGCGGACCGTGAGGCTGTAGTACAGCTCTGGCGTGGAATCGTGCGCGCTCAGCCCGGTGAGCGCGAGCAGCAGCAGGATCAAAGAGCGACCTGTACCACGCGGTCCTTCCCCATCTTCTTGGCGTCGTACATCGCCTGATCGGCTCGCCGCAGCAAGTCGTCCGTGCTCGCATCCGTCGCCGTACATGAGACCACGCCAATGCTCGCCGTGACGTTGGGGGTTCCCTTGAAGACGTTGCGGAGGCTGGCAACGAGACGTTTGGCGGCGGCATCGGCCAGCTGTGCATCCGTCTCCGGCATCAGCACCGCAAACTCATCGCCGCCGAGCCGTCCCACGACGTCGGCTTGCCGCACCGAGCTGCGCATCGCGTCGGCGACTAGGCGCAGCACGGCGTCGCCCGTCTGATGGCCGTGGGTGTCGTTGATGACCTTGAAGTTGTCCAAATCCATGTACATGAGCGCCAGCGGCCGCGGATAGCGGCGATTGCGATCCAGCTCCTGGGTGAGGCGCTCGGCGAAGGCACGGGCATTCAGGACGTTCGTGAGCTGGTCCTGGATGACGAGGCGGGCGAGCAGCGCCTGGCTGCGCCGCAGGTTCTCGAGCCCGGCCATCGCCAATGCGACCACGGCGACATAGGCGGCGCCATTGGCGATCCTCCACCCCAGCGGCGTGTCGGGGGGCATCTGATCCCACGCGACCATTTCCCGCAGGCCGATCGACGCCACGCCGAACACGATGCCCCAGACCACCCCGTCGGTCCACGTGACCAGCAGCACGGGGACGACATACAGGATGGCGAGACGCGCCGTCGACGGCGTGAAAACATTGGCCCAATAGACCAGCAACATGAGCACGACGTAGGCCGCGAGCCGGAGCGCCCGGCGCGGCGCCGGGGAAGCGGGAAGAGTCATCAGTAGGGCGGTTCCGAGACGTGCTGTGGATCGTCGAGTATCAGCGCCTGGAGCTCCGTCCCCTCGACAACGGTCGGCATGTCGGCCGGGACGATGAGCAGGGCATTAGCGCGCGCCATACTGGTGAGAATGCCAGAGCCCTGCGGCCCTGTCAAACGCGCCTCGTTTCCTTCTACTATTGCGCGCAGATAGTGTCGCAGCTTGGGACCGAGGGTGATCGCTTCCCGCACGACGACCGTCACCGTTCGGCGAAACGGCAACGCGTGCCCTTGTAAGCGGCGGATGGCGGGCCGCACGAACAGCTCGAACGTGACCATCGTGCTCACTGGATTCCCCGGCAGGCCGATCCAGGGTATGCCACCGATGGTCCCGAATCCCACCGGCGCGCCCGGGCGCATGCCGATGCGCCAGAACTTCAGCTCGCCACCCAGCTCCTGGAGCACGTCTCGCACCAGATCGTGTTCGCCCACGCTGACGCCGGCGGTCGTGACGAGCAGGTCCGCGCCCGCTGAGCCGCGCAGATGCTCCTTCAGGCTCTCCCGTGTGTCACGCGCGACCCCAAGGTTGAGCGGCTCGGCTGCCGCCCGACGGATCAAGGCGTCGAGGGTGTACGAGTTGGAGCTGGCGATCTTCGTCCCGGCGAGAATTTCCCGCTTCTGATCGAGATCGACGATCTCGTCGCCCGACCCCATGAAGGCAACCCGCGGCGCGCGGTGCACCAGCGGCTGATCGACGGCGATCGACGCCAGGACGCCGAGCTGCGCGGGCCCGAGCGCCGTGCCCGCGGGGAGAACGACCGTTCCTCGTTTGATGTCCTCACCGCGGCGCCGGATGTTCTTCTTTACATCGCGCGCATTGCGGATCGTGACCGCTCCATTCGTTCCAGCCCCCGGGGCCGTGTCTTCCTGGCGGATCACCGTATCGGCACCCTGCGGCAGCGGCGCGCCGGTGAAGATCCGGATCGCCTGCCCGGCTGCGATCGTCTTGGTGGGGAACTGACCGGCGGGAACGGTCTCGATCACCTCGAGAGCGGTCTCGCTCTCCCTGAGATCGGCGCTGCGCACCGCGTAGCCGTCCATGGCGGAGTTGTCCCAGGGGGGCAGGTCGATCGGACTGGTGACGTCTTCGGCGAGCACGGCGTCGAGTGCCGCGCGCAGCGGGCGGCGCTCGGCGGGGAGCGGCCGGAAATCGCCGACGATCATGCGCGCCGCTTCGGCCGGCGTCATCATGGCGGGAGTATTTTCGCCCGATCCCACGCGAGATTCGCGATGGTCACGAGCCACGCGGTATCGCTGAAGCGGAACAGGGGGAACGGTGCGTGGAGATCGCGGTCGTCCGTGATCATCGCGACCCAATCGGCGGGATCGTGCACGGCGGGATCGAACACCGGCTTGGGCCCGGCGACCGTCCGATAGACTTCGATCTTGGGCAGCGGCGCGCGCTTGAACCCCTCGACGAGCACGATGTCGGCGTCGCTCAGATAGCGGCGCGCCAACGCGATCGGATCCGATTCCTGCTGCGTGCGCTCGAACAGCACCCGCTTACCGGGCGACTCGATCAACACGCGCTCCGCTTTGCCTTCGTGCCAATGCCGCCAGGTATCCTTGCCCTTTTGATCGACGTCGGCGGGGTGTGAGCCGTGCTTGATCGTCATCACGCGGAACTTGCGGCGGGCGAGCTCCGCCGCGAGCGCGACGAGGAATGTCGTCTTGCCCGCGTTCTTGACGCCGATGATGGAGATCATGCGTGTCGCCGCCACAGCTCCTCCGCGCGCGCGAGATCGTCCGGTGTATTGACGTTGAAGAACAGCTCGTCGGGGCTGCCGAAGCCGCGCACCTGGGCGAGCGAGAGGATACCGACCCGTACGTCCGGGTGGAAGGAGATGGCCTGCAAATCGCCACTCTCCAGCCGCTGCCCGATTGCCGGCCCGCACGCCGGGCCGTACAGGGCACAGAGCGGCTCCAGACCGCGCTTGCCAGAGCTCTGCGGGAGAAACGCGTCGTACCGCCCCGCCGTGGCGCCATCCACCAGGGCGCGCAGCAACGCTGCGGGGACGAAGGGCATGTCCCAGGCGACGCATAAGACGGGCGCTGCTCCGGCCGTGACTGCGGTGTAAATCCCGCCGAGGCTGCCGCCGCCGGGTCGTGCGTCGGGGATGGTCGTGAGATCGGGACGCCACGTCGACGCGTCCGCTGCGTTCGCCACTAATAAAGGAAGCGCCCCGCCGGTCGCCGCCTGTACCGCGTCGACTACGCGATCGAGAATGCGACGCCCACCGACTTCGAGCAGGCCTTTCGGAACTCCGCCATAGCGGCGCGCGGCGCCACCGGCGAGCACTGCGCCCCGGGAGGGGGAGGGGGGGGGCACCTCCGGCACGCTAGTAACGCCGTCCGCGCTTCTTCTCCAGCACGACGTCGAGGCCGAGCAGCAGCGAAAAGTGATGGTACAGACGCGACGCCGTTGGTCCGATGATGGCTCCCGCTCCTGGGGTTGCCGGTCCCGTCAGCCGGTTCAGCGGCACGATCAGATCGCGTACTTCCCAGCGAAACTGGTAGCCTGGGCTGATGGGTCGGGTGAATCCGAGAGCCGCGCCCAACAGGATCTTTGCTCGGCGGGGACGAGGATCAGACACCACCTCGCGAACCCCGAAACCGCTCGCTGCCACGAACCCACCGGACATCTCGATTGTGCTGCGCGATTGACTCACGAACCCGACATTGAGCCGGGCGTAGGGACTCACCGATCCGCGCGCCGCCGCCCGAACCGTGGCGCCGGTAAAGAGGGCAATCGCGCCGCCGTCGGAAGCTTTTGCCTGGATGTCATCGCATGTCTGCTGGTTCTTGTTGTCGCTGTCGGCACGGTACACCGTGGGGCCAGTACATCCGCCGTCCACCGGCAGCCCCATGTACGACAGCTCGGCATGAAGTCCGAGATGAGGAGAGGGAAAGTAGGTGGCGGAGGCGCCGACAATAATGCTGGGTGCAATCGACTGGGAGAGCCGCAGGATGTCGTATTGCGCCGGGTTCGAGCCGATCACCTGCAGCGGCTGTGAATCCACCGTCCAGAGATCGTGCCCCGCCGTGTAACCACCGAAGATGGTCAGCGAGATGGTCGGCTGCTGATTGGTCTGCGCGACGGCGCTGGATGCTCCGGCGAGCACGAGAACGGCGAACGTGGCAAGTCGCATTAGACCTCGAGGTGGTTGTGTTCGACGGCAAGACAGTGATCCATCATGAACGGAATACCTGCGGCTTGGGCGCGCGCCTGCGCCGCCTCATCGACGACGCCTTGCTGTAGCCAAATCAATTGCGGACCGGGGCGCAGCGCGATGGCTTCGTCCACGACCGGTCCCGCGTTTTCGCTGCGCCGAAACACGTCGACGACGTCGATCGTGTGATCGCGCGCCGCCTCCGTCAGCGACGGATAGCTCTTCTCGCCCAGGATTTCGGCGTGACCGGGATTCACCGGTACGATGCGATAGCCGGCCCGCTGCAAATAGCGCGCGACCGAATGGCTCGGCCGGATCGGTTTCGGCGAGAGTCCCACCACCGCGATGGTGCGGGCCCGGCGCAGCAGGTCGCGCAGCTCGTCCGGGGAAGGCGTCATTCCTCTGGAGCGTGCACGTGCGGCGTGCCGCTCACCGCTCGACCCACGAGGATCATTCCCGAGCGCTCCGCGATCGTCACGGCCAGGGTGGATGGCACGCTGGGCGTCGCGACCCACGCCAGCCCGGCGCGCGCCGCTTTGAACGCCAACTCGGCGGAGATGCGACCCGTGACCAGCAAGCCGTGACCCACGATCGGCGTCCGCGCCAGCACGGCGGCGCCGATCACCTTGTCCACCGCATTGTGGCGTCCGATGTCCTCGGCGTGAAACAGCAGCGCGGTGCCCCCCCCGTCGGTGAGCGCCGCCGCGTGAATGCCGCCCGTCTCATTGTAGCGCGCGCCGCTGGCGAACAGTTGTTTGAAGAGTGTCCGCAAAGTCTCGGGCGGCGGCGCTGAGCCGCGGGCGGGCACCCGCGTCATCGCCTGTGGGTCGCCGAGCATCGTCGCGACCGCGCCGCATCCGGATGCCAGTACGCGCTTGCGGTTCTCGCCCTTCACCTGGGCCAGCCGCTCCGGCTTCACGTCCGCCCAGAAGCCGAGATCGGGCGCGCATGGACGCAGCTGGACGAGGTCATCGAGGGACGCGATGTAGCCCTCGCCGTGCAGCCAGCCCACGGCGAGCTCCTCGAGCTGGTCGGGCGTGCACATCCACGTGACCGCCGGCTCGCCGTTCACCTCGAGCCAGACGGGCCACTCCTCGACCACCGCCGAGTCGGCGCGCATCCGGCCGGCGCGATCCCCGGGCTGTTTACGGTTGGCCGAAGTATTCGGAGTAGAGATGCGGCCCCTCCTCAATGCGCACGCAGTGCAGCGTTACGCCGGGCGGCACAGCGGCGACGATGCGCTCCCAGAGATACACCGCCAACGCCTCTCCCGTCGCGAGCCACGTCCCTGCGCCAAAGGTCGCGATGTCCCTGTTAATATGCCGCCCGTCGAAGCGCGCTACGACTTCGCGCTGCAGCAACGTATCGAGTGCCTTGAGGCTCATGACCCCACTGCGCGTCGGGTCGAACACCCCCTTCACGGTCACGAGACACCGATACCGATGGCTGTGATCGCCGGTGGCGCCGGCGAACTCCGGCAGGTCGGGAAAGCGATGCGTGGCCGTAAACTCCACGATCCGTGTGAGATAACCGGTGGGCATTGCTTAGAATACCCGCACGGCCGTGGCCTTGAAAGAGAAAACGACCGCGCCGCCTGGCGCGAGCGCCAGATCGCGCGCCGCCTCCGCCGTGATGGCGGCGACCAGCTCCACCCCGCCGACATCGGCACGCACGTGCACGCCGGCGCCGAACCGCTCGATCGCCATTCCCCTGACGCGCCCGGTCAACACATTGCGCGCCGAAGAAGGGAGTCGCTCGCGGCTCACGAAGATGTCGGTCGGAGGGATGGCCAGCACCGCGGGCCCGGTGCGATCGGTCAGGACCACGATGTCGACGTTGCCGACGCGAGCGTTCTTCACGCCGTCGCCCGCCGGCAAATCGACGCGGAACAGATTCTCCGGTGTGACGGGCGACAGCCGCCCCTCGGCGAGCGCGCGGATGTCGTCGGCCCAGCGATACGCGTCCTCGAGCTGATGCGACGCGATGCACACCGCGAGCGGACGGGCCATGCGCTCGGCGACGAGCGCGCGGTACAGCGCGCCAGCTGCCGCCCGGTCGGCCGAGCTGGCCGGCTCGTCGAGCAGCAACACATCGGGGCGTAGCGCGAGCGCGCGAGCGACGGCGACGCGCTGCACCTCGCCGTCGGACAACTCGTGGCGACGCCGGCCCAGCAGCGTCTGCAGTCCGAGCCGGTCCACCACATCCCCGATTATCCCGTTGACCGCGGTGCGTCCGATCCCCCTCACCTCGAGACCGTAGACCAGATTGTCTCGCACCGTGCCACGAAACAGGATGGGCCGCTGCTCGACGAGCGTGACGCGGCGGCGCAGCGCGGCAGGAGTGCGCCGCGGCACGACGGCGCCGTTCCAGAGGACCTGCCCTTCGGTTGGCGCCTCGAGCAGAGCGAGCAGCCGCAGCAGTGTGCTTTTCCCGGCGCCGTTGTGTCCCACGACGGCCAGGATCCCCGTGCGGGGCACGGCGAAGTGTTCGAGATCGAGCACCACTCGACCCTCATAGCGATGTCGGACACCGCGCAGCTCAACCACTGCCACGTCCTTGGAGCATCTGCAACGCGATGTTGACCACCAGTGCGAGCAGCAACAGCACGAGGCCCAGCGCGAGCGCCAAACCAAAGTCGCCCTGGGACGTGTACAGCGCCACGGCGGTCGTGAGGGTGCGGGTGGAGCCGCGGATGTTGCCGCCCACGATCATCGCGGCGCCGATTTCGGCGACGACCTGGCCGAACGCGGCGGTGATGACGGCGGCGAGCGCGAACCGTGCTTCGCGCGCGACGGTCCACGCGGTGCGCCACGATCCGGCGCCCAGCGTCTCCGCCGTGCGGCGGATGCGGGGATCCACCCCCTGAATCGCCGCTGCCGACAGAGCGGCCGCGATCGGCAGGGCGAGCAGCACGTCGCCGATGACGATGGCCTGCCACGTATAGAGCCAGCCGAGCCCACCGAGCGGGCCACGCCGTGACAGCAGGCCGTACAGCAGCAGCCCGACGACGACGGTTGGGAAAGCGAGTGCGGTATTGACGACGGTCAGCGCGGCGCGCCGTCCCCAAAACCGCCGCGTGGCCAGGAAATAGCCGAGCGGCAGGCCGACCACGCAGGAGATCACGGTCGCGACGACGGCAACTTTGAGGGTTAGAAGAGCGATTCCATAAACTTCCGAATCACCCGCAACCAGCAGCCCCCACGCGCGCCGGAACGCCTCGGCTAGAAAGTCCATCCAATGCCGAGGCTGACCCAGGGATGCGCGGTCCAGTCGGTGAGGTTCTGGTTGAACGGAACGACCGTCGACCCGTCGGGCGCGGGATTGTGAAACGACAGCGGATACTTCAGCCGCCAGAAATGCGCGCGCAGGTCGGCGTTCACGGTGACCCGTCGCGTAGGATGCCAGCGCGCACCCGTCGCCAGCGCGACCGTAAGCTTTGTCCCGAACTTGTAACCGCTGCCGGTGGTATCCCCGGGGGACTTCACGTCGGCCAAGAGCCCGAGGGCGGTGCCGACATACGGGGCGAGCCCGCGCCACGTCTTGGCGCCGGTGAGCCGCAGCTGCAGCCCGATCTCCGCGAGCACGAGGTCGGACTTCACGGGACCGACGCGACGCCGCGGTGATGTCGAATCAGCCCGCGGATCGTAGATGAACCGATCGCCCTGGAGGTAGGCGGTCGTGAACTGGAACAGCATGGAACGGCCGGCCGGAATCTCGTAGCGCACGCCGACCGTGAATGCGTTGCTCACACCCGCTCCGGCGCGCCCGCGGTCCCCGGACAGATGTCCAACGAACAGCGTCGGCCCCGGGTGCAGCAGGATGTCATGATAGGGCGAGGTTGCGGGATCGTGGCCGACCTGAGCGGTTAGCCGGTTTGGCGGTGGGGCGGTTAGGAATGCCGCCACGCCGAATGCCGTTCGAACCGCCCAACCGCTCAACCGCCAAACCGCCTGTCTCATTAGTTAGTCTCCCTCAGGTCCCGCCCCGTCATCTCTTTCGGAGGCTCGATTCCCATGAGCTTCAAGATCGTAGGCCCGACGTCCCGAAGCGAGCCACCGGGCCGTAACGGCTTCGTTCCTGCGCCTTCTCCCACGATCACGAAGGGCACGGGGTTGGTGGTGTGCGCGGTATGCGGTCCGCCCGTCGCCGGATCGATCATCAATTCACAATTGCCGTGATCGGCGGTGACGAGCAGGGTCGTAGACGCCTTGTCGGCGGTCGCGAGCACGCGCGCCAGGCACGTATCCACCGTCTCGACGGCTCTGACCGCCGCCTTCAAGACCCCGGAATGCCCCACCATGTCCCCGTTGGCGTAGTTGCAGAGAATGAAATCGTGCTGTCGTTGCTCGATGGCTTTGCAAACCACGTCCGTGACGCCGGGCGCACTCATCTCCGGCATCAAGTCGTACGTCGCGACCTTCTGCGACGGGACCAGCAGCCGTTCTTCCCCCTTGTACGGCGGCTCGTAGCCGCCATTAAAGAAGTAGGTGACGTGGGCGTACTTCTCCGTCTCCGCGGTGCGGAACATCGTCTTGCCGCGCTCCGACAGCACTTCGGCGACGATACGGGACAGCACGATCGGCTCGAAGGCGGCGGGGAAGGGCAGCCGTTCGTCGTAGCGGGTCATCGTCACGAGCCGCACGTTGGGCCGGCCCTTCACGTCGAAACCGTCGAAATCCGGCGATGCCAGCGCGCGCACGATCTGTCGCATGCGGTCGGCGCGATAGTTGAAACAGAAGATGCCGTCGCCTTCGCGGATCAACGGCGCGCCCGTGATCACGCGCGGCTTGACGAACTCGTCGGTCTCGCCCGCCGCATACGCCTGTTTGATCGCGGTGATCGGATCGGGAACCTCGACACCGATGCCTCGCACCATCGCATCGTATGCGAGCTTCGTGCGCTCCCAGCGCTGGTCCCGGTCCATCGCGTAATAACGGCCGATGACCGTGGAGATGGCCGTCCGGCCGTCAGTCCGTCCGACCGTCCGGAGCAGCTCCTCCATGAACCCGAGTGCGGATTGCGGCGGCGTGTCGCGGCCGTCGAGCCAAGCATGGATCGCGATGCGCACTCCCGCTTGCCGGCCCAGCTCGACCGCCGCGAGCAAGTGCCTGTCGAGTGCGTGCACGCCACCGGTGCCGATCAGACCCATGACGTGCAACGTGCCGTTGCGCCGGCGTGTCTCCTCCACCAGCTGCACGAGTGCCGGGATGAGAAAGAACTCTCCAGAGTCGATCGACTGCGAAATGCGCACGATATCCTGCGGTACAACGCGGCCGGCGCCGAGATTCAGGTGGCCGACTTCGCTGTTGCCGATCTGTCCCTCGGGCAGGCCGACGGCGAGCCCCGATGCTTCGAGCAATGTCCGCGTGGCGCGTTCCCACAAGCGGTGCCAGACCGGCGTCTGACCCAGCTCGATGGCATTGCCCACGCGGCCGGGCCGGAACCCCCAGCCATCGAGCACGATCAGGACAACCGGGGTGCGCGTGCTACCGCTCGTTGTCATATTGAAGGGGATGCAAGTTAGCCAGATCGTTCGCGCCCTACTAGTTGTTGCGAGCCTTGCGACTCCCGGCCCGGCAGCGTCTCAGGTCGCGTCGCGCTATCGTGTCACCGCCGACAATACGTGGTTCTATCAGGACGTCGGGGGCCGTCGCATCGCGCGCCTGGCGCGCGGCGCGGTGCTCGCCGGCGGCGCGACGCGCAACGACTGGATCCAGGTGACCCTCGAGGGGTGGATCTTCGCCACATCGGTCGGCCGCAGCGATCGCCCCGACTTCGATCTGCTCGTCACGCGCGCGCCGAACGAAAACCTGCGCGCGGCGCCCGCCGGCCCGCTGGTCGCCGAGCTCGCGCAGGGGTTTGGACTGAAGCGTTCGCCGCCGGACAGCGCGGGCCGCTGGGTGCATGTGAGGCGCGATGGCTGGGTGCAACGCGGCGCACTCGCGCCCCTGGCCGACGTCGTCGCGACGCGCACCGTTGATTCCTCGAGCACGGACACCGCTCAGGGTGGACCAACCCCGGGGCCGCACCCAGCGGCCACCGAGCGCGTGGACTCCACCCGCGCGCAACCGGTGCGCATGACGACGCTGTACCGCGCGCCTGACGGTCCCGAAGCAGGGACGCTCACCGCCGATACGCCGCTTCGCGTTCTGAGCCGCAATGGCGAGTGGACCCGCGTGCAGTTGGAGGGCTGGGTCAAGGGCAGCGAGCTCCAGGCCGCGCCGGCCGGCGTCCTGGTCGGCGTCACCGCCGCCGAGCTGCGCGCCGAGCCACAGCGCTACGTCGGCCAGGTGGTCCGCTGGAATCTCGAATTCATCGCGATTCAGAAGGCCGACGACCTGCGGCCGGACATTCCCGGCGGCTCCTCCTACGTGTTGGCGCGCGGGCCGCTGCCGGAACGCGGCTTCGTTTACGTCATCGTTCCCGACATCAAGCTGCCCGCATTCCGCGCGCTCACGCCGCTCGTGACGATGCAGATCACCGCGCGCGTGCGGAACGGCCGCAGCCGCTACCTCGGCAATCCCGTCGTCGAGCTGGTTTCCTTGGAGGGAGGCGTATCGCCGTGAACGACGTGCTCAACGAGCGCATCCGACGCAAACTCGACACCATGACCGACGAGCAGGCCTACCAGGTGCTCGACTACGTCGAGTTTCTCGAGTCCAAGTACTCGCAACGCGCGGCCGGTGCGCCGGCGTTTCAGAAGGTCGCCGAGACGCTGGAGGACACCATGCGCGCGGGCCGCGTGCCCATCACGATCATTCGCGGCACGATGGACGCGGTCGGGAAAGCGGGGAAATTCCTCGAGGGGCTGGCCGCCGCGGGAAAGGCCGCGGTTGAGGAGGCCAAAAAGAAGCCGGTTGAGGAAACCAAACCCACCCAGTAACTTCCGAGATGGGAACCTTCCGGCCCGACGTCGCCCTCACGTTTGACGACGTCCTGCTCGTGCCCCGTCACTCGACGGTCCATCCGCGCGACGTCGCCGTCGCCTCCCGCTTGACCCGCGCGATTCCGCTCAACATTCCGATCGTCTCCGCCGCCATGGATACCGTGACCGAAGCGGACATGGCGGTCGGCATGGCGCGCCTGGGTGGGATCGGCGTGATCCACAAGAACATGTC
>Ga0137409_10001364_pt1 | contig 26477 bp, 25 predicted proteins | sample CZODoug1_16funga_FD_122059 | JGI IMG/M metagenome (GOLD analysis project Ga0137409, IMG submission 122059) | Vadose zone soil fungal communities from Angelo Coast Range Reserve, California, USA - CZODoug1_16fungal (Hybrid Assembly) | ecosystem: Environmental > Terrestrial > Soil > Vadose zone...
GGCTGGGTGGCGGCGTACGGGCTGCATTTTGCGGGCGAGCCGCACATCCTTGACCTGGGATTGCTCTATCGCGCGCTCGCGGACCGGCAAGTGGATCTCGTCGCGGGGAATTCAACCGATGGCCTGATCGCTGCTCTGGGCATGGTTGCACTCGAGGACGACCGCCGGTATTTCCCGCCGTATGAAGCGGTGCCGCTCGTGCGAAGGGCCACCCTCGACAATCACCCTGAGGCCGGCGTAGCGCTCAGCCAACTCACAGGAAAAATAACCGAGGAAGAAATGCGCCGCATGAATTACGCGGTCGATGGCGAGCATCGCGATCCGGCCGAAGTCGTGCGGGAGTTTCGTAGGGCGAGGGAAATGTGAGGCGATTCCTAGCGCTGGAGCTATTTTGCTTGGAGGATTTATTGCTCGCCAAAAAAGAGGTTCCCAATCCGAGGCAATGGGTACCTCTTTGCGCGACCAAATTTGAAATCTCTTACACCATAAAGATGTTTCGCTTGACTTAGTCGGCTTCGACCCATTATCCTCCACAGAGGAGAAAGAATAGCGAAACATGTCAAAACTGCAGAAGAAGACCTTGGAAGCGGTAGGATGGCTAGGTAGCTCTGGATATCAGACTATTATCTATTCGCGAGTCGCAAAAAGTGACCGTGTTTCCGAAAAAAAAACTGTCGCGGTGCAAAAGGCATCTGCAAAGTCTCAAGCTCGTTCAACAACCGGCGCTAGAAACCAGTTCTTTTGCCGTGCAGCTATCACTCGTTGTTGCTCACTAATGTAAGGTCTTGCCCGGGAAAAAATGTCGTCAAATCGACTTGATCTAATTCCCTGAAATCGTTCTATTTCAACTCCGGCGATTTCTAATCGTTCCGCCGCCCGAATATCCGGATATGGCTCCGTGAATATGATGTGTCTTATGCCCGCCTGTGCAATCTTTTCGGAACACTGGAAGCACGGGAAAGTAGTGGTATATAACGTCGTACCTTTGCTCCTCGAACCCGCTGCCAGGATGGCAGCTACCTCGGCATGAACTGCAGTGCAGAGCGTCATGGCTCTTTCTGGCCAGAAAAACTCTTCCAGATCCACGCCACAGGATTTGCAACGCCAAGGGGGGACAGCTGAAACGGGTACTCTTATCACTTGGCCGCAACCTGGACAGCGCCGCCCTAAATTTGCCAATTTTACAAAAGCCTCATGTCTGACGATGTCTCGATAGCAGGCTCCGGGAATCTTGCGCTTTAGGTCAGCACCGTACCTCGGTTCTTCCACGCATGGCGAAGTACCAATGGGATTCTCATTGAACCCCTGCCCCACTACTTCCCCCATGGCGTTCGGTGGCGCAGCCACCAATACGGCTCCGACCTGGCGCTTAAGACACTTCGACCCGTGTGCGGCTGAGTAAGCTAGGTTCATTAATATCTCAGCAGGTTTCGCATATCGTGGAGTTACGCCCGTCACGAGATCGAGATACTCAAGTACCTTTTGGGATAAGGGCTTGAATCGCCTACCTTTCGCCTCTCTTTCGTTCCTTAGTAAAACGTCGGCCCTGTCAACGCACAACTGAACCTGCTGACCATGCGCATATTCCTGGAGGCGATCTCGTTCGTTGTCTCTCAGGAAATCCTCCAAGTCTAATCCCTGTTTTCTATAAGAACCACTAAGACGACGCCATCTCTCAGACGCAGGACACTCCATCGCCAAAACATAGAAACGTGGACCAAATCTCTCCCTGCAAACCTCAATCTCCCCAATATTTCTAATCCCATCTATTACAATCGAATTCCATTTTCTAGCTTCCCTATCCAATTCACCAATTGCTATCTCAGCTAAAGCACCTGGATTCCCTGATTGCATTCGTATTTCGTTACCCAACACCTGCAGATCCGCGCGGCTGGGAACTTTCCCGGGGTTCTCTTTTTTCCAACGGTCAGTGATGATGCTAGATAACAAGAAGGACTTGTAGCCGCGACGGGACGCCAATATCTTTGCAGCGGTCGTACAGCCACTACCAAAGGGGCCTGTAAGTCCAATCACCGATGCGGATAAACTTGTTGTCATGTTATTTCAAGGTTTGCCGCGTTTGGGACTTGATGTCCTTGAAACCAGATCCGCCACGTACCTACTCGACCTCCACAGACGGCAGCAGTTGCCGAATCTTTGCGGCTAAGACCCGCCTCCCAGCACTGCTGCTGTATGACCCAGCCGCACCTTTGGGAGCAGAGGTCCAAAAATCTATTCCACTAACAGGCTCACCAACCCCGTTTTCGCCCTGAAGCTTCGTAAGGGCATCTTCAAGGATGCTCCTGTAGGAGCCCGGATCCGCAGTAAGGAGGCCTCGATTGCGAACGCACTCCAACACATTTGGTAGAACGGAATGCATGACAATCACTCCGACGCCCTTCTGTATGGCGTACATGGCGGGATCGTCAAAAGCTGCTCGGAGTACCTCACGAATTCCGTGCCAATAAGCATCGAGGACCTTGATTTGCTGATCAGGTTTGAGTCCTCCGAAATAAGGCGAGGAAAGAAGGGGTTTGAGAGAGGTGACCATCGATGCCGAAGGAATCGTTGTCTCCCCTTTCTCCATGCTAGGCAAGCGCACCCGATGCTTCCAGATTTGGGACTCTACTGCGAGCCGCTCAACAATTGCCTGTCCGTCGACCTGCCACTCGCGGCCTCTTTCCTGGAGCGCCTGGTACACTGCGGGGTCCTTATCTGCGCGTCGCCTCAGCAACACCAACGCAAGATCGGTTTTCACGGACTTCGCCGTTGAATTCACAATATAGAACTGTTCCATCTCCTCCTCTTCGGGCGCTCCCAAGAGACAAACATAAGGAATCATAAACTGGGACCAACGCTCTGTGTCCTCTTCAATCAATTTTTTCAACGCCAGAATCCGGTGCTGCCCGTCGACAACATGAAACATAGCTGCTATGCCTAGTTCGGGCAGACGATTTAATTCAAGGTTGCCCCCACGTAGGGCATTCCGAGCATCTCGCTTGCGGATATTAAGTAGAACTGCGGTGGGCAGGTCCGTTCGGTCCTTGCGCAGATCACTTGCGAGTTGATTGATCCTGGAATCTTGGGGTTGCCGTTGATACCCTTTTTTGGTGCGGGTGTCGTAATACGGGATCGTATAGCCGTCTGGAATGAGGACACCCGCTGGCATGTAACCTACGATAGTCGGCGTGCCTGAGCGCAATTCTGGTCCTTGCACAATCGGTAGTTTCGTTGGCGCTTCAAATGGAGAACGAATGAAGGAGCGGCGCATGGCAACAACCTCTGTTTGTGGTAGGCTGGACATCTACGTCTCCGTTCTGGATAAAAGATTCGTGGTCCTGGGCTTCGCCGGCTTGCTCCCGGCGGAGCCCAATTTGTTGCTCGAGTTCCAGACTTAGGCCACCAATTCTCCAAAAATGAACAATCTCAGATCCAAAGTCAAGATCTAATTGTGAGATCCCAAAAATAGATCCAGATTATCTGTGGGCCTGCCCGAACTCAAAGCGTGCAAAAGGGTGCGCTGGCATAGTTGATCCGGCAAAACTCTCTCTTAGAGAATCTTTCCGGCGCTGGTCCAGAAATATAATAGCTGAGTCGAAGTTGTACGAGCGTGATGGGAGGTTAAAGAACTATAAGTGTCCTCAACTGGCGCGATAGAGCCATCGCGCCAGGTCTAGATTGTGGCTAAAGTAATCGGCCGAAGGCGCGTTTTTCGCGTTATAGACGAACAAAGGGATATCCAATTCGTGGAGAGATCCATGGGACCGGAGCCCGGTGGGGAAATCCACCCGCTCTATATCCATTTCACCGAACACCGTGGCCATGTCGCCCCACACCACCAGGTCCCCAATCCGGGACTTCATCAGCTTGTAGTCGCGCGCCGCCTGATCGCGAGCGATGACGTGCTCGACTCCCTTGAGCCCCGAAATAATCTCGCGGACGCGGTCCGCATCTTGCGGGTTCTTGAGATACACATAGGCCCCTCCACTGCAGCCTCTATGCTGCTTCACGTAGCGATCGCGCCCCACGGAAAAAGCTTTTCGGAGCGGAACCCCCTGCCGTTCGCAAACCCTTTCAAGATCCCAGCAAAGCGTCTTGGCGTTCATTCCGTGGTCGGCAGTAACCAGGAATGCCGCGTCCGGAGCCGCATGCATAGCTTGCCCGATGAGCTCGTCCATGCGGGCCAGGTGCTCTTTCGATTCGGGCGCCTCAGGAGCCCACGTATGCATTGGGTAATCCGTGGTATGGACGTAAACGCAACCGATGTCCGGGCGGTTTTTGAGGACGTCGATGGCAGCCGCCATGAGCCAGTAGTTGATCTCGCGGCTGTAGATCGATTGCGTGGGGCCGATCTTCTTGACCCACTCGGGCGTCGGGTTCTCCGCCGTGAGCACGATCTCGGCGCCGCGTAAAAGGAAAGTGATCGTCTTGGCCTTGCTCGATAGGAGCGCCGATTTGACGCCTTTGCGGGCGGCGCGTTCAAACAGCGTGGGAGCGAGCAAGAGGTCGGGGGATTCCGTGTAGTCCTCTACTCCGGTCTTTTCATCAAAATAGGTGTTTCCGGTGATGCCGTGCTCTTCGGGCCAGACTCCGCAACATATGGAGGCGTTGTTGATGTTGGTCACGGAAGGCATAAGGCCCTTCACGGGCTTATAGAGTCCGTCGCGTTTCCATTGCCCAAGGACGGGCATCTTGCTTTGGTCAAGATAGTCGACCCCGAAACCGTCAAACATGATCACGACGGTTCTCTGGAGGGGGCTTTTCTTGTCTTGGCCCTCTAGGACTCCTCCTATACCCGCGGACACGGCAGCGGCTGCCCCATACTTGAGCATTGCCCGGCGGCTAGGTCGTTCGATCATGGCTTCCTCCAAGATTCAGCTCCAGACACCCGGCTCTTTTTCGGCGGGCTAATCCCTGGACCGAAACTGAAACTAAACCGGAATATTTCTTTTGACTTTCTGTTCGGACGACACCTTACACGCACGCGCGTCCGTATGCAATGCAATACGCCCGCCCGTTCAGTGGTAGCTTAGTTTGAAAGAAACGTGCCCTCTCCGTCCCGAAATACACGGGACGGAGAGGCCTCTACAAAACCGTCCACGTTGGTGGCAGTTGATCTTGTAGAGGCCGCCCGCATTTGGGGCGGGCAGCTTGTTTATGCTCACCAGACCAAACCTGAGGCGCAACCGCATTGCAGGCCCTTGGTACGTGCATAAAACGTGTCAACGCAACTTTGCCGGCCGCATGGCCGTCGCACGCTGGCGATACAATATCGGTATGAAGATAATATCGTTGGCCCATAGCACGCGGACCATCGTCGCGCTGGCAGCCCTGACGATCTTGGGCATATTGCCTTGCGCGGGCGCGACGCGCGCGCCGGGTGAGAAGATTGTCTCGTTTGCGGCGGACATCACAGTCCGCGAGGACACCTCCATCGAGGTGCGGGAAGAATTTGTAGTGCACAGCGAGGAGACCTACTTCAAGTGGGGGATGATCCGGCACCTGCCGATTACTTCGAACGAGCGCTGGGACAATCGATTTGCAGGCGAGTGGAAGGACGACACAGGGATTCGCGTAAAGATTCTCGACGTAACTGAGGACGGACAACGAGTTTCCTATGACCAGGGAAGCGGTGCGGGCTATGCGCAGTTGCGGATCGGAAAGGTGGATGCGCCCCTGGCACGGGGACATCACACATTTGTGATCACGTATCTGGCGGAAGGCGTTCTTCGTTCGCTGGCGGATCATGACGAGCTGTACTGGAACGTGTTGGGATACTACTTGGATCTGCCAGTGGAAGAGGCGACGGTTCGCGTGCATCTGCCGGCCAGTGTGCCGGCGGAAGAAATCCGCCCGGAAGCCTATGCAGGAGGTCGAGGCGTCAGCAATCCGCGCAAACCTGAAACGGAGCTCACGCGAGAGGAAGAATCGCCCGATACGGCCGGCTACCGCGCAACGAATCTTGATCCGGCGCAGAGCTTAAGCGTGGTGGTGAGTTGGCCGAAGGGATTCGTGACGCCGCCGAAAATGGGCGTTTTCGCGCGCGACCGCTGGCTGTTGGCGGCGCCTGTCGTGTTCTTTCTCTATTACTTGATCGTGTGGATGAAATTGGGACCTGAGCCCGCACTCGGAAGCGTTCCGGTGCGGTACGCGCCTCCGGAAGGATTATCGCCTGCTGCAGCGCGTTATGTCCGTACGACAGGGACTGACGCGCGAACGCTGGCTGCCGTAGTTGCACAATTGGCGGCGCGCCGATGCATGGAGATTGAACTGCAGAATGGCAATTACAAGCTGACGCAATTGAAAACGGAAGGGAGCGTGGTTAGCGCACTGGCTCCAGAAGAGGCGCGCGTGCTCGAAATGCTATTCGAGGATGGGAAGGAAATCATCCTCCATCCGAACAAGGGAGATGACCTGAACAAGTATTCGCTGGCCATCCAAGGGGCATTGCAAAAGAGGCTCGACGGCCAGTACTTCACACGGCATGTGGGATACATCGTGCTTGGGATGCTGATGTCGCTCGTGGCCGCGATGTCGATGGCGCTGACAGCAAACGGGAAAGACACGACGGGAGTGCTGTTCCTGACGTGGGGGTTCTTTTTCTGCGGAACGATCGTGGGGGCGATCACCCTATTCAGTGTAGTCCCCGCCTGCAAAATCGCGCTGCGTGGCATGGGCGGCGGGCGTCAATTGCTAATTGGACTGGGAGTGCTCGCGGCGTTCGGCGCGGGCCTTGTGGCCCTGCTGAACAGAATGTCCAAAGATATTTCACCGGCGTATACGGTGATGTTGGTGTCCCTGGTGGCCATTAATGTGGGATGGATTCCCGCGCTAAAGCGAATGACGCCGCGTGGCAGGCAAGCGGCCGCTGAAATCGAAGGCTTCCGCACGTTCCTCGAGAAAGTGGAGCAGGACCAGATGCAGCGGCTGAATACGAAGGACGAGGCTCCGAATGCTGCGGTCGAGTTTCTGCCGTACGCCATTGCGCTTGAGGTGAAGGAATCATGGGGTGATCATTTGGCGGAAGCATTTTTCGCGACGTCAACCTCGCGGTGAGCAGGAAAAGCGGTGCGGCTCTACCGGTTGCAGAAAAATGCGTATTCGGACCTTCAGGGGTTAAAACCCCTGAAGAAAACGCAGACTTATGTCGTGCCTAAAGGCACGACCCACAAAACTTAAGACTTTTTCCACAACCTGACTACAAGCCATCTCATAAATAAGCTTTGTGGGTCGCGGCTTCAGCCGCGACATCAAAACACCAAGCAAAATTGGGCTTTAGCCCCTGAATCGTGAATCACGGTACGCCTGGGCGATTTACGAGACAAGCTCAAGTTGCTCCACGCAAATCCACTCTGCTAGAGTACGACCGTGCTTGGCGGGCATTTGCGGAAAAGCACTGCGTCGAAGAATCTTGAACTATTGCACTGCCTCTTTTTCCTATGACAACTGACTACCGAAAACTCACGCGGATCGTGACCGCGCTCCGTGGCCGCCGGATTGGCGTGGCAGGCGATTTCATGCTGGACCGCTACGTCTGGGGCTCGGCCACGCGGCTTTCGCCGGAAGCTCCGGTTCCCGTGGTGGATTTCGTGAACGACAGCCAGGTGCTAGGCGGAGCGGGAAACGTTGCGGCGAATTTGGCCGCGCTGGGCGCCACGGTTTTGCCGTTCGGCGTGGTTGGGGAGGATGAGCCGGCCCGCGCGATTCGCGAATGCCTGGCCGCCGTGGGAATGGTGACGAAAGGATTGGTGGCTGACGCGTCGCGCATCACCACGGTGAAAACGCGCATCGTCGCGCGGCAGCAACAAATCGTGCGCGTGGACCACGAGCGCCGCGAGCCGCTCAGCCGCTCTTTGGAAGAGTCGTTGATCCGGCGAATCAAGGCGGCACTCGGGCGTCTCGACGCCCTGGTCATCTCGGATTACGACAAGGGAGTGGTGACCGACGCGCTTGCGGACCGCGTGCTGACGGAATGCCATCGCCGCGGCGTTCCGGTGCTGGTGAAACCGAAGACGTCCCGGCTATTTGCGTACCGGGGCGCCACCGCCATCGTGTGCAACGCGAAAGAAGCGGGCTTCTTCGTTACGCGGCAACTTGACGACGATGAATCCGTCGGGCAGGCGGGCCGCGCTCTGCTGGCGCACTTTGGGTGTTCGGCAGTCGTGATTACGCGGGGTGCGGATGGGTTGAGCGTGTTCGAAGATACTGCGCCGCGCGGATTTCACGTGCCGGCGACCAGTCACGAGGTCAGCTACGCGCGCGTGGGCCAGACGCGCGTGGACCACGCCTCGCATGGCCGCCAGGTATTTGATGTCACGGGGGCCGGCGACACGGTGCTCTCCGTGCTCGCGCTGGCCGTCGCGGCGCGCTCTCCGATGCGCGACGCCGCCATGCTTGCGAACGCCGGCGCGGGCGTCGTCGTCGGAAAACTCGGCACCTCGACGATCACCCCTGGCGAATTGTATGCCGCCCTGCGCGATCTCCGGTAAACGTTGGCTGTTCGAGCGGGCGATCTAGCAGGCTGCTGAAAAAGTAGCAGAAACAGTGGGAACAGGAGGGTTTTCTGGCACTACGTCAGATTTCTTGTTGTCTTTAACTCAATCGGCGGGTGTCATTGAGTAAGTCCAGAACCGATGCAATCTTGTCTTGCGGAAGACCAGACGCAGTCCTAACCCAGTCTTCCAGACTGTGTCCATGTGGACGGCAATCTATGGGCGCCCCGTTGGCGAGCAACATTCGGATCAATGGAGCGTGTCCACCGTGAGTCGCTAGCGAAAGAGGCGTCTCACCAAAATCGTTTTTTATGTCGAGTGCTGCTCCTCTTGAGATAAGGAGTTCACAAATGCTCGTATTGCCTTCAATTGAAGCCAGCATCAGCAAGGTCCAAGAGAACTGATTCGATAGGTTGGGGCTCACCCCTCCATCTAATCCACGACGCAGAGAGGTAATGTCACCCTTCTTAATAAGCGTGTGCGCCTCGTCGAATGTCATAATTCCCGCGCCGGGGCTTACATTGTATCAATTTCTTTGGGCAATTTTTTTCCTCAACCTGCTATGGCGGAGGAAAGCTTAGCGACTGGTCGGAACGCTCGACCCAGAGCATCACTTCATGGTTCTGCCCAAATTTCACTGTTTCTTCGGGCTTGGGAAAAGGGGAATATCCGCTCAGCTCCAGAACGACGACAACTCCGCTGCCGCCTTTGGGCGGTACCTCGGCACTCTCGATTCGAAAGCTCTTGATCGGGCTATAAAAACCCTTCGGCCCCCAAAACGCCAGAAAATCCTGATACGTGAAGCTCGGATTCGGGCGCCAAATCTTGTAGCCCTGCTGCGTATCTCCCGAGATGACGGCATTCATGAATCTCTCTACCGTGTGCTTCTCCGGCGTAAATCGCAAAAAATACCATAGCGCCCCCGCAAGCATCGCCGCAAACGCGACCCCGCTAATGACGTAGCGAAGCGCTTTTGAATTCGGTTCTTCGGCGCCGGCATCGAGTATGCCCATGAAAGTAGCTCCTTTATTTATCTTATATCTGCCGCCTGAAAAATGCGACCGACAGACTGACGAGGAGAATCGAAAATCCTGCCAGGACAAGGACATCCGCATAAATGCCGGAAAATCCTGTGTTCTTCAGCAGCAAGGCCTTGAGCGCGTGGACGGCATAGGTGAACGGGTCAATCGCTTTAGAGTCTGAATTCGAACCTCGAATCTTTGTGGGGCGCGGCTTCAGCCGCGCCGTTAGTGATCTGAATTCAGGACGGCTTTAGCCGCTGACTTTTCGAGGGAGTCGTCGCCACACGGACTCTTTCGCCCCTGAAGATTCAGGGCATAATGGCCCTTCGAGTGGGTGACAATACGTTCAGCAACGACGGCTTCGCTGCTTCGATTAACCGTGAAATGAGTCAAAGGCTGTCCGCGAACATGGTTCTGTAGTGCCTGTACCAATCGCTTTGAAAGCGTTCTTCGGGGTCGTACTTCTTCTTCAGCCGGAGGAATTCTGCGAACTGCGGGTAGCAGCTTTCGACCTGGTTTCGTGCGGCATAACGATGGTATGTCAGGTAGTACGTGCCTCCGCGGCGTACTGCCATGTCGATGAGCCTCCGAAAGGCATACTTCGAACGCTGAAGCCCTTCGGGGTTGTGAACCGTATGTAAGTTGAAGATCGTGCACGCATACGGCTGCTTTGCCCAAGGCAGGAAGGTCTCATCGTCGCGCTCGATAAGACGCACAGTGCCATAAATCAACTCGATCCTATTTTTGCGAAAATCTTCTCGCACCTCATCGAGGAATCCCTTCAGCGCCGGTCTTGGGACGTCGATCTCAGTGATCATCTCAGTCGCAGGATAAGGAGCGTGGAGCTTGGCGTCGATTTCGCGATGGTAATTGTCGGGGTAGATACTCAGCTGGTGAAGGTCTGACCAGTACACCTGCCCATTGGTCGTGAGATAGTAGTCTGCGTATCTGCTGAATGCCTGCTTCTCATCTGTGTGGGCGAGATACAGGAGTTGCCTCCAGTTCTCATCGGTCAGTTGCTTCTCTGAGGATGAAATTGGCGTATCCACTGGTACTGGTCGATAGCAGGAGAACACACCCATGCGTAGAAAGTCTTCCGAGGCATGGTCGATGGAGAATTGGAAATCGCCATATTGAAATCCGTCGGCAATGCGCTTCTCAAACGCGGCAATCAGATCGTCCACTGTCCGAATTTCCACCACCCGCTCGATCTTTCTTCTCGGTGCGAGCCGCAATTGCACGGAAGTAACGATTCCGAAGAGGCCGTATCCGCCGTGAACCAACCGAAATAACTCCGGGTTCTCCTTTCGGCCACACGTGCGGGCAGTTCCCGTCGCGTCTACCAGAACAAAAGATTCGACGTCACTCACAATTGGCTTCATTTTGAGACCGCGGCCGTGCGCATTGGCCGCAATTGTTCCAGCCATTGTCAATCGATCAGCGCCGGTTTGTTTCTGGGCGATTCCCCAAGTCTGGCCCTCACCATTTTGCAAGGCGAGGTAACCATCAATCAGTTCTGGCCACTCAATCCCCGCTTCAACCTCGATAATCCCACGTTTGCGATCTAGATTAAGCACCCGATTCAACTTTCTGGTATCGATCAGCAAGGTATCGGTACCAAACTGCTGCCCTCCCATGGCGTGCCGCCCACCCGCAACAGAGATTACCTTTCGATCTTTACGCGCGGTACGAACTATGCTCTGCACATCTTCCAGAGATCGTGGCTGTGAAATTCCCTGCACCCGAGTGGAATTAAGTTGGGAATGAATATCATTGACCAGAATCGATTCAGGTTCTGGAGCTGGGCGGCTTGAGGCACTCGAAGCAATTACAAGTGCAACTGACCCGGCCATGAACTCGCGTCTCGAAATCATCTATCCTCCGTCAATTCGTGGGAGGGTGGATACTAACCGCCTACTCTAAAACAAAAACGGCACGAGACGCCACGTCCGCTTCTTATATTGTTTGTAGCCTTCTCCGAGGGCTGAAGCGAGCGCGGCTTCCTCGATGGGTATGCGATAGGCGTAGGCAAACCCCAGGGAGGAGAGAGCGGCGGTAAGCCCAGCCCAATTTCCGAGCGCCAAGCCGAATCCGAGTAGAGTCAGAAGGGCGCCACTGTAGGAAGGATGACGGATATAGCGGTAAGGCCCCACTTCAACTAAAATCTGGCTATTCTGAATTGCGACATCGAACGTAAAATATTTCCCCAATATCGAAGCGGAGTACCAGCGAAGGGCAATCCCCAACAGCATTAGGCAGATCCCTACGAAAAAGAGTGGAATTCGCTTCCACGATATGGCGGCTTGCGGCAGGAGCAACGAGCATAAAAAACCAAACGCAATTCCGATCCACCAGAGAGCTACGATGAGGCTAAGAGAGCCCTGATCCCGGGCCTGTGAGGAGTCGGTTGAACGCTTAACTCTCCAGGCAACGACTTCGGGCAGTATCCAGGATACAAAGGCGCCCCAAAACATCAAGGCGAAAATTGGTCCCGCGGAGAATGGCAAAGGGCGCAATTGCATATAGCTCAAGCACCTTTCACCTTATGACGGAAGGCTGTTTTCATAGCTATTAACCTCGTGCGGCGTTTCCAAAATCGTTTCGGTTAGCTAGGTTTGCTGCATTCATCCCAGAAATAATCCGGCATCACACAGCGACGATTTTACGGCAGTTGTGTCAACCAAATTCTGCCGGGCTGACAATTCGCCCCGGATGACGCGGAATTCGGAAGTTGACCCCAACTCTTATGTGAGCCCGCGCGAATCGCTACGCTTCGAGCGTACCGGTGGAGGCCGCCGCAGGAAGCTCGATCGTATATTTCGTCCGTTGTTTTTCTCGGTGCTGCGCCAGGGCTAGCTCGATCAGGCGGTCGAGCAAGTTGCGGTAGCTGAGGCCGGAGGCTTCCCAGAGTTTTGGGTACATGCTGATCGAGGTGAAGCCGGGAATTGTGTTGATTTCATTCAGGAGGATGCGGCCGGTGCGGTGCTCAAGGAAAAAATCCACGCGGGCCATGCCCAGGCATTCGAGCGCGCGGAAGCCGCGGACTGCAAATTCCTGAAAGCGTTTGACCTGTGCGCGACTCAGTTTTGCGGGAATCAGGAGGCGCGTGCCTTCTTCGAGATATTTTGCGGCGTAGTCGTAGAATTCGCGGTGAGGCACGATTTCGCCGGGGATTGACGCTTTCGGGTCTTCGTTGCCCAGGACGGAAACTTCGATTTCGCGGCCGCGGATGGCGCGCTCGACCAGGATTTTCTGCGCGAATTCGGCGGCCAGATCCATCGCGGCCGCGAGTTCCTTGGCGTCGTGCGCTTTGGTCATGCCGACCGAACTGCCCAGCGTAGCGGGCTTGACGAAGACAGGGAAACGAAACTTTTTGCGGATGGCGCTGAGGACTTTGCCGCGCGACTTTTCCCATTCCGCCCGCGTGACGGCGAGGAAATCGCCGACAGGCAGTTTTGCTTGCAGGAACAGCCGTTTCTGCATGTCTTTGTCCATGCCGACCGCGGAACCCAGCACGCCCGAGCCCACGAAAGGAAGTCCGGCGAGATCGAGAAGGCCTTGCACGGTGCCGTCTTCGCCGTAGGTGCCGTGCAGCACGGGGAAAACGACGTCCACGCGCAGCGCGTCTGGCCGCGAATCGCTGACGGGAACAAGGGCCGCGACATTCGGATCGGCGGAGAGCATGACGCGTTCGCCAAAACGCAAAATGTCCGGGAGCATTTTGTGCGCCGCGGTTCCGGCCAGCCACCGGCCATCCTTCGTGATGCCGATGGGGATCGCTTCGTATTTTTCCGGATCAAGCGCCTGGATCACGGACGCTGCCGAGATTAGCGAGACCTCGTGTTCACCGGAACGTCCGCCGAACAGTACGCCTACGCGCAGCCGTTTTTTTTCTGTGGCCATAAGGGGTGCGATCTGTTTGAAAAATCCCCGCGTCTGAAGAACTCGACGAAGGCTTTGATTCGACATTTGTAGCGCCCGCCTTCAGGCAGGCATGTGCTCGAATCCAGAATGCCGCCCTGAAGGGCGGCGCTACAAAATCTTTTTTCCCAATCCGGAGAGCACCATTTCCACGCCCAGCAGCGCCGTTTTATTGTGGAGATCGATCACCGGATTGATTTCGACGACTTCGAGCGACGCCATCGCTTCGCTGTCCGCGATCATTTCGAGCGCTAGATGTGCTTCGCGATAGGTCACGCCGCCGCGCACCGGTGTGCCGACTCCCGGCGCATCGGTTGGGTCCACGAAATCCATGTCCAGGCTGACGGCGACGCCGTCGGTGTCGTCGGTAACAAAACGCAGCGCTTCGCTCATGACGTCGCGCATGCCGCGCTCGTCGATATCGCGCATGGTAAAAACATGGACGCCGGAATCCTTGATCAAGCGCCGCTCTTTCGAGTCCAGATCGCGCACGCCAACGAGCACGACGTTACGCGGCTCGACCTTCGGCTTGTAACCGAGCAATTCGACCAGCTCCGGCGCGCCGTAGCCGATGATGGCCGCGAGCGGCATGCCGTGAATATTGCCCGACGGTGAACTTTCCGGCGTGTTCATGTCGCCGTGCGCGTCCAGCCACAAGTAGCCGACGCGCTTCGATTGCCCGCGAAAATAATTCGAGACTCCGGAGAAAGATCCCACAGCGATGGAGTGATCGCCGCCAAGCACCAGCGGGACGAAACCCTCCGTGAGCGTGCGCTCCGTCATTTCGGCGAGGCCACGGCAGGTCTCGGTAATTTCATGCAGATACTTGGCGCGCTTCTCGCCGTAGTGTTGTTCCTCGGGTTGCTTCACGGAAACGTTGCCGATGTCTTCCACCGTGTGGCCGAGCGCCTTGAGGCGCTGCTGGAGTCCCGCCACGCGCAGCGCGGACGGACCCATGTCCACTCCGCGGCGGCTTTGGCCGAGGTCCATCGGTACTCCGATGATGCGAATCTTTAGGGCCATGGTTGAACCCCGCGCCGGTCCCCCTGAGAATGGAAGGGAGCGAGTCCTTAAGGGTATACGCGATAAATCATCCGGGGGAAGGGGATCACTTCACGGATGTGCTCAGTTCCGCAAATCCACGCCACCGTGCGTTCCAGACCCAATCCGAAGCCGGCGTGCGGAACGCTGCCGTAACGGCGGAGGTCCAGATACCAACCGAACGCCTCTTCCGGAAGATTGCTTTCGTGGAGCCTTTTGAGGAGTAAATCGTAGTCGGCGATGCGTTCGCCGCCGCCGATGATTTCGCCGTAGCCCTCGGGCGCGAGCATGTCAAATCCGAGAGCCAGTTCGGGCCGCAGAGCGTCCGGCTGCATGTAAAACGCCTTGAGGGCCGAAGGATAGCGATGCACCATCACCGGACGATCGTAGGTGCCCGAAAGGATCGTTTCCTCGTCGCCGCCGAAGTCGTCTCCCCACTTTACGGGATTCCCGCGTTGTTGCAGGATTTCGACTGCTTCGTCGTAGGTGATACGCGGGAAGGGGGCTTTCACATTCGCAAGCTTCGCCGCGTCGCGGCCGACCGTCTCCAGCTCTCTCGCGCGATTTTTCACCACGGATTGCACGACGTGACTGACCAAGCCTTCGCCCAGCGCCATCATGTCTTCCAAGTGCGCGTAGGCAGCCTCCGGCTCAAGCATCCAGAACTCGGTGAGGTGGCGGCGCGTTTTCGATTTCTCGGCGCGGAAAGTCGGCCCAAACGTATACACCTTGCCGAGCGCCATGGCTGTCGCCTCGACGTAGAGTTGGCCCGACTGCGTCAGGTAGGCTTTCTGATCGTCTATGTATTGGACTTCGAATAGTGTTGTCGTGCCTTCGCACGCAGCCGGCGTGAAAATGGGTGCTTCCGTCAGAATGTAGCCCTGTGAATCCATGAACTCATGCGCGGCGCGAACGGCCTGCGCGCGGATGCGCAGGATCGCCGCCTGGCGTGGCGTGCGAATCCAGAGATGCCTGCGGTCCAGCAAGAAATCCACGCCGTGTTCTTTCAATTGGATCGGATACGGAGTGTCATCCGGGACTCGTTGGACCACTTCGATCGCGGTGACCTGAATCTCGAACCCGCCCGGCGCGCGCTTATCGGCGCGAATGCCTCCTGTGACGATCACGCTGGACTCCTGCGTCAGGCCGCGCAGCGCCTCGAACGTCGATGGCTGGTCCTTCAGCGATACGACGCCTTGAATCGTTCCTGTGCCGTCGCGGAAGATCGGGAAAAGCAGTTTCCCCGATTCGCGCAGATTATACAGCCAGCCGCGCAGAGTGATTTCCTGGCCATCGTGCTGCCCAACATCCTGAATGGTCACTACTGGCATGGAGATCGATTCCCACCCTTCACAACACTAGCGATTGCACGCTGCAGATGCGGTTGATCGCGACAGACCGCTAGGCCTGCGCTAGGGCCTGTTCGAATTTATCGAAGACAGTGCGCATGCCCTGGAGCGTCCCGGCAAATGCCTGCAGGTCGGCGGAGCCGACGGCCGCGGCGGGCTCTTTCAGTTCGAGAACGAAGGGGACGTCACTCGGCAGCGCCGCGAGCGTTGCGTTCCAGTCGATGGTCCCCTCGTAAGGGAGTAAATGGTCGTCACGCTCGCCGCGATTGTCATGAACATGCGTCGTGACGACCAGATCGCGTATGGCTTCGAGGCTCGCGACTACTCCGCCCTCAAGATGAGCGTGGCCGGTATCGAAGCACAGCTTCACGTTCGTCAGGCGCGTTTGCTCAAGGAAATTCTTAAGGTTTGTAGGAGTCGCCATTTCACCAGGCGTATTTTCAAGCACAAGGGTGACTCCGCGTTGTCTAGCGAATAGGGACAGGAGTTCGAGGGAACTAAACACCGCATCCCAGCGGCGCTGGTCGGGAATGTCCCGGGGCCGCGCCACATGCTGAACGCAATAGCGGAAGGGTACGCACTCCACCAGATCCAAAGCTCGCTTAATTTCGTCCACGGCCTCCTGGCGCCGCATCCTCTCTGGATCGGAAATCGAAAGAGGCGTGCCGCTTTCGCGATTGGTGTTGAAATCGCGAGTTGTCGGCGAGTGGATCGAATGCAATGTGAGATTATTTCCGGCGAGCCAGGAGGCCAGTTCGCGCGCGTCCTCGGCCGAGCGGTAGTCGAAATGTCCGCGCGAGCAAAACAGCTCGATCGCGGAAACTTCCGCCCGCGCCACTTCCCCCACCAGAGCGGCGGTCAGTTTGCGGTTCACGAAAAGATAGGTGGAGAGAACTCGTTGCATTGTCACGGGTTGCCGGAGCGTTTCCTTAGTTAGGCGGGCTCCACACTTCACTTGAAGCGTTCAGTGTAAAAGTAGAATCCGCACCCGCGAATCGTTTCGACTCTAAGCGAAACGCCGAATCGCGTCAAGGCAAGCCCGGAAGGAAAGGGGAATGGGAAAGGATCTCAGCTCTTACTCTTCGCTTAGGAACTCAGCTTCGGGCGGACCCGGTATCAATCCTGCGTTTACACCGCGCGTGAGAAATTCGCTCACTGCCTTGCGTCCACGCTCGCCATAGCCGAGGGTCCATTTGTTCACATACATACCGATGAACTTGTCGGCCAGCTCCGGATCCATGTCGCGCGCGAATTGCATCGCGTAATTGACCGCAGCTTCGCGATGCTCGAGCGCAAAGGTTACGCTCTCGCGAATTATCTGCGCCACTTGAACGCCCACAACCGGGCCCAGCGCGCGGCGCACTCCATTGCCGCCCAGCGGCAGCGGAAGCCCCGTCTGTTCGAGCCACCACTGGCCCAGGTCAACGACCCGGTGCAGCCCCATTTGCGAGAACATCAGCTGCCCTTCGTGTATCAGCAGGCCTGCATCGACCACCGAGTTCTTCACAGCGTCCAGGATCTGATCGAACGCCATTGGGACCGGCTCAACGCGCGGTTCGTACAGCCTGAGCGTCAAGTAGGCGGAAGTGTGCAGCCCCGGCACGCCGACTCGGCATTTCGCCAGATCTTCGCGCTTGAGGGGGTGCTGGGAGACGACGATGGGTCCGTATCCTTCCCCGAAGCTCCCCCCACAATCGAGCAATACATACTTATCTCGAATATGGGGGTACGCTGCAAAGCTAAACGCAGTCACATCATAGATTTCCTGGGAGGCCGCTTGATTGAGCGTTTCAATGTCGGCCAGGACGTGGGAGAACTTCAGACCAGGCGTGCGCACCTTCTGGGTGGCCAGCCCGTAAAACATGAAGGCATCGTCGGAGTCCGGCGAATGAGCCAGTTTAATCTCCAGCACTTTGCCAGTTGCAGGTTTCGTCGGCATCGCGTTCCGTCAACTCTCCCTATTCGATTTGCTCCTTGGCTCGAAGCAACCACTACGGAGTCAATCCGGCCTGCCGGTCCGCCAGTCGCGCTGGAGTGGCAGGAAATCCCGGGGTCACACCCGTGCAACAGAGAGAAGCGTCGGAGACGGATTCCGCGTCCGCGGAACCCCGCTTTCAAGGCCAAAAGGTTATCACAAAAGGACACCAAATCGAAAGAGCAACAAAAACGGGCGATAAGCCTCTCAAAACCACCAACTAAATGGTGTTGCTATTGTGGTAAGCCGTAACATTTCCCGAATCGTGGGTCCGCATCGACTCACAAAATCATTCATGACAAATTCTGTGGAGAGGGAACCTTAATCTTAGGCGCACGCCTGAACCCCATAGGGCGCAGGAGCGGGTGTCCAATGAAAAAAAGATTCGGGAAGGGGTACCTCCATCGTAGCGAAATGGAAATGCTAGTCAATACGTTCTGAGTTTTCGAGTGTGAAGAGTAATTCGCTACTTTGTGGCGAGTTGAAGGGTGAACTAGGAGGCGGTGGCAGGGAGCACGATCGGATAGCGGTGGAGATTCGGCCGCCGAGCCGTTCCTTGCCGCGCCCCTCACAAAGGCTTGAGCCTCACAAAGCAGCCGCCAGACGCGCCACTGCCGTGTCGAAAGAAACTCTGCCATCCAGGTAGGGCCGCCAGTAGAGATCGAGCATGCCACGGAAGCGGTCCCACGAACCGGAGTAGAGGCCGAATCGCGCGGCGTAGGGCTGGTAATTTGAGGGATCTGTCCCTTGAAGGGTCGCGAGCGTCATCGTACCGTACGCGAGATCGCGGCGAACCAGTTCACCTGTGGTGTAAAACAGCAAGGCGTGCCAGAGGTCCCGCGGTATGGGTTTGTCACGCGCGCGGAATTCCCGGGCGATCGCTTCGTTCACGGCGCCTGCCAACGCGTGCGAGCCTTCGTGGAAGAGAACTTCAAATCCGTAGATGCCTTCATTGCGTAAGTCGTGACTGGAGAGTGTGACGTGCGTAGGGCCAAGGGATGTGTAGGCACCATAGGGTCCTCCGTACCACACGACGTCCACGCGCAGCCGCCCTGTCGGCCAAGGCCGCTGGTAAACGTCCGCAAGCTGCGCGGAAAGCTCCACACCCATTTGTTGAACCATAAGCGCTACCCGGGCAATCCATTCGCGGTTTGCGCGATCCTGTTCGGCCCACCAATGCGCCCGGTAAACTGGTGCGGCGCGGTCGAGAGCTTCGACCAGGTCCGTTTGTAGTCCGGACTTGCAGGGAGGAGAAGTTTTTCCCAGCAGATCTGCGCAAGCCTCCATCTCGGACAGGCGGTTGTTTATCGTTTCCATATCACCGTTGAGGAGCAGGTCGCGCCGGGCTAGATCTTTGGCATAAAACGCCACAGCGGCCCGCCAGGATTTTATTTCTTCCACGGGGAAATCGATGAGAGAAATGGGCGGCTCATCCGGAGGTGCTGCGCCTCTCGCATTGTCCGTGGAAGACGTGTTGCCATTCAGCAGCCGCGCTTGCAAGTACAGGAAATGGTGTAGGTTCACCCAAAATCCGCTGTGAAATTCAAATACGGGGAGGGGTGATTCCGTTCCGGAGGGCTGTTGTCTTGCCGGAGGTGGCGACCGGCGCGCGGGCGCAGCTCGAAGAGAAGACTCTGTCGAGTTTCCTGCGGCAAGGAGGATGAGCGCTGCGATAGCAGCGGCTCTACGGCTTCTATCTCGGAGGGAAGGAATCATGACCCGAGTTGGGATGGTATCGCCAAATCCACTTCCTCCGCTAGGTTCCTCGTCGTGTCTGCACACATCACTCGCGAGCAAATCCTAGGAGATGCGGCTCTGCATTCTGCGTGATGGACCAGAAATGGGCCGGCCTTCCAGGTAAACACGAGAAGGTTGAATCTTATATCAGGAATGAGCAGCCAGGAGTTGCCACATCACTGATATAATTTGCGGAGTAATGCAGCGCCTTCAGTTTCATTTATGACTTTCTTACGGACCATGATGCTGACAAGTTCGTTCAAGACTTGCTGCAAGCTCAGCACGGTCGAGAGATTGCCCGATTCAGGACCGGCAGCGACCGCATCGAATTTGGGCGACGCCTCGCCGCTCAATTCGGCAACCCATGACCGTAATACTGCCTGATGTTCCGGTTCGACCTCTGTAAATTTCAGCCCCATTCCCATCGAAAGTTGGGCGTACGTGACTGTGGCCATTGCCTCGAAGACCTTCTTTTCGCGCTCCAGGCGAACGCGCACGGCGGAACCTACGCCAAATGGCGAAAGAATATCGATGTAGCATCCGCCGAGTCCCAGGTCGGAACTGCGCCCGGCCACACGTGCATGGGAACTTAGGTCGATGATCTCAGCTGCCGCGGTGAACGAATAGCGAACGGCGCGGCGTCTCTCAGGCCCGTTCCCCATTTCTGATTCTACCGGCATCGGGCCCGGCAACACGATCATCGGCTTGTCTGAAATCTTAGACATCGGTCAAATTCTGGCGGGCTCCAAGTAGAGCCCGCACCCGATTCTGGCGGGTTCCAGGCAGCGCTCACACCCGAATCAACTAGCAAACACAAGACTTCTCGTCAGACGCACTTACAGTGGGATTCTGCGCGTAGATCTACGCCCAGAAAACGGAAGGGTAAATTTATTGTCGCTCTGTGCATGAACGCGTGGCAAGCGAATACTTGGAGGCGTGCTATCCGCGCAAGGGGGACCTTGGGATGCCCTACGGAGAATCTATGCGTGGATCCGCTGAAGTCGCGACGGAGCCTTGCTTGTCGGTTCCACGCAGGATTCCGCCCGAATCGAGAAAAAAGGACCGCCGGCCGGTCTTGCCATACTCGACAGGGGTTGCTGCAAGTTCAAATTTTGCCGCCTGGTTGGCGTCTTCGCCTGACAGGTTGCCGCCGACAGGCACAATTCTGTACCGGATCGCATATCCGCCTTTGTTCCCTGCCGATAGCTCTGCGTCGATCAAGCCGGCCGCCTCAGGCGATATTCCACCCTTTGGCGCAGGGCCCAAGGGATCAAGCGCGTCCGGCAGTTTTCCATACGCCCGCCGGTATGTCTCAAGGGCAGTGGCGAGCTTTCGGAGAGCGGCGATGGCATCCTCCTCGCGCGCTTCCAGGTCCGCTTGCTGCCATTGCTTCTCCATCGAAGGAATATCCAGGAGAATCAGGCCGACCGAGAGCAGCTTCCAGTTACCGCCTTCACGCACCAGCCCAAATGTGATCGACCGAGAAGGCTCACCAGGAATCGGGATCTCCAGGGGGATGAACGCAAGATTTTCACGCGAACGCGTCTCGCCAAAGCGCATCTCGGTAGAGATGCTTGGGGTTTCGCAACGAAGGACGCGGTGATCGGTGGCGCTCGTGGACAACAGTGGCCGGCCAGCGTCTTCGAGCAGCACGAACCGTTTCATAAGCGCCGCACGCTTCGGGGCCGGGAGCGCGCGGTACGCCGTGGCGTTATCCAATGTAAGAGCGTTGGCGAAGGCTTCGGCGTCCTGCCGGCAGGCCGCAGCAAGCGCCTCGGACAGAGCCGCCTCGGGCTTTGCCGGCGCCGGCTGCTGGCCTTGTCCGGGGGTTGCCGAAAGCAGTCCCGCCGCCGCGAAGACCATCGTCAAGGCTAAGTTTCGAGCAGTCTTACGATGCGCCGGAGATTTTGGCGCAGGACTGCTCACGATTTGGCTCCGCGCAATATCGCTGCGAGATTTTGTGTAAATTTGGATCGGGGCATCACGTCCTGGCACCCTGCCGCGCGCGCGCGTTCCGCCAACTCCGTCTGCACATGAGAGAGAAACCCGATCACGCGCCGCGGGTTGGCTGGCCCGTTCGATCTTGCGCCGGGCATATCCTCCTTGCAGAGCTGCTCGACGGCATTCAAAGCTCCTTGCCGCGCGTTCAGATCCACAATCACGAGCGCCGCGGGGTTTGCCGCAGCCGCTTTCAGGAGTTGTTCGCCTGTCGCCACCGTTTCAAGCGAAATGCCTGTGAGTTTCGCCGTCTCCAGCAGCTTCGCCTGGAAAAAAAGATCGTCTACTAACACGATTGCATCGGCCATGACTGCCTTTCTTTATCCTTGCGGGCACAAGCGTAGCCCGAACCCCAACAAAATCCGTCCCTTCCGATGTACCACGCACGCTGCCACAACACAAGCCGCACGGGTGTGGCGCACAGTTTCATGGATTTCTCGATGGCTCCCTATGATCCTCCGTGCCCTCTGTGTTGCGCTTTTCGGAGTTCACCCCAGAGGGCCCAAAGACCACAGAGAAAAAATCGTGAAATTGCGATACAACTTGTACGGTGATGGATTCGCTCGAACGGAAAATTCTGGCTGCTTTCGATCGCCCCGGCGCGCGCGAGATGTCCCTCGTGGATTTTGGGGAGCCCGCCGCGGTAAGCGACGTGGTGGCCCAACTGGTCGAGCGCGGGTGGCTGCGCGCGGCGGAAAAGCCGGGTACATACGCGCGGACCGAAGATGGACGCTTGCGACTCGCGGGTCCGCTCGACGTTACGATCTATTCGCGTCCCGGATGCCATCTTTGCGAGGAGGCAAAGACGCAGATCGCGCCTCTGCTCAAGGAATTTGGCGCGCGCCTCACTGAAATGAATATCGACGAAGACGCGCAGCTTCACGCTCTATACGACTACGATGTGCCGGTGATTTTTCTGGGTGCGCGGAAGGCCGCCAAGCATCGCGTCGATCTCGTTCAATTTCGCCGCCAGCTTCGAGACAATTCCCGCTGAACCATGCGCCTGCCGCAGACATACGAGCAGAATCTACTAAAGGAGTAGCAGGGCAAGCCCCGAAGGGCCCGCCCCGCACGGTGAATGGGGTATCGCGATCCGCTAATCCAATGGCTATTCTTGCCCCTGGGACGAAGTCGCGTTTGCTGAAGGAGTAGTCGAGGATGAATTGGAGGATGAAGTTGAGGTTGGCGTGGAAATTGTTCTCGATGGCACGTCCGCTGATGGCTGCGTAGCGTTCGACGCCAGATCGGATTCTCTGTACCTTGGCGCGCTCACGTAGCCGTGGATAGTGTTCTTGTCGATTTTGTTCACTACGACCTGCACCGGCTGCGGCTGATCGGCCTGGTGCAACCAGATCGGTTCATAGAGGTCCACTTTTTTCTTCGACAATTGATGATCGTCCACCAGCATCATCAGGTCGTAGCTCTGATGTTTGGAATCGGCCTTGCGCAGCGAAATCTGGATTGGGCCTTCGCGTTGGAAACTTTTGGATTTCGACAGATCGAACTCGTAGTACCTCCGCTCGCCGCGCTTCTCGAGCCCCACGAGTTCCTCGTGTGTCCTGGCGATCGATCCATTCAATTCGTCTCGAGTGGAGCCCAGCTTGCCTTCGAGGTCGGATTTCGCTGCCGTGAGTTGGTCCTGCGTCTCCTTCAATTGTTTCTTCTGCTCGGCAAGCTGAGACTGAACTTGCTTCATGCGCCGGTCTTGCGTGACGGAGCTAGGCGAAGTTGTGCGCTTCGCGGCCGACGCGCTGGCGGACGACGCTTGCGGCGGCGTAGGCGCGCTCATCTGATCGATCTTATCCGTCAGTGCGCCAATCTGCCTGCGCATCTGGTCGATCGTTGTGTGAAGCGCTTGATTCTGCACGGTGAGGTCTGACGTGGCTATGCTTTGTTGATAGGCGTAACCGCCGCCAAAAATGGCGGCAGCCAAAAACAGCAGCCCTAAAATCACCAGCCAGCGCGTCGTCGTGGCGGGGGCCCGGCCTTCCCACTTTTTTTCTACCCGCTCTTCGTTTCGGTCATCGTTGGGTATGGTGTCCATAATTAATTCACCTCCAAAATCCCGGCGCCCCCTTCCACGTGCGGGACGGGACGCCGCTAATCATTGCGAGCAGGCGGTACGGGACAGGATGATACGAGTATGAAAGTGCCCGCTCGTTCCCCACGCATGGGGGAAAAGCAATTAAAGTCTCCGGCCCCGCCGGACGAGAGAGCACGAATCATTCCATTCGCCGCCGCCTCCACTGGCCAGCGTAACTTTACGCGGTACATGAACATAGCGCGGGGTATTATTTCCTGTAGGGAAAATGAGGAGTACTAGTCCTGGAAAAATTCACAAGTCCCTGAGCGTTTTGTCCTGTCAGGAATGTGCGCGCCGCGCTTGCGTGCCGGTGGACTACTGGGGCCGTCTCTGCTACTTTGCCTTTCATCTGGCGGCGAATTTCGTGAGTGAAGGTTGTACCATGTTGTTGATCGAGTTTGAGGGAACAGGAGGGTCCACATGTTAACGCGACGCGAAGTTTTGATTGGCGCTGCGGCTGCCGGAGCGTCTGTGCTGGTTCGTGGCAGGATCACGGTTTTCGCTAACGCATCGCAGCCGTCGACGCCGGTGAATTTCGAAGTCCCGGCGGGCGCTTGCGATACCCACACGCACGTCTTCGGCGATCCGCAGCGCTTTCCGTTTGCAGCCGCGCGCGCCTATACGCCCGAGCCGGCCTCGGTTGTGGAGATGCGCGCCCTGCACAGCGCGCTGCACACGGACCGCGTCGTGGTCGTGCATCCCAGCGTTTACGGCACGGATAATTCCTGTACGCTCGACGGGATGAAGCAGCTCGGCTCGATCGCCCGCGGCATCGCCGTGATTGATGAGAAGACGCCGGAGTCTGCGCTCGACGAAATGGATCGCGCCGGCATGCGCGGCATTCGAGTGAACCTCGAAACCACCGGCCAGAGTGATCCCGCAGTGGCCCGTCAGCGTTTTCAGGAGGCGGTCGACCGGATCAAACGCCGCGGCAAGTGGCACATACAAGTCTACACGCGGCTGTCTGTGATTGAGGGAATCAAGGAGCAGGTCATGGCGGCGCCGATGCCGGTTGTGTTCGATCACTTCGGAGGGGCGCAGGCGGCGCTCGGCGTGAGCCAGCCCGGCTTCGATACCTTGCTGAACCTGGTCCGAACGGGCAAAGCGTACGTCAAAATTTCGGCGCCGTACCGCAGCTCCACGAAGCCGCCGGACTACGCGGACGTCGCGCCGCTGGCCAAGGCCCTGATCGGTGCGAATCCGCAACGTATTTTGTGGGGGAGTGACTGGCCGCATCCCGCGTCGCCCGTAGCGCATCGCCCACTCACCGAAATCACGCCGCTATGGCAAGTCGATGACGGCCGAATATTTAACCAACTCCCCACGTGGGCCCCGGACGCTGCGCTGCGCAATACGATTTTGGTGACGAATCCCGCGAAGCTTTACGGATTTTGAGTGGACCCCTATCAGGGCAAGCCAGGAACGAATCACTGATCACGAGCCGCGAATCACCAGTCACCAATCACCAGTCACTGGTCACCAATCACTGACTCTGCGAATTCGTGATGACCCGGGCGGCGCGAAAAACCACGGCCAATAATTCCACGACAATGCGGCAATACACGATCCAGAGAAGCATTGCCGCGGAGCCAACGATCAACGCCAGCAGCCCGCTGGAGGTAGAGTTCTGGAAGCCGGTAAACACGAACCAGATGGCCGCGACCAGACCCATCAATAGGTGCAGGCCGTAAAGCATCTTGAGCATGCGCGGCGTCACCATGCGCTCGAAGGAAAAATCCATCAGGTTTTCGATCAAACTCTTTTCCCGGGTGCCGGTTTGCTGTTCGACGTAAGAAGGGGCTGTAGCCATGATGTAGTCTCTCCTCGATGATTTCTCGTGGACTGGAGTGAACCTATATCGTACACAAACACGCCTCGATGCGGCAAGCAATGCGCGCGGTACGGCTGCTCAAAGACGTAGCTGTCCTTCTGTACAGGTCGCGCGAATCGGCCGCGTTGATGTACTAATAAAAGACTAAGCTATGTGGCCGAATTAGGTTCCGGTGGGGTTGCTCGCTGGCCCGAGTTTTACTCGGGCCAGCGAGTGCGCGCAACACTGGGGGTTGCTACCGCTGCTGGGAATCCTGCGCGGACTGTGCCGGAACAGAGCGAGAGAGATCGTCCACGGATGCGGAGGGCGTGCCGCACGACCCCAAATTCTTGACGAGTTTCTTTGGTTGGAGCGTATGGACCGTCGCACCCGCTAGTGACTTCTTCCCTCTTATTTCGACCCGCTCGCCGGGGAGTAAATCGGCGCCTCCGGGCAGGAGCCGGTATGACATCCTCTTATCATCGACGAGAATCAAACCATCGTCGCCGGATTGAACGCAGCCGGTGACGGAGCTGCCGTGATGCAGAGCCAGGTAAAGCACGCCCGCGCCCGCTGCTGCCGCGCCGACACCAATCCCGATCGCTTTTCCCGAGCCATAGCTGGGTGATTCGTAGCCGGCCGATCCGGTTCCCGTTGATCCGGTTCCCATGCCTCCACCCCCGTACTGCGCGAAAGCCGGACCAGCGAGTAGCATGGCGAGAGAAATTCCCGCTGCCAATCGAATCGCTCTCCCTGTGAGAAATTCTTTCACTCTGCTGGGCACACCAATCATTTTCTTAGTAGCCTTCCTCATGAGCCTCCTTTGAATATGCTCAGTGCTTAGGATGCGCCAGGCACGGCGCGCCATGTCACGCGGATGTCAAATCGAAGTCATTTTTTTGTTGCCTGTTGCAGGTCAAGAACTGCACTCGCTGAAGGCCTGATTCCATTCGAACACTGATTGCCGGGGGCGCGAGGTCGTGTTAGCATCCGCGTTTCGGAGGGCGCTGCCAGGCTCCTCTGGCCGCGCCTTCGTCCTTCCCTTCATG
>Ga0137409_10001365_pt1 | contig 26470 bp, 18 predicted proteins | sample CZODoug1_16funga_FD_122059 | JGI IMG/M metagenome (GOLD analysis project Ga0137409, IMG submission 122059) | Vadose zone soil fungal communities from Angelo Coast Range Reserve, California, USA - CZODoug1_16fungal (Hybrid Assembly) | ecosystem: Environmental > Terrestrial > Soil > Vadose zone...
TCATCCATCGTTGTCGCCTCCTTATTGGGTCCTAGCCCAACCGCGTCGGCTCCGCCTCGACTGAGGGGAAATCTGCCGCGGTCGCGGCCACGCGAAATACTCAGACAGGCTCCTTGAACCGCCGAAGGGGAAGCGCGCGATGCTAAGGCTTGGAACTCCCGCGAGCAAGGCCCTCCGCCGCCTAACCCCGCCGCCGCGCCTTCGCGGCCGGCCTCTTGGCCGCTTTCTTGGGGCTCGACCTGGCCGGCGCAGACGCCGCGCCGCGCTTGGATAGTCCGCGGCCGGCCGACTTTTTCGCCGATTCCGTGGACGCAGCTTTCTCCGCTGGTTTATCGGCCGCCTTTTCGGCAGGTTTTGCCGCCTCCTTGCCGCCGGCGTCCTTGCCCGCATCCTTGCCGGCCGCCTCTTTGCCCCCCGAATCTTTGGCGTCGAGCGCCGGCGCCTTATCGTCTTTCGCGGCCTCGGCCTCCGGCCGATCCGCCAGATTTTTCTTGTTGTCTTGGTCGCCCTTGAAGTCCGTCTCGTACCAGCCGCCGCCCTTCAGGCGAAACACGGGTGCCGACATCAGGCGCGTCAGCTGCGATTTACCGCAGTCCGGACACTTCTTCAGGGGCGCATCGTTGACCTTCTGCATGGCCTCCAGCGTATGGCCGCAGCTCTTGCACTGATACTCGTAGAAAGGCATGAAATCCCTCTTATTCTTGAGCGTAACCAGTATATCGGAGCCGCGGGCTATGTACCGCCGGCCGCTGCAACCGGCGGCCCCGCGGCATTGGCCGCCGCCGGCCTCGGTCAGTGCAGCCGTTCCTTCTCGAACACCAGCGCATCGCGTTTCAGCTTTGCCACCACACGATCGCCGGCGATGAAGTCTCCGCGCAGTATCTGCTGCGCGAGAGGATTCTCGATCTGCGATTGAATGGCGCGCTTCAGGGGCCGCGCGCCGTACACGGTGTCGAATCCCGCCTCCCCGATCTTGTCGCGTGCATCATCGTTGAGGAATAGCTGAATATCGCGCTCCGCGAGCCGCTGGCGCAGACGTCCCAGTTGAATGTCCACGATGGCACGAATCTGCTCGCGGCCGAGCGAGTGAAACACCACAATGTCGTCAACCCGGTTGATGAACTCCGGACGGAAATGCTGCGTCACCACCTGCATCACGCCCGCCTTCATGCGCGCGTAGTCGGCATCGATCCCGAGTTCCTGAATCACGTGGCTGCCGAGGTTCGACGTCATGATGACCACGGCATTGCGAAAATCGACGGTACGGCCCTGCCCGTCGGTGAGCCGTCCGTCGTCCAAGACCTGCAGCAGCACATTGAACACGTCGGGATGCGCTTTCTCGATCTCGTCGAGCAGGATGACCGCGTAGGGCCGCCGGCGCACCGCTTCGGTGAGATAGCCGCCCTCTTCGTAGCCCACATACCCCGGCGGCGCGCCGATCAGGCGCGCAACCGAGTGCTTTTCCATGTACTCCGACATGTCGATACGCACCATGGCCTCTTCGGTGTCGAACATGAAATCGGCCAACGCCTTGCAGAGCTCGGTCTTGCCGACGCCCGTGGGACCCAAGAACATGAACGAACCGGTGGGCCGGTTCGGGTCGGACAAACCGGCGCGCGAGCGGCGAATGGCATCGGCCACCGCTTTGACCGCCTCCCCCTGGCCGACCACTCGCCTGTCGAGGACTTCCTCCATCCGCAACAGCTTGTCGCGCTCGCCTTCGAGCATGCGCGACACCGGGATGCCGGTCCATTTGGAGACGATTTCCGCGACTTCGACGTCGGTCACGGAGTTCCGCACCAGCTGATTCGGCTTCTTCTCGACTTCCAATGCCGCCGCCAGCTGCCGCTCGAGCGCTGGAATGGTGCCGTATTGCAATTGGGACATGCGGCCCAGATCCTGCGCACGCCGCGCAGTTTCGAGATCCTGACGCGCCCGCTCGAGTTCTTCCTGAATGTGCGCCGCGCCCTGCACGGTGGCCTTCTCGGCCTTCCAGATCTCCTCGAGATCCGAGTATTCCTTCTCCAGCGCCTTCAACGCATCTTCCAGCGTGCTCAAGCGCTTGCGCGATGCCTCGTCGGCCTCCTTCTTGAGCGCCTCGCGCTCGATCTTGAGCTGGATGATGCGGCGGTCGAGCTTGTCGAGCGCCTCGGGCTTCGAGTCGATTTCCATGCGGATCAGCGATCCGGCCTCGTCGATGAGGTCGATGGCCTTGTCGGGCAGCTGCCGGTCGCTGATATAGCGATGCGAAAGGGTCGCCGCCGCCACGATGGCGGGATCCGTGATCTGCACGCCATGGTGCACTTCGTAGCGTTGTTTCAGGCCGCGCAGGATGGCGATGGTGTCCTCCACCGACGGCTCATCCACCAGCACCTTCTGGAAGCGCCGTTCCAGCGCCGCGTCCTTCTCGATGTACTTTCGGTACTCATCGAGCGTGGTCGCGCCCACACAGTGCAATTCGCCGCGCGCCAAGGCGGGCTTCAGCATGTTGCCCGCGTCCATGGCGCCCTCGGCCTTGCCGGCGCCCACCATGGTGTGCAGTTCGTCGATGAAGAGAATGATCTGGCCCTCCTGCTTCGACAAATCGGCGAGCACCGCCTTCAGGCGCTCCTCGAATTCGCCGCGGAACTTGGCTCCCGCGATGAGTGATCCCATGTCGAGTGCGAGGATTCTCTTGTTGCGCAATCCCTCCGGCACTTCGCCGTTGATGATGCGCTGCGCGAGCCCCTCGACGATGGCGGTCTTGCCGACGCCGGGTTCGCCGATGAGCACCGGGTTGTTCTTGGTGCGCCGTTGCAGCACCTGGATGGTGCGGCGGATTTCGTCATCGCGGCCGATGACCGGGTCGAGCTTGCCCTGGCTCGCGCGCTCGGTCAGATCGATGCTGTATTTCTCGAGCGCCTGACGATTCTCCTCGGCGCCGGCATCGTCCACCTTCGAGCCGCCGCGCACCTCTTCGATGGCTTTCTCGATCGCCTGGCGCTCCGCACCGCAGGATTTGAGTATACGTCCCAGTTCACCGCGGTCCTCGCAGGCCGCAAGCACGAACAACTCGCTCGAGATGAATTGATCGCCGCGCTTCTGCGCCAGTTTGTCCGTGATGTTCAACAACTTGTTGAGATCGTGGCTGATGCCCACGTCGCCGGCCGTCCCCTCGACCTTCGGCAGGCGCTCCAAGCCGCCCGCCAGTTCGGAGCGCAGCTTGGCCACGTTGGTACCCGCCTTCTCCAACAGCGGACGCGCAGTGCCGCCCTGCTGATCCAGCAGCGCCGCCATCAAATGCACCGGTTCGATGAATTGATTGTCGCGACCCACGGCCAGCGACTGCGCGTCCGAAAGGGCTGCCTGGAATTTGGTCGTCAACTTGTCTCGCGCCATGGTTCAACTCTTGAAAGACCGTTAAAGGATGTTCGCTAGGTGGGGATGAGGTGCGGCCAATTCAACCGCGCGGCCCGTGTTCCAGCCAAATGAGCGTGGCCTGCCGCCCGGATCTGCCGTCGCGCCGGTGCGAGTAGTACCTGGCATCGTCCGCGTAAGTACACTCCCCGCCGCCGTAGATGCGTTCCACCCCGAGACGCCGCAGCCGATGGCGGGCCAATGCGTACAGGTCGGCCGTATAGCGCCCGCGCGCATTCGGCACGAAAGCCGCATCATCGGCGGCGGTGTCGCCGGCCGCCGCGCGCTGCAGGAACTCCTCGCGCACCTCGGCGCCGACCTCGAAGTGAGCCGGCCCGATGGCGGGGCCCAGCCATGCCAACAGCTGCCGTGGCGGCGCTCCGAGCGCTCCCACCGTCGCCTCGATCACGCCTGCCGCGAGTCCCCGCCAGCCGGCATGTGCCGCCCCCACCCGATCGCCGGCATCGCTGGCCAATAGCACCGGCAGACAATCGGCGGTGAGAATGGCGCAAACTCGCCCGGGTTGCCGCGTAACCGCTGCATCGGCCGGGCCGACCGGGCCGGCCGGGGCGGGGCTGGCCGCGCCGGTCGAGTCGGCCGGGATCTGGGAATCAAGGTCCATGACGTGGGTTCCGTGGACCTGCTCCAGCCACGCGGGTTCCGCAGGCAGCCGGGCCGCATCCCGCAAGGCGCGGCGATTCCCGGCCACGGCCGTCGCATCGTCCCCCACATGGCTCCCCAGGTTAAGCGACGCATAGGGAGGTTTGCTCAGGCCGCCGGTGCGCAAGGTCGACAGGGCGCGCACCGTGGCCGGCGCCGGCCAGTCAGGGATGAGCCACTCCAGCCGCGAGGCCGCAACAACAGTCTCACGATTCCGCAATTCCATGAAGACTCCGTTGGGGAAACCCGTCGGCGAGTGAATGCCAAACCGACGCAAGCCGGTCCTATTTCGCGATTTATAGGGAATTTATCCCAGTTTATGTCTTCTCGATAAACTCCATAACTTCGCCATACATCCACGATCGCCCAGCCACCTTCACCCGGCGTTGACCCGAGCATCGTCACGCAGCGCCGCGAGCAATTCGGCGAAATCGGCGGGGACCGGGCTTTGCAGACTCAGGCGCGCTCCGGTCCGCGGGTGATCGAACGCCAGACTCGCGGCGTGCAGTGCTTGACGTTTGAAGGCCCGCAACGTAGTCAGCAGCCGCGGGGTGGCGCCCTTGGTTTGGGCGAAGCGGCCGCCATAGACCTGATCGCCGGCGATCGGATACTTGAGATGCGATAAATGCAGCCGAATTTGATGTGTCCGGCCCGTCTCCAGTTTCACGCTGAGATAGGTGTGGGCGCGGAACCGCTCCAGTATCCGGTAATGGGTCACGGCCGGGCGGCCATCCTGGCGAATCGTCATGCGCAACCGGTCGGTGCGGTGCCGACCAATCGGCTCATCCACGGTGCCGCCCCCGGTCATGACACCCACACACACGGCGAGATAATCGCGAGCCACGGTGCGCGCCATGAGCTGCCGTGTCAGTGACGTGTGCGCCTCCCGCGTGCGCGCTACCACCAAGAGGCCGCTGGTGTCCTTGTCGAGGCGATGGATGATTCCGGCCCTCGGAATCGATTCGAGCGACGGGTCCATCCCGAGCAATGCGTTCTGCAGCGTATGGGATCGATTTCCCGCGCCGGGATGCACCACCAGGCCCACGGGCTTGTCCACCACCCACACGTCGGGATCCTCGTAGACCAGGGTGAGCGGAATGTTTTCGGGGAGCACACCGGGCTGGGGCGCCTCCACGGTCATGCGGACATTGACCTGCGAACCGGCCTCCACGACATCCTTAGGTTTGCAAGGCAGCCGGCCCACCAGCACCTGCCCGGCGTCGATCCAGCCCCGGATGCGGGTCCGCGAGTGATCGGGCAGCAGCCGCGCCAGGGCGACGTCCAGGCGCTGGCCGGCGAGTTCCTCGGGGATCTTGAGGTCGATTACGTGGAACTCTGCATTCATCGGGGTACTCGAAGCTAGCTTCGGGCCATCGGGTATACTTCGCCGCTCGTTTGGGACCCCATTGTAAGGAATCGCCTTTGAGCCTGCGTGATCTTGTCAAACCCGGCCGCATCCTGCTGCTGACCCTCGGAATCGCGATGCTTGCCGGCGGCTGCCGCAGCCATCGGGGCGACGACGCCAAGTCCGGCCCGGAAGTAATCTATGCGCGGGCCCAGAAGGCCATGAAGAACTCGAGCTATGCCGAAGCCATCAAGCAGCTCGAAGCCTTGCAGTCGCGCTTCCCCTTCAGCGAGCCCGCGCGCCAGGCGCAACTCGACCTGATCTATGTGTATTACAAGAGCCGTCAAACCGATCCGGCTGTCGACGCAGCCGATACCTTCATGCGCGAGAATCCGACCAATCCCCGGGTCGATTACGCCTATTACATGAAGGGCCTGGTGTATTTCGAGCGTCAAGCGAACTTCTTGGAGCGCTATTTCAACGTCGACCTGTCGCAGCGTCCCCCCGTCAACGCGCGCAAGTCCTTCGAATCCTTCGATGAGCTCATCAAGAAATATCCGCACAGCCCCTATGTCGGCGATGCGCGCCAGCGCATGATTTTCCTGCGCAACCGCCTGGCCGATTTCGAGCTGCACGTCGCCCTCTACTACATGCGCCGCGGCGCCTTCGTGGGCGCCATCAATCGCGCCAAGTTCTGCGTCGAAAATTACGACGGCGCGCCGGCGGTGCGCGGCTCCATGAAGGTTTTGGTGGATGCCTACCGGCAACTCAAGATGCTGGATCTCGCGGCCAACGCGGAGCGGGTGTATGCCGCCAATTACCCGGGTAACACAAAGGATATCGATACCAAGAAGGCGTGGTGGCGGCGGTACTTGTAGCAGGCGCGTCGCGTCAGCAAGCGATCTTCCTCGTCCGTTAGACGCACAGTTAATCTGGCCATGACCAATGGTTCGACCTATGCCAATCAGACTCAGTGCGATTTATAGCCGCTGGTGATGGGATAGCGCCAGTCGCGGCCGAAGGCGCGGCCGCTCACACGCACGCCGGGCGGCGCCTGGCGCCGCTTGTATTCGTTGCGCTTGACCAGATCGAGAATGCGGCCGACGGTCTTGCGGTCGAAGCCGCGCGCGGCGATCTGATCCACCGATAGATCCTCTTCGATGAAGGCCTCGAGGATGGGGTCCAGGATCTCGTAGGGCGGCAGGCTGTCGGTGTCTTTCTGGTCATGCCGCAATTCCGCCGACGGCGCGCGTTCGATGACGCGCGGCGGGATGACCGGCGACCTGGAATTCCGCCAGGCGGCGAGCCGGTACACCAGCATTTTGCTGCAGTCCTTGATGGGCGCGAAGCCGCCGGCCATATCGCCGTACAGGGTGGCGTACCCCACCGCCATTTCGCTCTTGTTGCCGGTGGTGAGCAACATGCGCCCGGTCTTGTTCGAGATGCCCATCAGCAGCACGCCGCGGCAGCGCGACTGGATATTCTCCTCCGCCGTGTCCGGCGGCCGGCCGGCAAATTCGTCCTTGAGGGCCGCCAAAGTCGCCTCGAACATGCCCTCGATGGAGATTTCGCTGTGCTTGACCTTGAGCCAGGAAGCCTGCAGAGCGGCGTCGTCCTTGCTCATTTGCGAGGTGTAGCGCGAGGGCATCGCCACCGAATGCACCCGCTCCGCACCCAAGGCGTCGACCGCGATGCACAGCGTCAGCGCAGAATCGATGCCGCCCGACAAACCGAGCACCACACCCGGAAATCGGTGCTTGTCGACGTAGTCGCGCGTGCCCTGAACCAGGGCGCCATAGACGCTTTCTTCCTGGCCCTGCAAGGGCACGATGTCGCCGGGCACCGGGGTGACCACGCCGGCGGCGTCGGCCGCGAGGTCCACCACGTACATCCCCTCGACGAACGCGGGAGCCCGCAAGGCGACGTTCCCTCGAGCATCCATGACGAAGGAATTGCCGTCGAACACCAATTCGTCCTGACCGCCGAGGAGGTTCACGAATACCATCGGAATGCCCGTCTCGGTCACCCGCGACCGGCCCACGTCCTGCTCGCGCTGAGTTTGCTTGTCGACCTCGTACGGCGAGGCGTTGATGACCAAGAGCACCTGTGCGCCGGCAGCGCGCGCCTGCGCCGCGGGCATCGGATCCCAGACGTCTTCGCAGACGAGCACCGCAGCTTTGACACCCTTCAGGTTGAGGACCGTGGGCTCGGTGCCGGGGGTGAAGTAGCGCTTTTCATCGAACACCCGATAGTTGGGCAGGCAGGCCTTGCGATGGTTCGCGAGCACCTCGCCGTCCCGGATCACGATCGCCGAGTTGAAAATCCGCGCCCCGTCATATTCCGGATAACCCGCGATCAGGGTGATGCCGCGAACCTCGTTCTTGAGCCGGTCGAGGGATCGCGCAACCTGCGTGCGCATGCCCGAATGGAACAGCAGGTCTTCGGGCGGGTACCCCGACACCGCGAGCTCGGGCAGCAGGATTACGTCGGCCCGGTATTGATCGCGCGCTGCGACGGTCGCCGCCACGATGCGCGAGGTATTGCCGTCGACGTCGCCGACGACCAGATTGAGCTGCGCCATGACGCAACGCAGTTGCCGTGTAGCGGACATGCGTTACTTCGGACGGCGCGGTGCCGCTTTCCGGGCCGTTCTGGATGGCATCTTTTTCACGGCTTTCCTCGCGACCTTGTGTGGGACCCTCGTGGGTGCTGCTTTGGAGCCCTTGGGAGACGTCATTTTAACCCTGACGGTGCTTCTTCTCTTCAACCGCTGGGCGATGGCAGACCCCATTTCCGCCGGCGAACGCACGGTGGTGACGCCGGCCGCCTCGAGCGCTTCGAATTTGGCCGCTGCGGTGCCCTTGCCTCCCGCGACGATGGCGCCCGCATGCCCCATCCGCTTACCCGGAGGGGCCGCAACGCCGGCAATGTACGCCACCACCGGCTTGCTCACATTCTTGCGGATGTACGCAGCCGCCGCCTCTTCGTCGCTGCCGCCGATTTCACCCACCATCACGATGCCTTCAGTCTGCGGGTCCTGTTCGAGCAGCGCCAGCACATCGATGAAATTCATGCCGCGGACGGGATCGCCGCCGATGCCGACGCAGGTGCTTTGGCCCAGCCCATTGTTGGTGGTCTGGAACACCGCTTCATAGGTCAGCGTGCCGGACCGCGACACGATGCCGACGCGGCCTTTCTTGTGGATGAAGCCCGGCATGATGCCAATCTTGCATTCCGCCGGGGTGATGATGCCCGGGCAGTTGGGCCCGATGAGCCGGGTTCGGTAGCTGGCGAGGGTGGTCTTGACGCGCACCATGTCGTTCACCGGGATGCCTTCGGTGATACAAACAATGAGTTCGCAGCCCGCGTCGGCCGCCTCCAGGATGGCATCGGCGGCGAACGCCGCCGGCACGTAAATCATGCTCACGGTGGCGCCCGTTTTGGCCACTGCCTCCTTGGCGGTATCCCATACCGGGAGCCCCAAGTGTTTCTGGTGACCGCGGCCAGGTGTGACGCCACCCACCACTTTCGTGCCATAGGCGATGCATTGTTCCGAGTGAAAGGTCCCCTGCTTGCCGGTGAAGCCCTGGCAAATGACCCTGGTGTTCTTGTTGACCAGAATGCTCATGACTGCGCTCCCGCCATGGCCACGGCTTTGGTCGCCGCATCGGTGAGGTCGCTCGCCGCCGTGATGGCAAGGCCGCTGTTCGCCAGAATCTCGCGTGCCAAGGGCGCATTCGTGCCCTCCAGCCGCACGATCACGGGAATTCTCACGCCCACTTCTTTGACCGCGGCGATGATGCCCTCCGCGATCATGTCGCAGCGGACGATGCCGCCGAAAATATTGATGAGAATGGCCGTCACCTTCGAATTCGACAGGATCAATTTAAACGCCGCCGCGACCCTTTCCTTGGTTGCACCGCCGCCGACATCGAGGAAATTCGCGGGGGCGCCGCCGTGCAGTTGAATGAGGTCCATGGTCGCCATGGCGAGGCCGGCGCCGTTCACCATGCAGGCGATATTGCCGTCGAGCGAGACGTAGTTGAGCTCATGTTCGGCCGCCTGGCGTTCCATCGCATCTTCCTGCGAGGTATCCCGCATTGCCGCAAGCTCCGTCTGCCGAAACAGCGCGTTGTCCTCGATGTTGATCTTGGCATCGAGCGCCAACAGATCCCCGGCGCCGTTGACGATGAGCGGATTGATCTCCACTAACGCCGCGTCGCGCTCCAGATACAGTTTGTAGAGCGCATGGGCGATCTTGCCGAATTGGGCGATCTGAGGGCTGGTCAACGCCAGTCCGAAAGCCAGCTGGCGGCATTGAAAATCCTGCAGCCCTGCGGTCGGATGAATGTTGACGTGGATGAGCTTTTCCGGCGTACGCTCCGCAACCTCTTCGATGTCCATGCCGCCCGCCGCGGAAGCGACGAACGCGATGCGTCCCGCTTCGCGGTTCAGCACCAAACTCAAGTAAATCTCGCGGACGATCTTCGAACCGGCTTCGACGTACAGTTGATGGACCGGCAAGCCTTCCGGCCCCGTCTGGTGGGTCACCAGGGTGGTGCCCAGCATGGCCTCGGCCGCAGCGCGCAGCGCATCGAGATCTTTGGCCACTTTGACGCCGCCTGCCTTGCCGCGGCCGCCCGCGTGCACTTGGGCTTTGACCACCCACAAGGAACCACCCAACGCCTTCGCGGCAGCAACCGCCTCCTCCGGCGAAGAAGCCGCCCGCCCTTCAGGTATCGGTATCCCATACCGGGCAAATAGCTGCTTGGACTGATACTCGTGCAGGTTCATGAAATATCCTGAAGTTAGATCTGTTCGCCTTGAGGCGCGCTATTCTGAATTAAGCTTACGGGCAGCGCAAAGCGGGCTTGGGACAGAAAAACAGCCTTGGGACAGAAAAATCATTGAATCCACAGTTCGACCGCAATAGCGGCTCCAAGCTGGCACTCGATTGGCGGGTGCTCGGTATTTTGAACCTGTACCGCGTTCTGGTGCCGCTGGTGCTGGTCAGCCTGTATTCGCTGGGCGGCGGCCGCGGTCTGTCCGTCGATTCGCCGCGGCTTTTCTTCTCCGCGGCCGTGTTCTACCTGATATTCGGACTTTTCAGCGTCATTTTGGTACGCAATCGATTGGGGTCCGCCCACCTGCAAACCATCCTGCAGGCGACGCTCGACATCGTCGTCCTGATGTTGCTGCTGCATGCCTGCGGCGGCGTCGCGGGTGGATTCGGACTCTTGCTGCTCGTCCCGGTGGGAAGCCTGGCCTTCCTGCTGCCGCCGCGCAGCGCATTGTTCCTGGCTGCCGTGACCATCATCGCTTTGTTGGCGCACACGATCTGGCAACAGGTCACCGGGCGTGCCGACATCAACGCCTACGCGACGGCGGGCCTGCTCGGCATCGTCCTCTTCACCATCGCGGCGGCGGCGAGCTTCGTCGCCACCAGCATGCAGCAAAGCGACGCCTTGGTGCGCCAGAAGGACCTCGATCTCGCCAACCTCGCCGACTTGTCGCAGTACATCGTGCAGCATCTGCGGGAAAGCCTGCTCGTCGTGGATGCGGCCGATAAGATTCGTCTCATCAATGAATCCGCGGCGGAGATTTTGGGCGATGAACACGCCGTGCCGGGCGCGCTCGTCGGCGAGGTCTCGCCGCGCCTGCTCTATTCGTTGAGCACTTGGCGGCACAGCGAGCGCGATCAGGCACCGCCCTCGAGTTTCGTGGCCGCCGACGGCGCGCGCCTGATCCAGCCCCATTTCGCTCCCCTGGGTGGTTTCGAGCCCGGCCCTACGCTGATTTTCCTCGAGGACACCAGCCTCATGGCCGAGCGCGTGCAGCAAAGCAAATTGGCCGCGCTCGGCCGCCTCTCCGCCAGCATCGCGCATGAAATCCGCAATCCCGTGGGCGCCATGAGCCATGCCGGTCAACTGCTCGCGGAAAGCCCGGTCATGGGTGCCGACGAACGCCGCCTCACCGAGATCATCCAGAGCAACTCCGAGCGGGTCAGCACCATCATCAACAATGTGCTGCAGCTGTCGCGCCGCGAAGCCACCAAGCCGACACGGCTCATGCTGGGAGATTGGCTGGAGGACTTCCTGGACGAGTTCTGCGAGACCATGCAGGTCCCCATGGCGCGCATCGCCGTGCATGAAGAAGCGCGTGACCTCGAGGTTCGCATCGACCCGAGCCACCTGCACCAAGTGGTGTGGAACCTCTGCGACAACGCGATGAAGTACGGCGAAGCCCGCGATGGAATCAGCCTCGAGATCCGCTTGAGCCGGCTCAATCCTAGCAACCGGCCCTATCTCGAAATCGCGGACCGGGGGCCGGGCATCGATGCCAAGGCGGCCGACCGCATTTTCGAGCCCTTTTTCACCGGGCGCAAGGGCGGCACCGGCCTTGGCCTCTTCATCGCACGGGAACTGTGCCAGCTGAACCGTGCCGTGCTGCTCTACGAGCCGCGCGGCGGCGACGGCAGCATCTTCAGGGTCGTCTTCAGCGACCCGCAACGCTGGGAGGAATAGTCCTGTGGCGCGCTATCAGCCATCCACCGCTATTTTCCGCAAATCCGCGGCAACCCGCGCGAACACGCCCTTCCAGTCCCCGCTCGCCTGTTGCCGATATAATTTTGCCGTCGGGTACCACGGACTGTCGCCTCTGTCGAGGAGCCAGCGCCAGTCCGGATTGAAGGGCAACAATACCCACGTGGGCCTTCCCAAAGCCCCACTCAGATGCGCCATGCTCGTACAGACGCTGATCACCAGGTCCAGGCATTCGCACAACGCTGCTGTATCGCTGAAGTCATGCAACTCGTCTTCCAACCTCGATATCCAGGGATTCGCGGCGAGGATTTCCTCATCCGCCGGACGAATTTCCTTTTGCAGACAGAAATATTCAAATTCGGGCGGCAGATGGTCGATCCAGTCGGCGAGCCGTGTGCTGCGATTGTGATCGTTGCCTTGTTTCGGGTTGCCGCTCCAAGCCAGCCCGATGCGTGGGTTTCCTCGATCCCCCAACCGCGTGCGCCACCAGGCAACCTTGGCAGCATCGCTGCGCAAATACGGTGTTGCCGCGGGAATCGTGTCGATTGTGGTTTTGAGCGCCAGCGGTAGACTCAGGAGCGGGCATCGAAGATCGAACTCGGGCAGAGGACACTTCTCGACGATCACCTGCGACACTCCATTCACGCTCGCCAGCAGACTCGCCAATGGCGCCTGAACCTCAAGAATCACGGTTGCACCTCTATCTGCGACGGCCGTTGCGAAGCGGCAAAACTGCATCGCATCGCCCAACCCCTGTTCGCTGTAGAGCAAGAGCCTTTTCCCCACAACGGATTCCTTGCCCAGCCAAAGGGGCTGCCTGAAGGTTCGCTCGTCACCCATCGACAGCCTATCCGCATTTTTCCAGCGCCACTCGTGATTCAACCAGCCGTTTTCGTAGTCTCCGCTCAACAACAACGCAAGCGACCGGTTGTATTGCGCCTCCGCAAAGTCGGGTCGAATTAGGGTGGCCTGGTTGAAACCGGCAAGCGCCGCGTCCAGTCGTCCGACTTCCATGAGTACACCGGCACGGTCGCAATGGGCTTCCGCGTAGTCGGGTCTTAGCGCGATTGCCTGATCGTAACTCGCCTGTGCCGCCTCCCACTGCATCAGCGCCTTGAGCAGGGTGCCGCGATTGAAATATGCCTCCGCGTAGTCGGGCCGGATCGAGATGGCACGGTCGTAACTGGCCAGCGCCGCCTCCCAACGCTCGAGTTCCTGCAGCACGACGCCTCGATTGGCGTAGGCCTCCGCGTAATCGCCTTTCGCGGCAATGGCGCTGTCGTACCCGGCCAGTGCCGCTTCCCGCTCCTTAAGCCCCTTGAGCACGCCGGCACGGTTGTAGTGCGCCTGGTGGAACTTGGGATAAATCGCAATCGCCTGATCGTAGCTCGCCAGCGCCGCGCGGGGTTGCCGGGTCCGCTCCAGCAAGACCCCACGGTTGTAGTGAGCCTGGGCGTAGTCGGGTTTTTGTTTGATGGCCTCGTGGTAACTGACCAATGCTGCCTCAAGTTGCTGCAGTTCCCTGAGCACGTTTCCGCGATGGAACCACGTCTGGAACAATTGCGGGTTCAGCGCCAGCGCCCGATCGTAGCTGGCGAGTGCCGAATCCCAGCGAGAGATCGCCTGCAGCAGAGACCCGCGATTGGCGTGAACGAGGGCATCGGCGGGATCGAGTGTGATCGCCCGGTCGTAGCTGGCCAGCGCCGCCTCGTATAATCCGAGACTCTGTTGGACGACACCGCGATTGCACCACGCGTAAGGAAAATCGGGCTTGCGCTCGATGGCCCCATCGTAGCTGGCAAGCGCGGCTGTGAGCTGCCCGAGATCCTTCAATGCGTTTCCGCGCTTGTAGTACGCCTCGGCATGATCGGGATTCAGTGCGATGACGCGCTCAAACAGCGCGATGGCACGACTAAAATCCTTCAACTGATACGCGCTTGTCGCCTCTGCATACAACTCCTCCACCCGCGGCGGCGACGCCGGTACGGGCGTCTTTGGCTGGAAGAAATTGCGGAATATCGCACGCACGACTAAGAATATGCTCCGGGTACCAGAGAGATACTTGATTCCACGTAGATATGCTCCGGCGGCATGTCCGCCTGATATCGTTCATGAATCCTTGCATAGGCGGCCTCCAAGTGTCTGGTGAATGCCCTCGTGTCGAACAACGGTGTCTTGAGCCGGTTCGACGCCAATTGTTGCCTGATCTGCGCCAGGCGCTGCGGATTGGCGGCCAGTTGAACGGCCAACTCCTCGTACTGCTCGGCGGTCGAGGTGATGAGTTCCGGCAATTCGATTGCCTTGAGCAGGCTGGCCGCCACCCGTGCGGCAAACCCCTCGCCGACGCACGTCAGAACCGGCAATCCCGCCCATAGGGCGTCAATCGCCGTCGCATGGGCGTTGTATGGGCGCGTATCGAGAAATAGGTCCGCCACGCGATGCCGCGCCAAATGTTCCGGCAGCGATGACATGCGGTTGGCGAAGATCAGCCGCCGCCCATCGACTCCCCGTCGCGCAGCCTCCTGCCGCAAATTGCCCGCCGCAGTCGGATTGTTCTGCGACAGCCACAGCACACTATTCTCGACCCGACTCAGTATCCGCATCCAGCCATCGAAAGTATCCGGCGTGATCTTGTAGCTGTTGTTGAAGCAGCAGAATACGAAACCCGTGGGCGGCAACCCGAGTTCCTCGCGCCTGAATACGGTCTCTGAGATCGTGCGGCTCGAGTCGTGCGGCAGATAGCTATCCGGCAAATAGACGATCTTCTCGGTGTAGTGACGCTGCTGCGCCTCCGGTACCACCGTCCGGTCGCCGATCAGATAATCCATGTATTCGGCACCCATCGTACCGGGGTAGCCCAGATAATTGACCTGTATCGGTGCAGCCCGCAATGCAAAAATCCTCGTGCGGCAGTGTTCGGTAAAACCACCCAAATCCACGGCGATATCGATCCCGATTTTGCGGGCAAGCGATGCCACTTCCATGTCGGATTGATCACGCACGTCGAGGAAGCGATCGAAGGCTCGTTCCAAGCGCGTGCGCATCGCGTCGCCCGCTTCGGGGCCAAAAGCAAACGCGGTGATCTCGAATCTCGATCGATCGTGAGTTTCGAATAATTCGGCGGTCAGTGCCGAAACCGGGTGACTGCGAAAATCGGCAGAGAAATACCCTATCCGAATCTTGTCAGTGCGGGGACGTGCCGGGATCGCGCCAAGGGCGGCATTGTACGGGCACTGTTCTCGCACCCAGATCTCCGCGGCCAGGCGCTGCTGTGTCGCCGAATCAACGAGCGCCAACGCCGGAAAAGGCGAGCATACCGCGCTGCGGTCCCTCAGTCCTTGGGTGAGCCGCTCCAAATCCGGCGCCAAATCATCCCAGTTGCAGATCTGCATTTTGGCATATCGCCGCATGCCGGGAATAAACTTGTAGTCCGGTTTGAGGGTGATCGCTTGGTCATAGCTCGCAATCGCGGCTTCGAAGCGCCCGAGATTGAAGAGTGAGGAGCCGCGAGCCTGAAATGCCTCGGCAAAGATGGGTTTGAGTTGGATAGCCCTATCGTAGCTCGCGACCGCCTCCTCATGTCGCTGCAATTCCTGCAGAACATTTCCACGATTGACATAAGCCTCGGCATAGTCGCTTTTGAGGGCAATGGCTCGCTCGTAACTGGCGAGCGCCTCATCGAAACGCTCGAGTCGTTTGAGCACAGAGCCACGATTGTAGTACGCCAGGAAGTCGCCGGAATTGAGCGAAACCGTTCGATCGTAGTTGGCCAACGCCTCATCCCATCGATTCAGGCGTTCCAGCACGGTGCCGCGATTGCAGTATGCGTTGGCATACTGCGGGTTGGCCGCTATGGCCTGATCGAAGCTGGCGAGGGCCGCCTCCCATCGTCCGAGTCCATTGAGCGCATTGGCGCGCTTGTAATGGGCCTCGGCATGATCGCTCTTCCTTACGATCACCTCATCGAATAACTGAACAGCTCTTTCTAGATCGCCGCCTTGCAGCGTGATCGCAGCAATTGCATTCAAAGACTCCCAATGGTCAGGATGCAACTCAAGTATTGACCGATAAGCCGCCGTGGCTTGCGCCAACTGTCCGTGCTGTTGAAGCGACTGAGCCTGCCGGAACACATCCTCGATTTGGGTCGATTTCGATTTTTCGATCGCTTTGGGCCCAAAGAGATTGCGGAATTTTAGCGCCATCGAACAATCATATCAGTGTAGCCGCCGATGTTTATCCCTTGGGGACCCCCCATCGCGACGAGTCGCCGGACTGTCCATGCGGGGATCAGGTTCGCGCTTTCATGACCGCATCCGTCATGTGACGCTCCAAGGCCCGCACCGGCTCCATATCGTGAAACAGCACGTGGCGCCGCTCGATGATCTTGGCACGCAGTCTGCGGCGTCTTCGCGCATCTCCCGCGAGTTCTATGGCCTTTTGAACGTATTCCTCCTTTGTCGTCGCGACGAGTTCCGGCAAGTTGAGTCGACGCATGATCGCGCTCGCAAGCCTGCCGCGCATGAATTCGCCTTCGTATGCCAATATCGGCAAATCACATTCAATACCTTGGATTGCCGTGTTGAACCCTGAAAAACCCAGCGTGTCCAGCATGAAGGCCGACTCCCGCATCAACCCGAAGAATCGCGATCGATCGAGAGTTGGAATGATGCTCACGTGTGCATCGAACTCAACACCACCTTTGTCGAATGCCGCACGCAGACGAGCCTCCAGGATCCGATCCATGGCCTCGCTGCGGCTTCGAAAAAAAACCAGTCGGCCGCCACTATTTCTCTTGAAGATTCTCTTTTTAAGATGCCTGGCAATCTGCACCCAGATATCATCGTCGATCGGTGAATATTTGAAGGGGGCGCCGGCGCACAGCAGCAGAGGCTCGTTGCCGGGAAGATTCAATGACCCAAGGCCGGGCTTTGATATTGAAGGCGCCAGAGGTTCCACATGAACGCCCAAGTTGGGCAGGCGCACGACCTTTTCGCAATAGTTGTCCGCCGCATTGATCGGTTCGAACGCATCAGCAGAGATATACAGATCCATCGTGGGTAGGCCGGTGCACTCTGGATGCCCCCAACTCGCAGCCTGCACCGGGGCTAAGCGCAAAGACGCGAGTTGCACCGTCAGAGGATCCATCCCAATTTCGGGATAAATAAGGACATCCAAATCCTTTTCTTGTATCGCTTGAACCCATGCGGACACGCTGGTCGGTTTGTCCTCGAAATAGGCAACAGCGCGTCTTGCTCTTTCAGTTTCCCGATCCGACGTCGCCTTTAGCTGGAACAGATACAGCTCGAATCGCGTCTGGTCAATATTGTAGACCCAGCCTTTGGTGATCGCATTCCACACCGAATGCTCTTGTACGTGAGCGGCGGCAATTCCAATGCGCAGCTTACGGGGTTCCGCCGGCGAGGTGCTTCTGATGTCTATGCGAGCGGCAACATCGGGCGTGCCGGTCGGCAGGGTTGCCATCCAAGCAGAGCACAACACACCATATTGGCTCAACAATTCCCGGTTGTTGAAGGGTTGATATGCCAGATAGAAGGGCTGACTGACCCCGACGGCGCTGAACGGTTCATGGATTCCGTCGGCCGTCCGATACCACGCCGCGACCTCATCCACGGCTTTGGCAAACTGATGTCGCGAGGCGGCTATCTCAGCCCCGCTCTTGAAAATGGGCTTTATATGGGCGAGCGCAATGGCCCAGCGTACGGTTAAATTCTTCTTATCAAGCTTTACGGCTCGCTGCAGTTGTTCGATCGCCTCTTCATTGAGTCCACTTGCCAATAGCGCATTTGCGAATTCCAGGAGCATCTGCGCGGACGGGCCGGGAAGAGCCACTCCCTGCCGATAGCTGTCGATGGCTTCAGCCAGTCTGCCCTGGTCGAATTGAGCCGCACCGAGCGCGCCTAGAGCAGTCGACGATTGCGGTTTCAACGCCACCGCTTTGTCCGCGCACTCCCGAGCCTCTGTATGTTGGCCAATGGCGTTCAAAGCGACCGATAGGTTTGCCCAGCCTTCTGCGTGGTCGGGGACCGCTCGCGTCGCCGCGTGAAACAGTTCGACCGCCTCGCGTACCTCTCCGCATTTGATGAGACAGGCGCCCAGCAGATTGCAGACTTCGTACGAATTCGAATCCGTAGCGTAGGCTTTTCGCACTATTGGGATGGCTTCACGGTTGCGACCCATGTGGTGTAGTGCCGTTCCGGCATTGATGAGCGCAATCAAGGAATCCGGCTGTAACTTAAGGGCAATGTCAAACCACTGGGACGCTGATTCCAGCTGTCCGTCGCGCATGTAACTGGTGCCCAAATTCCCGATTGCTGCGACATCTTGCGGATTCGCCTCAAGCGCGACTTTGATTAAACGCTGGGCCGTGTCGAATCGTCCTTGTTGAAGTGCGACCACGCCCAACAAATGGGTGGCGTCGAAATCCTTTGGTGCCTCGGACAATATTTCCAGGTATACCTTGGCTGCCTCGTCGAGGCGCCCCTCCCTATGCAAAGAGACGCCTCGCGCCATCAGCAGGCTGTGATCGGCGTCAACTGGGGTAGCTAATTCCTGCGCCTCGTCGCTCATCAAGATTCGTCCGATGGAACCCCGGGTGATTCTTCTCCCGCAGTACTACTTTCATCGGGAATCTTGTGTTGTTCAGTCAGCCACGCCCCAAGATCGATGAGTCGACAACGGTCGCTACAGAATGGCCGGTAGGTGGAATGCTCCGACCAATCGACCGGGCGTCGGCAAGTAGGGCATTTGACTGTCGTTGCCATTGATAATGGAGGGCAAACTACGCGCAGCAAGTAAGAAGAAACGGCACATCGGTGTCTACATGGACGGGCCGTGCGGTAGGGCTTGGCCACTGCTGAAAGCGAATGGTGCAGCGGTGCCCGCTGCCGCTGATCTCCGGAAACAGGTCCTGGTTTGGGGGCATGGTCACTCGCACCAATTGGCACGGATTCTCACGGTCGAATTGCAGCTGGAAAATACCGCCGATCGCTGTCTCTGCCTTGCATTTCGCGTTCTGCCGGGTCAGCCAGAGTAGCTCGGCGATGCTGTCGCACAGCGGCCTGATGAGTGCCAGCCAGGAGTTGAATTCGGCGGTGCGGACTTCCGCGGGTCGAGTGAGCCAAAAGCAGTAGTCCGGCAGATCGAAATCGCAGGTGCCGCCGGGAATGGCGCTGCGATGCTTGATGGCGCTCAAGAATTCAGAATCGCGCAAGGGTGCCATGAAATTGCCGCCGACCGTCGACAGCTCTTCCCGCATCTTCACCAGGTTCGACATCAGGGACTTCAAACGTCCCGGGTCCACCCCGGTTTTCGTCTGAAACTCCTTGAGGACGTTGACGTGGCGCTCGAGCTCCTTGAGAACATCACTGCGGGAGTCGCCGCGCGCGGTAATGGCAAGAATTTCAAGCAGGCTTGCCACGGCCGACCGGGTACTCCAGGGATTGGGAAAATCGGCGTGGTACGAGGCCTGGGTGTAGAGAAATTCCAGTCGCAGGAAGGTGCGCATGCGCTCATTGAGCGGCTGCTCGTAAGTGACCGGCGCCAATTGAGGCTCCGCATCGGGTCGTGGATCGGGGTAAGAGTTCATCATCCTATTGTGAGCCAACCGGAGGCCCAGGGTAAACCCTGGTTTCAAGCTAGGTCACATTTGGCGGGCGGATCGTCGCCGCAAGTCTCAGATAGCGCTCGTGCAGACCATCAACCGCCTGTCTCAGATCGGAAACAGTCCCCGAATTCACTATTACATCGTCTGCGGCTCTCAGGCGGGCGGCACGCTGGGCCTGTGCTTCGAGGATGGCGCGCGCCTGCTTCAGCGTGGTGGAATCACGCGCCATCACCCGTTTTAGCTGCACGTCCTCGTCGACATCCACGACCAATATGCGGTCGACTTGGCCCTGGTTACCGCCTTCCACCAACAGCGGAATCGCCATGACGAGATAGGGCCCAGCCGCCACGCTGGCGCGCTGCTCCATGTCCACTCGAATCAGCGGGTGAAGGATGGCTTCCAGGTCGCGACGAAGCCGCGGGTCGGCGAATACCAGATTTCGCAAGGCGCGTCGATCGAGTTCACCTCCGGCAGTCAGGATCCCTGCGCCGAACCGTTTGGTCAATTCCGCAAGCCCTGGCTCCCCCGGGGCAACCACGAATCGAGAGGAGTCGTCGGCGTCGATGACGGGAATGCCCAATTCGACGATCCGCTGTGCGACGGTACTCTTGCCGCTTGCGATGCCTCCGGTCAACCCGATGCGCATCCGGTGCGACATGGATCAGCGCTGAAGACCCGATATGCGCAGGTAACCGTTCACCAGTGAATCGCCGTACATCATGGCGAGCCACCCTGCCATCGCCAGGTAGGGTCCGAAGGGCATCGGAGCTGCTCGATCGCGACCGCGCAGCAATATCATCGCGATCCCAAGCACGGCCCCCGTGCCGGCAGACAGCAAAATGACCAGCGGGAGCATTCTCCAGCCCAACCAGGCGCCCAGGGCGGCGAATAGTTTGAAATCCCCGTATCCCATCCCTTCTTTTCCCGTGGCGAGCCGAAAGGCATGGAACACCAGCCACAGGCTGAGATACCCGGTCATGGCGCCGATGATGGCATCGCGCGGCGACACGGGCACGGCCTCTCCCGACATGGGTCCGATGACCACGGCCGCCGCCAGCCCGGCCCACAATAGTGGCAATGTGATGTTGTCGGGCAGGAGTTGGTGGTCGATGTCGATGCCGGTGAGGGCAATCAACGCCCAGGTGACTAGAATCGCGCAAGCTGCATTGATACCAAAGCCGAAATGCCAGGCGACCCAGCCCGACAGCAATGCGGTGGCGAACTCCACCAGGGGATAGCGCGCCGAGATCTTGGTTTTGCAGGCCGCGCAGCGACCTCGCAGCAACAACCAACTCACGACGGGTATGTTGTGCCAGGCGGCAATCGGCGCCTTGCAGACAGGACAGGCCGAGCGGGGAACACTCAGGGTGTAGCGGGCGGCAACAACGGGGGCCTCGCTAACCATCGTTTGGGCGTGTGCATCCGGGAGCAATTCGGCGGCTTGCGCCTGCCACTCGCGCTCCAGGATGATCGGCAGCCTGTAAATGACTACGTTGAGGAAACTGCCGACTACCAGTCCCAGTACGAATACCGACCCGGCAAAAACGACAACGTGCTCCGAATAGAGCGCAGCAAGGTCGTTCAACACGGGTTAACCGCTCGAGCCGGAGTGGTAGGCCGCCTTCAGCCGACAACCTGACCGAGCTTGAAGATCGGCAGATACATGGCGATGACCATGCCGCCGACCAAAACACCGAGAATCGCCATGATGAGCGGCTCCAATAGGCTCGACATGCTGTCGACGGCGTTGTCGACTTCGGCCTCGTAGAACTCGGCAACTTTGCTGGACATGGTATCGAGAGAGCCCGACTCCTCGCCGACGGCGATCATCTGTATCACCATGTTGGGGAAAAGCCCGGTGTTCTCCATCGCGCGCTGCAGCCGCTGTCCGGTCGCAACTTCGTCTTTCATGCGCAGCACAGCTTCTTCATAGACGATGTTGCCGGTCGCGCCTGCCACCGACTGCATCGCTTCCACGAGCGGCACGCCTGCGGCAAACATCGTTGACAGGGTACGTGCGTAGCGCGCAATGGCGGCTTTGACCAGGATGGGTCCTATAATGGGTAGCTTAAGCAGGATTCGGTCCGACGCAAGTTGCATTTTTCTGGAGCGCTTCAAAAAATAGAAGAAGGCATAGAACCCGCCGCCGATCATGAGCGCCAACCACCAACCCTGGTGCTGGACGAAGCGCGATAAGTTGACCACCATCTGCGTGAAGGCAGGTAGGTCAGCGCCGAAACCTTTGAACAACTCTTCGAATTGCGGAATCACGAAAATCAGCAGGATGACGGATACGATCACGGCAACGCAAAGCACCGCGATCGGGTAGAAAAGAGCCTTTTTGATCTTTTTCTTCAGGGCCTCTGTCTTTTCCTTGTAGGTTGCGATCTTGTCGAGCAGCGATTCCAGCGCTCCTGCCTGCTCGCCGGCCTCGACCAGGTTGACGAACAGGGCGTCGAAATAAAGTGGAAACTTGGCAAGCGATTCGTGTAGCGTGCTGCCGCCCTCGATATTCGACTTTATATCCAGGACGAGCTTTTGCATCGCCGGCTTTTCATGACCGTTGCCGATGATTTCAAATGCCTGCACCATTGGGATGCCGGCGGACATCATGGTCGCGAGCTGACGGCTGAATACGGCGATATCCTGATCGCTGACTTTTCCGCCGGATCTGAAGGTGTTGCTCTGCGTCTTCACGCGGGTCGCGGCAACGCCTTGACGCCGCAGGTCTGCGCGCAATGTTGCCTCATTGGCCGCGAGCGACTTGCCGCGAACCTTGTGCCCGCGTTTGTCCTTACCTTCCCAGAGAAATTGGGTCTCTTTCTTGGATGCGGTTGCCGATATCGCCATAAATCGATCCTTGCGTTAGCTATCTATTCGATAGTTACGTTGTTGACTTCTTCCAAGCTGGTCACGCCGTCTTTCACCTTCTGTAATCCTGCGCGCCGGAGATTCCAAATACCATCCTTCGCCGCTTGATCGCTGATATCGATCGCGCCGCCGCCTTCCATGATGATGCGGCCGATGGTTTCCGTGACCGGCATGACCTGATAGATGCCCATACGGCCCTTATAACCGTCGGTGCACTGGCTGCAGCCGACGGCTCTGAATACTCTGATGCCGGCATCGATGTCCGCCTGTTCAAAGCCTTCCTTCTTCAGCGCTTCAGCGGGAACGTCTATTGGCTGTTTGCAGTTGATGCACAGCTTCCGCGCCAGGCGTTGCGCAATAATGAGGCTCACGGAGGTCGCAATTGCATAGGGCTTGACGCCCATGTCGACCAAACGCGTCAACGTCTGAGGCGCATCGTTGGTATGTAGTGTGGATAGAACCAAGTGGCCCGTCTGCGCGGCCTTGATGGCGATCTCAGCGGTTTCAAGGTCGCGAATTTCGCCGACCATGATGACGTCGGGATCCTGCCGAAGAAAGGCGCGAAGCGCAGCAGCAAATGTCAAACCCACTTTATTGTTCACATTCACTTGATTGATGCCGGGCAGGTTGATTTCGGCCGGATCTTCCGCAGTCGAGATATTGCAGTCTTCGGTATTGAGAATGTTCAAACCGGTGTACAGAGACACGGTTTTACCGCTACCCGTGGGCCCCGTTACCAAAATCATGCCCTGTGGCTTGGCGAGATACCTCAGATAGATTTCGCGTTGCACCGGTTCATATCCGAGGGCGTCGATTCCCAACATTGCGCTCGACGGATCGAGAATACGGGTGACAACCTTCTCGCCGAACAGCGTAGGACAGGTACTGACGCGGAAATCGATGGCCCTGTTTTTGGAGAGCCGCATTTTTATGCGGCCGTCTTGCGGCACGCGGCGCTCGGCAATATCGAGCCGCGCCATGACTTTGAGCCGGGCGACTATCTTTACGGCAAGTTGCACCGGCGGCAAGGCGACTTCTTTGAGAACTCCGTCCAGGCGGGTGCGAATACGGAATATTTTTTCGTAAGGCTCGAAATGAATGTCCGACGCGCCTTTCTTGATCGCATCGAGCAGTATTTTGTTGACGAAACGCACGATCGGAGCATCTTCGACATCATCCCGACCCAGCGATTCGGCACTAGGGGCTTCATCTCCGCCCGTAACCTCCAGGTTTTCGAGGTCGAAGTCGTCGTCGGTCAGGCTGGGCATGACCGCTTCGGCCTGATCGATGGCCTTGCTGACGGCTATCTGAAGTTTGTCGTCTTCCACCACCACGAACTCGATACTCATCGAGGTCTGGAAGCGGATTTCATCCAGAGCATGCAGGTTTGTCGGGTCGGCGACCGCCAAGAAGAGGCGTTTTCCGCGCTTCATCAGCGGCAGCACACGGTGCTTCTGCATCAGCTTTTCGCTGACCGACCGAACGGCGTCCATGTCGGTCGTCACTGCGTCCAAATCCAGGAGTGGGACGCCGAACTCGTTCGACGCTGATATGGCGATGTCCCGGGCGGTCGCCAAGTTCGAACCGACGAGATGCGTCACCAGGCTGATGCGCTTTTCCCGGGATTTGGCAATAGCGTCCTGCATGGCCGATTCGTCCATCAATCCATCTTGGACAAGTCGCTGGGCAAGCCCTCCCAAGGCCACCCGGCCCGTGCCCCCAGCTACAGCTAATACGTTATCGTTCATGGGCTTACGGGAAATTCCAAGATTCTGAAGACCAATAGTTTACAGCCTGCGGCCAGGCCATCAATTGTCAAATTCCCGAAGATAGTCGCACACTGCTGGCCGAGGACGGCGTGATTTCGTTCCCATTATGCGCGTTGCAAAAGCACCCCCCGATAGAACGCGCCCCAATCGCGGCCAGAGTTTGCCCAAAGCTGCCCCGAGGGGGCGACTCTTAGGAGTGGCAGGAGGTCGGCAGGTACTGGGGGAGCACGGTCGTGCCAGTGGAAACAGCGCCGGACGCGATCGTTTGACCCGAGGGAGACGCGGCGGTACCGCACTGCCACAGGATGTCGTTGTTGGCGTTGGTCCAGGGGACCAAATTGAGAGTACAGCCGCTGACCTTTGAGTTCGCTTGGTTGCCGTAGACAATCTGGATGACGCCGCCGGTGGTGACCGTCACGCTCGATTCATACTTGCCGATCGAATTGGTGGTACCGGTCAGGTTCGCCACGGTAGGCCAGTTGCCGGTGTTCGCGTAGTACTCGGAAATTGCCGTCTTCCAGCCATCACCCAGCGTCAAACCTTCAGTGACCTGTGCGCGGATGGTGTAGTTCTGGTAGGCGGGAATGGCGATCGCCGCCAAGATACCGATGATCGCTACCACGATCATCAATTCGATGAGCGTGAAGCCCTTTTGAACTTGCTTAAGCATTGATAACTCCTGAGAAGTGAACGTGAGAATGCGCTGAAAAAAACAACGGCCTGTGCCTGTGAAGGGGATAAAGCAAGCACTGTGCCAACTACGATGATTTTTATAAACTATTGAAATATAATGATTATTTTCAATAATAAGTACGGATTGCACATATGCGTGTCGTCAAACTGCGCCGTGCTGGACAGGGTTGGTCACATAGTGACAATTTTTGTCGGCCACCGCGGGTCTGCGACCGATCAGGCAACCTCCTTGATTTCCTCGTGATATTCCTCGTCGGCGTTGATCTGCCAGATTGCCGACTTACCCTCGCCGGAATTGATCATGGCGGTTACCGCGCCGTTTGCCGCCAGCATGGAATGGTCCTGGTTATTGTAGCGATGCATGCCGTTACGCCCGACGGGATAGAGGTTGGAGAACCTCTCCAGATACTCACGAACGACGGCAAATTTGTTGTATTCCCCGAAATAGGCCGGATATGCCTTGGGTACGCGGACCACCGTTCCGTCGAGTACGTCGTTGCGATCGATCATCCCAATCTTCTCGAGTTCTCCGGCAGCGAAATCGATGAATTTAGCGTTATCCATCGACCAAAGCCCATCTCCCTCCTTGCAAAAGTACTCCAAACCCAACCAGATCGTATTGGGGTCCGATACCAATGCCGGGCTCCAATTGTTGAATACCTGGAGACGCCCAATTCTCACATCCGGCTCCTGGATGTAGATCCAGTTGTCCGGGGGCATTCCATTCGTTGCGCCTCGATCGATTTGACCGGGCTTCAAATTCATTCTTCTCAGCAACAATCCCGCGGTCATGAAGTCGCGGTACGGCAGCCCATCCGCAATTTGCAGCACTCGGGTGTCTTCGGGATTTAGCATGGCGGTAAGATCGCGGACCGGCATCGTGGACACAAAAAAATCGCAGGGCACCCGTCGGACTGATCCGGTAACTTCATCCCGCGCCATTACGGCGGTGATTTGCAGATTTTCCCGCTCTATACCGACTATGCGACTTCCAAGATGGATCTCTCCACCTCGTGCGCCAACTTGACGCGCCACCTCTTCCCACATTTGTCCTGGACCCAATTTGGGATAAAGGAAACGCTCGATGAGACTGGTTTCTGTCTGTTTCTGGGAAGTGTCCGCGGAGGAGCGAAAGGGACTAAGAACGGCGTGGGCGAGCGCTTTCGTCACTGATAGTCCCTTGATACGCTGCGCGCCCCATTCGGCGGAAATCTCCTGGCACGGTACCCCCCACACCTTCTCGGTGTAGTCCTTGAAGAAGGTCCGATATAGGCGGTTTCCAAAGCGATTGACGAGGAAGTCTTCCAGGGACACCTCCGGAGTCCTGCGCAGCAGCTGCCCCTGGCCGTAACTGAGGCCGATGCGCAGCGTTTCGAGAATGCCCATATTCTTGAGAGTGCGGGCATTGAGCTTCAGCGGATAGTCGAAGAATCGGCGGCGATGGAAAATGCGCGAAAGGCGCTGACGTACCAGCATCACCGCGTCGGGCGATGAACTTCCGGTACTCGCCGGCGAGAAATCGTGAGATTGCTGCTGGTAGTTGATCCGAAGCACCTTGTCCGCATCAACC